>Ga0105048_10009504_pt1 | contig 15456 bp, 14 predicted proteins | sample MAT05_FD_78382 | JGI IMG/M metagenome (GOLD analysis project Ga0105048, IMG submission 78382) | Freshwater microbial communities from Lake Fryxell liftoff mats and glacier meltwater in Antarctica - MAT-05 | ecosystem: Environmental > Aquatic > Freshwater > Ice > Liftoff microbial mat | place... | reverse complement strand
ACTCCCATGAGCCACGCACTCTTCTCTTCAAACGCCATGTCACTCTCCGATGTAAAACATTATTGACATGGATCAATGTAAAGCACTCCGTACATCATGTCAAAGTTTCTTTACATGCATGAATTCGCAAGACGTGCTCGCGCGCGTTGTCGCGCCCTCCGCTGTGCTCCTTACCCTCTGGCTTTTGAGAAATGCAGGATGGACTTTTTGCGAAATGCAGGATTGGCCAAAGCTGGGTCCAGTGTTTACGGGGCGCGGACTCCCGAAGATGGCGCCCAGTCCTGCATTTCGAAAGGAATGGAAGCGGCGCGGGAGAGTGCCGCTGGCTAGAGGGCGACTGTAGCGCCGCGGGGCGTCGACACGAGCAGGCCCGAGTCGGCGAAGGCCGCCTCGAGCTCGGCCCTGCTGTGGGAGAAGTGTTCCCAGTCTTCGGTGTGAACACCGAGCACGTGCGACACGCCGAGGATGGCCGCGGCCGCTGCGGCCTGTTCCGACGTGAGCGTGAGGTATCCCTTGATGCCAGGCACGACCACGGCCCCGGCAAACAGGATCGCGATCTCGATATCGGGGAACCGCTCCGCGATCTGGTGCACGAGCGGCAGCGACGCGTTGTCACCGGAGACGTACACGGTCGGCTCGTTCGGCGCCTCCAACACAAACCCTGTGACGCGACCGACGAGCGGCTCGGATCCCGGCGGCCCGTGCAGCGCGGGTACGGCGGTGATGGTAATGCCGTTCAACTCGTGGGTCTCCCAGGAGTCAAGTCCGATTACTGCGCCGCCGAAAAGGTCGGCCGCGGCATCCCGGGTCGAAAGGGTAGTGATACCGGTCGCCAGCAGTTCGAGACCCTCGTAGTCGAGGTTGTCTTTGTGGCCGTGGTGGCTGAGCAGCACCGCGTCGATGTGGCCGATATCTTCGCGGGCGATGCCCGGTGCGGCGGTCTTCACGAGCACTGTTTCGTCGGGGTCGTCGGCATACTGACGAGGCGCATCGAAGGTCGGATCCGTGATAAATCTGGTGCCCGCGTATTCGAAGATCGCGGTCGGACCACCGATGTAGGTGAAGGTCAGCGTCGACATAATCTGAGGCTAGCCTGATCCCATGATCGATTCGACGTGGGATGCCTTTGTGGGCTACGCGCGCAGCGAGCACCCAGGTTCGCTCGTCCTCATCAATCCGCCGCCCAGCGCACAGCAGCTCGCGAGGGCTACTGAATCACTCGGAGCCGACCGTCCCGGCGAAGTGCACGACTCGGACTGGCTCGACGAAGTGCTGGAGCACAACCGCTGATGCCCAATCGGTTAGCGGATGCCGCGAGCCCCTACCTGCGCTCGCACGCGAGCAATCCGGTGCACTGGTGGCCGTGGTCGCCAGAAGCGTTCGCCGAGGCGGCTCACCGGGACGTCCCGGTGATGGTCTCGATCGGCTACTCCACCTGCCACTGGTGTCACGTGATGGCGCGGGAGAGTTTCAGTGACCCCGCCACCGCCGAGATCATGAACGAGAATTTCGTGGCGATCAAGGTCGACCGCGAGGAGCACGCGGAGGTCGACGCCACCTATTTGGCGGCGGCGGGTGCCTTCACGCCCAACCTTGGCTGGCCGCTCAACGTCTTCGTCACCCCGCAAGGGCGCGCGTTTTTTGCCGGAACCTACTGGCCACCGGTGGCCACGGGCGGGCATCCCGCGTTCCGCGATGTGCTGGCGGCGGTTACCGACGCGTGGCGCGAGCGGCGTGGCGAGGTGGAGCGCAACGGGGCCGCCATCGTCGAGGCGTTGGCGCACGGGCATCCGTCGACGGATACCGTCTCGGTCGACCTCGATGCGGCAATCGCGCAGCTCGCCTCGTACGAAGACGCCGCGTTCGGCGGTTTTGGCGGTGCGCCGAAATTTCCCGTGGCGCCCGTGCTGCGGTTTCTGATTGAACGACCGGATGCCGCTGCGCGTGACTTGGCGGTACGCACGCTCGACGCCATGGCCGCAAGCCCGCTGCGCGACCGCGTTGATGGGGGATTCTTCCGCTATTCCACGCGTCGGGACTGGGCCGACCCTCACTACGAGCGCATGCTCTACGACAACGCGCAGCTGCTCGCCGTCTACGCGCTCGCCGGGCGTGCCGATGTCGCGGACGGTATCGCCTCGTTTCTGATCCACACCATGCAGCTGGCCAGTGGCGGGTTCGCGTCGGCACAAGACAGCGAGAGCACCGTCAACGGTGAACGGGTCGAGGGTTTCTACTACTCGCTCGATGCGGCATCGCGTGATCGGGTGGATGCGCCCCCGCTCGACGAGAAGGTGCTCACCGGCTGGAACGGCCTCGCGATCGAGGGACTCTCGATCGCAGGCACCTTGCTCGATCGCCCCGAGTGGATTGCTGCCGCCGCCCGCGCGGCCGACTTTGTGCTTGCCGAGCACGCGCGAGCCGACACACTCATTCGCACCTCGATCGGTGGGGTGCTCTCGTCTGCCCGCCCCACGCTCGAAGACTATGGAATGCTGGCCGCCGGGCTGCTGCAGCTGGCCACCGCCACTGGCTCCGTCGCGTACGCGAACGCCGCGCGACGTTTGGTCGACGACAGCATGTTCGCCGCGAAGCCCTTCGGGGTGCCCGGCGGTGGCGACCCGCTGCTGGCACTTCAGGGCATCACGGTCGCCGCCGACGAGAGTGACGGCGCTCACCCGTCGGGACTCAGCGCCATGTGTGCGGCCGCCTATCGGCTCTACCTGCTGTCCGCACACGAGCCGTATCGCGCGGCGGCGGCCGAAGGCAGCGCGCGGGTGGGCGCTACGGCATCACGGCAGCCGCTGGCCCACGGCTCCGCCCTGTCGGTGGTGGCGGCCCTGGCCGACGGCGTGCGGCACGTCGTGGTCGTCAGCGACGAGGTGGGGTCGGATGTCGCATCCGCGGCACGACACTGGCATCGTTCGGGCGGCGTCTCGGCCGTGCTCACGAGCGCGCAGGTTTCGGAATGGGCCGTCGCCGGATACGAGCTGTTCGAGGGTCGCGTCACCACGCCGGGCACGGCTACCGCCTACGTCTGCGAGGACTTCACGTGCCGTCTGCCCGTCACCTCCCTCGAACAACTGGAGCTGCCATGACCCCCCAGCCCGGGTGAAGTCGAGCTACCCGACCCAGATCTGCGCCACCTCGCCCTGACCACCTCTGCTGCCGACCTGGGATTTGAGGGCGGGATGCGAAAACTGTCTATGGCGCCGTCATGGATGTGGGCCCGGCGCGACCCTAGTCTGTTTCCTGACCGGCGACGCGAGCGTCTACCTGTGCCCTAGCGCACGGTTTTACGCGACGTGATCACGCCGGTGTCGAAGCCGAGCAGGTGAAGTCCGCCGTGGAAGCGCGCATGCTCGATCTTGAGGCAGCGATCCATGACGATCGTGAGACCTTTCGACTCGCCGTAGATCGCCGCATCTTGGTTCCAAATGCCCAGCTGCACCCACACCGTCTTCGCGCCGACCGCGATGGCCTCGTCGATTACCGACGGAATATCGCTGGCCTTACGGAACACATCCACGATGTCGGGAACCTCGGGCAGGTCCGCGAGGGACTTGTACGACCTATGGCCGAGGATCTCGTCGACCATCGGGTTGACGAAGTACACCGTGTAGTCGCTGGACTGCAGCAGGTAGGTGGCGACGAAATAGCTCGAACGCGACGGGTTGGGCGAGGCGCCAACGATCGCGATTGACTTCGCCTTGCGCAAGATTGCGAGGCGGTCTTTCGCCGATGGGCCGATCCAGGTGCGCTGCGACTTCAGCAGCTTCGCCAGCGGCGAGCTAGCTGGCAGGTCGCAGGTGAGTCCATTGGCGAGCTGGGTGGTCTGTACCTCTTGCGAAGGCACTGTGGCGATCGACATGTCTAACCCTTCACAGCTTCGGCGAGTGCCTGGTCAAGGTCATCAACGATATCTTCGGGGTCTTCTATTCCCACGCTGATGCGCACGACCCCGGGCAGCACGCCCGCGTCGATGAGCTGCTGCTCGGTGAGCTGGGCGTGAGTGGTGGATGCCGGATGAATCACCAGCGTCTTAGCATCCCCGATGTTGGCGAGGTGGCTTGCCAGGTTCACCGACTCGATGAACTTCTGACCGGCCTTCCGGCCGCCGTTAACGATGAAGCTGAACACGCTTCCCGGACCCTTCGGCAGGTACTTCTTCGCGCGGTCGTAGTGCGGATGCTGCGGCAGGCCCGCCCACAACACCTTCTCGATGCGGGGGTCGGCGTCGAGCCACTCGGCGACGATGCGCGCGTTGTCGACATGCGCCTGCATGCGGAAGGGAAGAGTCTCGACGCCCGTCGCGAGTAGCCACGCGGAGTGCGGGGCGAGCACGGGCCCGATGTCGCGAAGCTGCTCGGCGCGTAAGCGGGTGAGAAACGCGTACTCGCCGAAGTTGCCGTGCCAGTTCAGGCCGCCGTATGACGGCACCGGCTCGTCGAAGTGCGGGAAGCGCTCGTTCGCCCAGTGGAATCGGCCCGACTCCACCACGACACCACCGAGAGTCGTTCCCGCCCCGCCCAGAAACTTGGTCGCGGAGTGCACGACGACGTCGGCTCCCCACTCAATGGGACGGCTCAGATACGGCGTCGCCACAGTCGAGTCCACGATCAGCGGCAGGTGATGAGCGTGCGCGACCTCGGCGAGACCCTCGAGGTCGGCGATCTCGCCGGAGGGGTTCGCGATGGTCTCCGCGAAGATCAACTTGGTCTTGTCGGTGATCGCCGCGGCGTAGTCGACCGGGTCTGAGCTGCGCACGAAGGTCGTGTCCACGCCAAAACGCCGCAACGTGACATCCAGTTGCGTCACCGAACCGCCGTACAGGCTTGCCGACGAGACGATGTGGTCACCCGCGCCGGCCAGGGAGGCAAATGTAATGAACTGCGCACCGAGACCGCTCGCGGTGGCGACCGCTCCGAGTCCGCCCTCGAGGGATGCGACACGCTCTTCGAAACTGGCGACGGTGGGGTTAGACAGTCGCGAGTAGACGTTGCCGTACTTGTGCAGGGCAAAGCGGGCCGCGGCATCCGCGGTGTCATCGAAGACGAAAGCGCTCGTCTGGTAGATGGGCAGTGCGCGTGCGCCGGTGACCGCATCCGGGATGTTGCCTGCGTGAATTGCCCTGGTGCGGAATCCGTATTCGCGATCTGCCATGCGTTCACGCTACCGGACGGGCGGGCGGTCATTTCGTGAGGTTACGCCCGATCGTGTGCCGCACATTCGTGGGCTCGGTCGTCATGGCGGCTGCGGAAAAGTCGGCGAATTGGCCTATCGCCAGGTGTCGAACCACCAGTGGGCGCTCAGGTAGCTGTAATCGATCTGCATTCCTGTCCAGAGTGGCCAAAAGAAGATGCTCGTGGCGACGGCGACCGCGAGGAACACCGCGACTGTTCGCATCCCGCTTACCCGCCGCCAGGCAGGGTCGTCCCGTGAACCGAGGATCAGCCCGATCACGAACGTCAACGCGAGCAGCAGATACGGCTCGAACGCGATCGTGTAGAACTGAAAGACGGTGCGGTTCAGGTAGAGCAGCCAGGGCAGGTATCCCGCGCCGAGTCCGGCAAGGATCAGGCCGACCCGCCACTCACGCAATCGCACCAGTCGATAGACGAGGTACACGGCGGCGGCGGTGGCCGCCCACCAGATGATCGGGTTAGCGATGCCCGTAATTGAGGATCCGCAATTGGAGAAGCCGCAGCCATCCTCACCGAGCACCGAGCCCCGGTAGTACATGCTCGTCGGCCTGACCATCAGCAGCCATGTCAGGGGGTTAGCCTCATAGCCGTGGGGTCTGGTCTCACCGACGTGGTAGTTAAAGGTGGCCACCTGGAAGTGCCACAGACTCTGGATGCTCGATGGAACCCAGGAGAGCGCACCCTGCCACGCGTTGCCTGGCTGGGTGGCCCACAGGCGGTTGTAACCGTTGTCGCTGAGAAACCAGCCGATCCAGCTGGACAGATACACGGCGGTTGCCACCGGCACCGTCATCATGAAGGTGACCGGGGCCTGCTTGAAGACCGTGCCACTCAACCAGAACTGGATGCCCGAACGTCGCCGATCAAGAGCGTCGACGACGAGCGTGTACACGGCGAAGGCCGCAAGAAAGTAGAGGCCGCTCCACTTCACTGCTGCCGTGGCGCCAAATGCCACGCCGGCGGCAATCAGCCACGGCCGCCAGAGCAGCGCCGGGCCCCAGTCGGTATTGCGCCCCGCCTTCTCCCGCTCGAAGATCCACGCAGACAGGCGTACGGCGCTGAACTGCCGATCCACAAGAATTGCTCCGAAGCCCAGCAGTGCGAAAAGCATGACGAAGTTATCGAGCAGACTCACCCTGCTCATCACGATCGCGTTTCCCTCAATTGCCATGAGCAGCCCGGCGATCGTGGCGAGCAGGGTCGATCTGAAGAGCTTCTTTGCGATCAGCATGATCAGAATGACCGCGAGGATGCCGGCGAGGGCCGTGGCGATACGCCAGCCAAACGAGTTGTCTGGCCCGAGCGCGACCATTCCTAGTCCGATGAGCCACTTGCCGAGCGGCGGGTGCACCACAAACGACGGATCAGTGAGGAAGATGTTTGTCTGCCCCCCGGTGAAGAGCTGGTCTGCCTCGGCGGGCCATGACGCCTCGTACCCGAGATTGACGAGAGTCCAGGCATCCTTCACATAAAAGGTTTCGTCGAACACCAGAACCTTAGGGCTGCCGAGAGTGACCAGTCGGGTCACCGCGGCGATGACCACGACCATGACCGGCCCCAGCCACCGCAGGATCGTGTGCGTCAGCGGCGTACGAGAATCCCACCACTCATCGAGGCGCGACCCGATCGGTTGTGCCTGATGGTTCGCGGTATCGACGTCGAGCGCAGCGGTCGAAATCGACGAGTCGAGCATCTCGTCGAAGTCCCGGTCGGCCATGTGATTCATGGTACTTCGGCGCTGGTTGAGAGAATGGCGCATGATCATTCTCGCGGCGACCCCGATCGGCAACCTGGGGGACGCGTCGAGACGGCTGGTCGAGGCCCTCACGAATGCCGAGGTCATCGCCAGCGAAGACACGCGAACGACCATCCACCTGATGCGAGCACTCGGCATCGAAAATCGGCCGCGGCTGATTGCCCTGCATGAGCACAACGAATCGGAGAAGGCCGCCGAACTCGTCGAGTTGGCCCGCGACATCGATCTGCTTGTTCTCACCGACGCCGGGATGCCCGCGATCAGCGATCCCGGATTCCCTCTGGTCGCTGCCGCCGCCGCAGCCGGGGTGACCGTCACCGCGTTGCCCGGGCCCAGTGCCGTGCTCACCGCACTCGCGCTGTCGGGACTGCCGACCGACCGTTTCACCTTCGAAGGCTTTCTGCCACGCAAGGGGCGCATCCCGTACTTTCGCGCCCTCGCGCGCGAGCCACGCACGATGGTGTTCTTCGAGTCGCCCAACCGCCTACCCGCGGCGCTCGCCGATCTCGCGACGGCGCTCGGTGATGACCGACGGGTCGTGGTGTGTCGGGAGCTGACCAAACTGCATGAAGAGATCCGGCGGGGGAGCGCACGGGAGGTAGCGGACTACTTCAGCTCGGGGGCTCGCGGAGAGATTTGCCTCGTCGTTGCCGGGGCTGCGGCGGTGGCATCCGACCTGCCGACGGCAATCGCACAGGTGGCGTCACTCGTGGCGGCGGGCGCGAAGCTGAAGGATGCCTCTGCAGAAGTCGCAGACGCGACGGGCCTCAGCCGCCGCGAACTCTATGAGGGAGCACTCGCTGCCCGCTGATCGAGGCACGCCAAAACACACCTCGCCGCATCCGTAGACTTGACGCATGGCCGCCGGCGACTCCTTCTACATCACGACGCCCATCTTCTACGTCAACGATGTGCCTCACATCGGGCACGCGTACACGGAGGTGGCGGCGGACGTGCTTGCCCGCTGGCACCGGCAGCGTGGCGACAACACCTGGCTACTCACCGGCACCGATGAGCACGGTCAGAAGATCCTGCGCACCGCGATCGCTAACGACACCTCCCCGCAGGCCTGGGCCGACAACCTTGTCGAGACCGCCTGGAAGCCGCTGCTTCAGACGATCGACATTCGCAACGACGACTTCATCCGCACGACCGAGCCACGCCACGAGAGAGGCGTCGCACTCTTTCTGCAGAAGCTGTACGACGACGGCCACATCTACTCGGGCGAGTACGAGGGCTACTACTGCGTCGGTTGTGAGGAATACAAGCAGCTCGATGATCTGCTCGAGACTGAAGACGGCGACTATGCCGGCCAGCTCGTCTGCAAGATCCATGGCCGCCCGGTCGAGCTTCTCAAAGAGAAGAACTATTTCTTCCGTATGAGCGCTTTCGAGCAGAAGCTGCTCGACCTTTATGCAAACCAGCCCGACTTCGTGCAACCCGTGAGTGTGCGCAACGAGATCGTGCAGTTCGTCACACAGGGCCTCGCCGACCTGTCCATCTCCCGGTCGAGCTTCGACTGGGGCGTCAAAGTACCGTGGGACGACAGTCACGTCGTGTATGTCTGGTTCGACGCTCTGCTCAACTACGTCACCGCAGTCGGCTACGGTGTCGACGAGGCGCAGCTTGAGCGTCGCTGGCCGGCAGTGCACATCGTCGGCAAAGACATCGCCCGGTTCCACGCCGTGATCTGGCCCGCGATGTTGATGGCTGCGGGGCTGCAGGTTCCCCGACAGGTCTTCGGTCACGGGTGGTTGCTCGTCGGCGGCGAGAAGATGAGCAAGTCGAAACTCACCGGCATCGCTCCCGCGCAGATCACTGACACGTTCGGGTCTGACGCCTTTCGCTACTATTTCCTTTCCGCGATCACCTTCGGACAGGACGGCTCGTTCAGCTGGGAAGACCTGAGTGCCCGCTACCAGTCCGAGCTTGCCAACGGTTTCGGAAACCTCGCTTCGCGGGTAATCGCGATGGTCACCAAGTACTTCGATGGTGCGGTTCCCGCTGCCCCCCTCGACGAAGCGATCCTCGACATCGAGAAGCGCGTGACGGGCGAGGCGGATGCCGCAATCGACACGTTCGCGATCAACGAGTCGCTCGCCTCGATCTGGCAGCTCGTCGACGCCCTCAACGGGTACATCACCGAGAACGAACCGTGGGCGCTCGCCAAAGACCCCGAGCAGCGCGCGAGACTCGGGACAGTACTTGCCACCGCTGTTCACGGGCTCGGAACGCTCGCGATCCTGCTGTCACCGGTGCTTCCGTTGGCAACCACGCGGTTGTGGGAGGCACTTGGTGCCCCCGGCCTCGCCGAGCAACAGCCGATCAACACCGCGTGGGAGTGGAGCGGGGCAACCCGCGTTGTCCCCCTTGAAACGTCACTGTTCCCGCGCATCGAGGAAGCACCGGGTGAGTAGCGAGGCGCACCTCCGCCACCGGGCAACGGACGGGTCGCGCGACCTCGAGTACCCACCGCTGCCCGAAGCCCTGACCGTTGGTGTCTATGACAACCACACCCACCTCGAGATCAGTGATGGCATCGAAGGCCAGCAACTCGACTACCGCGAACACCTCGATCGCGCGTCCAGTGTGGGCGTGCGGGGGGTTGTGCAGGTAGGCGGTGACCTCGAGACCTCGAGGTGGTCTGCGGAGGTGGCGTCACGGGAGCCCCGCGTGCTCGCGGCCGTAGCGCTTCACCCCAACGAGGTTGCTCGGTATGTGGCATCCGGTGAACTCGACAGCGCGCTCGCCGAAATCGACGAGCTTGCCGGTCGCCCCCGCGTGCGTGCCGTCGGCGAGACGGGTCTCGACTTCTTCCGCACGACAGAACATCGCGATCGGGCCGACCAGGTGCGCGCGTTCGAGGCCCACATCGAGATCGCCAAGCGTCACAGCCTTGCCCTGCAGATTCATGATCGGGATGCCCACGCCGAGGTCATCGCGACCCTGCTGAGGGTCGGCGCGCCCGAACGCACGGTGTTCCACTGCTTCAGCGGAGATGCCGAGATGGCCAGGCTCTGCGCGCACCACGGCTGGTACCTGTCGTTCGCGGGCACCGTCACGTTCAAGAACGCGGACGGGCTGCGCGAGGCACTCGAGGTCATTCCGCGCGCGCGCATCCTGATCGAGACGGATGCCCCGTACCTGACGCCGCAGCCCTACCGAGGTCGCCCCAACTCGCCGTACCTCATCCCCACGACCCTTCGGGCGATGGCCGCCCACCTCGAAACCGACGTGTCAATGCTTGCCGCGCAAATCTCGTCGACCACCGAAGAGGTCTACGGATCGTGGGATGCCGAGCCGGTGCTGCCGCCCGCTGACGGCCCGCACTCGGACCTCGCGTGAGCGAGTTGCTCGGCCCCGCCGAAATCAGGGACCTGGCGGATCTGCTCGGCATCCAGCCCACCAAAAAGCTCGGCCAGAACTTCGTCATCGACGCCAACACGGTGCGACGCATCGTGAAGTCGGCGGGTGTGGTAGCCGGTGAAACGGTGGTGGAGGTGGGTCCGGGACTCGGTTCGTTGACCCTGGGGCTGCTGGAGACCGGTGCATCCGTCGTCGCAGTCGAGATCGACAAGCGGCTCGCGGCACAGTTACCGCTCACGGTAGGCACGATGCAGCCGGATGCCCAACTGACGGTCATCACCGACGATGCCCTGCGCGTGACCGAGCTGCCCGGCGACCCCACTGTTTTCGTTGCCAACCTGCCGTACAACGTGTCGGTGCCGGTGCTGCTGCACTTCCTCGAGCACTTCCCGACTCTGCAGCGGGGACTGGTGATGGTGCAGGCCGAGGTCGGCGAGCGCGTGGCCGCGGGGCCGGGCAGCAAGGTCTACGGCGCCCCGAGCGTGAAGTCGGCGTGGTACGGCGAGTTTTCGACGGCGGGCAAGGTGAGCCGCCAGGTGTTCTGGCCGGTGCCCAACGTTGACTCGATTCTGGTGCGCTTCGAGCGACACGACCAGCCGGGCACCGAGGCCGAGCGGCTGGCAACGTTCCAGTTGGTGGATGCGGCGTTCCAGCAGCGGCGCAAGATGCTGCGGCAGGCGCTCGCGACGGTTCTCGGGGACTCGGCGGCGGCATCCGCGCGTCTCGAAGCTGCCGGTGTGGCCCCGACTGCCCGCGGTGAGGAACTGAACGTCGACCAGTACCTAGCGATCGCGCGCTCCGCGAGCTGAGGTAAGCCCTCCCGCCCTTCCATCATCACGGGAAGGGCGGGAGGGGTTACCTCAGGCGAGGGGACGGCCGCCCAGACTGGTGACGCTAGGTTGGAGTCATGACACCCGAGCCCGCGCCGACGACGGTACACACCCGCGCCCCGGGCAAGATTAACGTCTTCCTCAAGGTCGGTTCGTTGCTCGACGACGGCTACCACGATGTGGCGATCGCCTACCAAGCCGTCTCGCTATACGAAGATGTGCGGGCGTCCGTCGCCGACGATTTCTCGGTCTCGGTGAGCGGCACCGTCGAGCTGTCGCGGGTGCCCACAGACGCCTCGAACATCGCGATCAAGGCCGCCCGACTGCTGGCGCGCCGCACCGGGTACCGCGGCGGTGTGCGGCTGGCAATCGAGAAGCACGTGCCGGTAACCGGCGGCATGGGCGGGGGGTCTGCGGATGCCGCGGCAACCCTCCTGGCCTGTGACACCCTGTGGGCAACCGGCCTACCCCGAGAAGACATGCTCGAACTCGCCGCGGAGCTGGGAGCCGACGTGCCGTTCGCCTTCACGGGCGGCACCGCCATCGGCACCGGTCGTGGCGACCAGCTGAGCCCGGCGCTGGCCAAGGGCCAGTTTCAGTGGGTGCTCGCACTCGCCGATTTCGGGCTGTCGACGCCCGCGGTCTACCAGGAGCTCGATAAGCACCGCGACCGTCACTCGCAGGACATCTTTCCCGCGCAGGTCGCCCCGTCAGTTGACTCGAACGTGCTGCAGGCCCTGCGTGCCGGCGACCCGCACATGCTCGCCGAGTGCCTCTACAACGATCTGCAGGCGCCCGCCCTTCACCTGCAGCCCTCGCTCGGGCAGGTGCTCGAACTGGGCGAGGAGAACGGAGCGCTCGCCGGGATCATTTCGGGTTCAGGCCCCACGGTGGCGTTCCTCACCGCTGACCTCGACTCCGCGCTCGAGCTGCAGATCGCACTGAGTGCCGCGCGCATGACAGTCGTTCGTGCAACCGGCCCCGTGCACGGCGCACGCGTGATCACCGACTGACGCGTCCCCTTCTCGCAGTTCGTTGGTAGATTAGCTGCCTATGCCCATCCCCTTCTCGCTCCCACTGATCGACGCGGACGTGATCGCGGAGGTCAACGACACGCTCACCAACACGGGCTGGCTGACCACCGGTCCCAAGGTGCGCCTTCTTGAGGCAGAGATTTCGAAGATCAGCGGCACCCCCGTGCTGTGTGTGAACTCGTGGACGTCGGGTGCCCTGCTCATGCTGCACTGGTTCGGGGTCGGGCCCGGCGACGAGGTCATCATCCCCGCGTACACCTACAGTGCGACAGCGCTGTGCGCCATGAACCTCGGCGCGACCGTCGTAATGGTGGATGTCGACGATGACTTTACGATGTCACCCGAGAAGCTGCGCGCCGCGATCACCCCCCGCACGAAGGCCGTTATCCCCGTCGATATTGGGGGGCTTCCGGCCGACTACGATGCCATTCACGCGGTGCTCGCCGACCCGCAGATCGTCGCGATGTTCACCGCGACGACCCCTCGGCAGCAGAAACTCGGCCGCATCTTTGTGGTCTCCGATGCCGCCCACTCGATCGGATCCACCTACAAGGGCAAGCCCAACGGCCAGCAGGCAGACGCGGCGATCTTCTCCCTCCACTCGGTGAAGAACATCACCACGGGCGAGGGTGGAGCGATTTGCATCAACCTGCCCGCCCCGTTCGACAACGACGAGGAATACGTCTTTCTGCGCGCCTTCGCGCTCAACGGACAAAACAAAAGCGCCTACGAGAAGAACGTTCCGGGATCGTGGCGCTACGACATCATCGACCAGGGCCTCAAAGTCAACATGCCCGACATCGGTGCCGCGATCGGGCTCGCGCAGATTCGCAAGTACGAGTCGCAGCTGCTACCCGACCGCAAGCGCATCTTCGAGCAGTACCAGGCCGGGTTCGGTGCTCACGAGTGGGCGCTGCTGCCGATCGAGCGCGACGCCGACCGCGAGAGCTCGTGCCACCTTTACATGCTGCGCATCCGCGGCGCCGACGAGGCTCGCCGCGACCGCATCATCGAGGCGATCGCCTCTCACGGCGTGGGGGTGAACGTGCACTACATCCCGATGGCGACGCTGACACTGTTCAAGAACCGCGGCTACACCATCGCCGACTACCCGAACACGTTCCGGCTTTATGAAAACGAGATCACCCTCCCGCTGTACAACGGCCTCACCGCTCAACAGACCGACGAGGTCATCAGAGTGGTCGTGGATGCCGTGGAGAACACTCCATGACGCCCGCGTCGTTCGACCTCGACGACTTCATCGCGCGTCAGGTGATCGGGCGCTCCGAGAGCCTGTTCGCCGCCGACCTGGCCGCCCATGACGCAGAGCTTCGGGAGGGTGTCGAGGGCAAGTCGGTACTCGTGATCGGCGGGGCTGGCACGATCGGGTCATCCTTCATTCGCGCACTGCTGCGCTACCGCCCGGCGAGACTGTGCGTGGTCGACCTGAGCGAGAACGGCCTGACCGAACTCACTCGCGACCTGCGCTCGACGCCCGACCAGTACGTTCCCGAAAACTTCACGACCTACCCCGTGAGCTTCGGCGACCCCGTGTTCGCACGGATGCTGCGACAGGAGGGTCCCTTCGACATCGTCGCGCACTTTGCCGCCCACAAACATGTGCGCAGCGAGAAAGACCGCTACTCAATCGAGGCGATGCTCGAGAACAACGTCGTCAACACTGTGAAGCTGCTCGACCTGCTCACCGAGCAGCCACCCCAGCATTTCTTTTGCGTCTCCACCGATAAGGCCGCTAACCCGGCCAACGTGATGGGCGCCTCCAAGAAGCTCATGGAGGAGGCCGTGCTGGCCTATTCGTCGGTGCTTCCCGCGACGACCGCACGCTTTGCGAACGTCGCGTTCTCCAACGGCAGCCTGCCTGCCGGGTTCCTCGAGCGCATCGCCAGGAAGCAGCCGCTGTCGGCGCCGTCCGACGTGCTTCGCTACTTCGTCTCGCCGATCGAAAGCGGCGAACTCTGCTTGCTCGCGTGCATCACCGGGCGGCCCGCCGACATCTTCTTCCCTCGCCTTGACGCACCGCAGATGCTCACCTTTTCTTCCATCGCGGATGCCCTGCTGCGCGAACTGGGCTACGAGCCCGACCCACAGCCCTCCGAGCAGGCCGCTCTCGCCGCGGCCCAACTGCTCACGCCGCAATCGACCACCTGGCCCGTGTACTACTTCACCTCGGACACCTCGGGAGAAAAGGGTTTCGAGGAGTTCTTCACCTCCGGCGAGACCGTCGATCTGGATCGGTTCGCGGCCCTGGGTGTTGTTGAGGGTGTCGCCACGAACGACCCGGCGGGCATCCGGTCGATCATTGATAACCTGCACGCCCTGTTCGCGCAGTCGTACCTGCCCAAAGAAGCCATCGTCGACGTGCTGGTTCAGCTCGTCCCCACTTTCCACCATGTGGAGACGGGGAAGAGCCTGGACCAGAAGATGTAGCCGCCCATGTATCGCGGAATCAAGCGCGCCGTCGACCTGCTCGTCTCCGGGGTAGCGGTCGTAATCCTGACGCCGATCATGCTTCCGGTGATCATCGCGCTGCGGGCAACCGGTGAGGGAGAGATTCTCTATCGCCAAAAGCGCGTGGGGTACCGCAACGCTCGCTTCGACATCCTCAAGTTCGCGACGATGCTCAAGAACAGCCCCAACATGGGTACTGGCAGCCTGACGGTCCGGGGCGATCCGCGAGTGACTCCGGTGGGCAAGTACCTGCGCGCGTCGAAGGTCAACGAACTGCCGCAGCTGGTCAACGTGCTGCGCGGGGACATGAGCTTCGTGGGGCCACGACCGCAGATGCAGGTCGACTTCGACATCTATCCCGAGCACGTGCGCGACACCATCTACACGGTGCGTCCGGGTGTTACCGGCATCGGATCGATAATCTTTCGCGACGAAGAGGCGCTGCTGTCGGCACCCGGCGTCGACCCCAGGGAGTTCTACGAGCAGAAGATCGCCCCCTATAAGGGCGAACTCGAAATGTGGTACCTGGGGCGCGGTTCGCTGCTGACCGACCTGCGGTTGATGGTGCTGACGATCTGGGTTGTTATCGCCCCCGGGTCGGATCGCATCTATCGAGCGTTTCCTGACCTGCCGCCCAAACCCGAGTGGCTCACCTAACATCGTGCTCAACTAACAGTCTGACGGGGTTAGCATGACCCCATGAGCGTCCGTCGCATCACACTCTTGTCTGCCGCGATCGGCGTGCTCGCAGCGGCGGTCGCGCTGGCCGTCGCTGAGGCGGTCGCCGGCGTCATGGT
>Ga0105048_10009503_pt1 | contig 15457 bp, 12 predicted proteins | sample MAT05_FD_78382 | JGI IMG/M metagenome (GOLD analysis project Ga0105048, IMG submission 78382) | Freshwater microbial communities from Lake Fryxell liftoff mats and glacier meltwater in Antarctica - MAT-05 | ecosystem: Environmental > Aquatic > Freshwater > Ice > Liftoff microbial mat | place... | reverse complement strand
GCACAGTGAAGTTGAAGGGTTGAGGCCGCCGATCCATCTCGCCTGGCTGCGTTGCGCCGCCTCGACAGACGCAGAGTATGCCGTCGGATGGCGCGCCTTGCCAGACGAGCGCCTCGACACCCGCAACCCATCAACTTCACTGTGCAGAGCTACTAGCTTGCGGCTCGCTGGGCGGGATCTCGGACGTTCGGCGGAGAGGGTGTCCGCGGCGCTGAGAAGCGCAGTGAGCGGACGCCCCCGAGCACCGCGGCGACGGCCTTGGGCTGCGCGAGGAGCAGGCCGACGAGCATGCACTGGAAGATCGCCACCGCGATCATGATCGTGGTGCTGAGACCCCAGCCGGTCTCGGCGGAGATCGCCGCGATCGTCATCGGGACGAAGGCCGCCCCGAACGCGCCCACGTGATAGACGATGCCGACCGCGCGGGCCCGCACCTCGGCCGGGAAGAGTCCGGTGAGCAGCATCGGCGTGACGCCCGAGTAGCCGCCGCCGGTGAACCCGACCAGGAACGCGCCGAGGGCGATCGCGCCCTCGACGTGACCGACGTAGAGCGGCAAGGCCGGCACGCAGAGGAGCGCGAACAGCGCCACCGCGAGGGTGATGCTGCGCCGCGCGGCGAGCGTCCCGCAGACCACCGCGCCCACCATCATACCGATGTTGAACAGCGCGACGACGCGAGCGACGCCCATGCTGTCGAAGGCGAGCTCGGTCTTGAGCATCGTCGGGTACATGCCGGTGATGCCGTAGTACGCGGCCAGGCCCGCACCCATGAGGAACGAGGCCCAGATCAAGATCTTCACGAGCTCGGGGGTGAACGCGCTCGCCTTCTTGGTCTTCACCTCGAAGCGAGCGGCCTTGGTGGCCTGCTCGTGCAGCCACTCCTCGCTCTCCGGCACCCAGATGCGGATCGGCAGGACGAGCAGGGCGGGGACCGCGGCGATGATGAACAGCGCGCGCCAGCCCCAGATCGGCACCACATAGCCGGCCACGACGGCGGCGAGCAGGTAGCCGATCGCCCAGCTGCCCTGCAGCACGCCGGACGCGATGCCGCGGCTGCGCTTCGGCCAGTTCTCCATCGCCAGCGTCGTGCCGGCGGTCCACTCCGCGCCCATGCCGAAGCCGAACAGCGTGCGGAAGAACAGGACCCAGAAGAAGCTCGGGGCAAAGGCGATCGCGCCGTCGCAGACCGCGAACCAGACCATCGAGATCATCAGGGGGAGCTTTCTCCCGAAGCGATCCGCGAGCGCGCCGGCGCCGAGGCCGCCGAGCAAGCGCATCAGCAAGGTCAGCGTGATCGCGCCGGCGGTGGCCGTGTAGCTCACGCCCATCTCCTTCGCGATCTCCGGCATCACCAGCAGGAAGATCGTGAAGTCGAAGGCGTCGAGGATCCAGCCGAGCCAGGCGGCCACGAACGTCATCCACTGGCCCTTGGTGGGCTCGCGGTACCAGGGCAATGTCGTGCGGTCGATCATGGCGCTCTCCGGTCTAGGCGCTTTTGTTGCGGTGCAGCAAGCGGCATTTGCGCCTTCGGGCGGAGGTGCTCGCCGAACCACGAGACCAGCTTCGGATAGAGCGTCTTCGCCGCCTTGGCGCCGACCACCGCGCCGACGTGACCGCCGGGGATGACGAAGAGCTCGGACACCGCGACCTTGTCGTTCACGCCCTTCGCGGCGGGCATCGGGCAGATCGTGTCCTTGTCCATCGCGACGGTGAGGACGGGGCAGGTGATCTTCGAGAGATCCACGTCGGCGCCCATCACGCGGTGCGTGCCGGCGACGAGGCGGTTCTCCTGGTAGAGCTCCTTGATGTACGTCGCGTAGGCGTTGGCCGGGAACGCGATGTTGTCGCTCGCCCAGCTGTCGAGCGCCTGGAAGGCGTCGAGCGCGGGCTTGTCGAAGGCCTTGTCCGCCAGCGTGACGAGCTTGCTGATCTGGCTGGTCGGACGCAGCGCGACGAAGCCGCTCTGCATCTGCATGGGGGACACGTTGCCGGCAGCGGCGATCGAGTCGGGATCGAACCAGCGCGGATCGGTCATCTCACCGAGGAATCCGGCCTGCGAGAAGTCGAACGGGCCCGCCAGGTTCACCAGCGTGGCGACCTGCTCGGGGTGCTGCGCGGCATAGATGCCGGTCAGCGTACCGCCGATGCAGTAACCGAGCACACCGAGCTTCGGCTGCTGTGTCTGCGCGAGCACCGTGCGCACCGCGCGGCCGATGCGCTTCTGGAAGTCGTCCCACTCGATGTAGCGGTCCTCGTCTCCGGGAGCGCCCCAGTCCAGGCACCAGACGTCGAAGCCGGCCTCGACCAGCGCTTCGGCGACGCTCGCGCCCTTGCGGAGATCGAGCACGTACCAGCGGTTGATCACGGAAGGGACGAGCAGCAGGGGCAGCCCCGCGTCCGCCGCACGGCCATCCGTGCGGCGGAAGCGGTACAGCCGTGCCGTACCCTCGCGTTGGACGATGTCCTTCGGCGTCGGTGCGGTGGCGGTCATCTCAGGCCTTCGTTCCCACGGACTGGCGGGTGGTCTCGAGGGCGATCTTGCGCCACTCGTTGGTCACCTTCACCGACTGGTCGAGCGTGGCCTTGAGCATCTTGGCGCCCTCGTCGATCATCAGGCGGGCCTGCTCGACGTTCTTCTGCTCGAGCGCGGCGTACTCCTTCTGCATCGCCTCCCAGCGGCGGAGCTGGTCCTCGAACAGGCCCGCGAACGGAAAGAACGCTGCGGCGTTCGGCATCCCGGTGTTCGGCGTTTGCTGCGTCTGCGAAGTCTTCTGGTCGGTCATTGGATGGTCCTTCTTTTCTCGATCGCACGGCGGTTTTCCTGCCGCGATCGTGGGAGGATCTTAGGGCCGGGCAGGGGAGGGGTCAAGGAGAAATTGTTGCGTCGCAACAATAATGTTGCGACGCAGCAAAAGGCGTCAGAACGCGAGACCGCCGTCGACGTCGATGGTACGGCCGTTGAAGTAGTCGCACTCGAGCACGAACTTCACCGCGATCCAGATGTCCTCGGGCGAGCCGATGCGGCCGACCGGGATCTGGCTGACCCAGTGGTCGCGGGCCTTCTGGTTCATGCCTTGCGTCATCGGGGTCTCGATCATGCCGGGCGCGACCGCGCCGACGCGGATCCCGAGGGACGCGAACTCGAGCGACCAGGTCTTGGTGTTGGCCGCGAGGGCCGCCTTGGCCGCGGAGTAGTTCGACTGGCCGCGGTTTCCGTGGCGCGCGATCGACGACATGTTGACGACGACGCCCTTGTCGCCGTTCTCGGCCATCGTCGCGACGACCTCGCGCACCATCAGCGTGGCGCCGGTGAGGTTGACGCCGATGACCGCGTTCCACGCGTCGGTCCCGAGCTTGGTGATCGCGCCGGTGGTGCGATCCTTCTTCACCAGCAGGCCATCGCGCAGGATGCCGGCGTTGTTCACCAGGCCGTTCAATCCGCCCATCTTGCCGCGCGACCACGCGACGAAGGCGATCACATCGGCCTCGTTCGACACGTCGAGCTTGTGGCCGAAGATACGGCCGTGACTCTCCGCTTCCAGCGAAGCGAGGGCGTCGGTGTTGATGTCGCCGGCGGCCACGGAGGCGCCAGCTTCCGCCAGGCGGAGCGCAAAGTGGCGACCCATACCCTGGGCGGCGCCGGTCACGATGATCTTGAGGTCGCTGATCTTCACGAGATGGTCCTTTTCACTGTGCGGAAGCGTGGCTCGCGAGCCAGGTCTCGACTTCCTTGTTGTAGTTGTCGTGGCAGTCGATCTGCACGGTGTGCCCGCAGTCTTCGAGGGTCACCAGCATCGACTTTGGCAGCTTGGCCGCCGCCGCCTCCATCAAGTCACGCGACTCGCCGCCATGGAGGAATGGGTTGGGGATGAGGCGGTCCTGATCGCCGTGGATGATGAGCGTGGGCACCGTGACGTGGGCGAGGTTGCCGCGCACGAAGTCGGTGTTCACGAGACCCTGCACCGAGCGCACCTGCGCGTAGGCGTACTTATCGAAGGTCTTCGATCCCGCCAGGCGCACGCGCTCCTCGATCAGCCAGGAATAGTCGTCGTCCCAGCGATAGAAGTTGTTCCGCTTCACCGAGACGTACAGGCCGGCTTCCGAGGTCATCTTGACGAACTCGGTCGAGAAGACCTGCTTGAACCAGGCTTTCTCCTTGGCCGAAAAGGTCTCGAAGCCCGCGGGCGAGGTGAGCACGAGCGCGGTGAGCTTCTCGGGAAAACGGATCGCGAAGGAGGTCGCGACCTGACCGCCCATCGAGTGGCCGATCAGGACCGGGTCGGTGATCTCGAGCTGCTCGAGCGTCTCGCGGACCACGTCGCCCATCGCCTCCATCGTGTACGGGAAGCTCGCGGGCTTGGATGACTTGCCATAACCCACCATGTCGAGGGCGATGACCCGGTAGCCCTTGGAGGCGAAGTAATCGAGCTGGTAACGCCAGAACTTCAGATACGAGCCGAGCCCGTGCAGGAACACGATCGTGCGCGCGCCTTCCGGGTTGAGCTCGATGTACGTGATGTCCGGGACCTCGATCATCCCGTATTGCTCGGCCACCTTCGGCAGCGAGATCACCCGCGCCGGCCAGGCCTGGCCGGTGAGCGACTGATACGGGAGGTCCTCGAACTCGATCGGCGGGAGATGAGTGTAAGAAGGTACGCAGGCGGAGCTCAGCATCAGGAGAGCGATGAATGCGCGCATGTTGGTGGGCCTCAGAACGCGTACCAGGTGAAGGTGGTGAAGGCCGCCCAGGGGGTGCCGAGGACCTGAGTATTGCCGGTGAAGTAGCTGCCCGGCGCCATCACCGCGCCGTGGAGGCCGACCGTCATCAGGTATCGAATGTGATACTTCAGCTCGACGTTGAATTCGGCGCCGATGGTCTTGCCGCGCTCGATGCCGAGCGCCGTGGGCGGCGGACGCGCGACCGAGTTGGCGATGGCTGCGCCGATCTTCAAGTTGAAAGTATTCGGGACGATGTCCCACTGGCCGGTGGCGATCGCGGTCATGAGCCCGTAGCCCTGGTTCGAGATGTCGGTGACCGCGCCGGTATAGTTGCTCACGGTGTTCGTGAACGGGAAGAGGATGAGCGTCTTGTGGTTGAACCAGACCGCGCCGGGCAAGCCGTACTGGTTGAGCGTGAACGCGCTGCCGTAGCTGCCGTCGCTGGGGTTGTCGTCGCCGGTGACGAACATACCTTCGAGGGTGAAGACGTCGTTCTCGGTCTGTCCCCAGTTGTAGATCAGCTCGAGGTTGGCGGCGAGGCCGGCGATGTCCACCTGCTGGTTGAGCATGGTGTCCACCTTGGTGGTGGAGAACTGGCCGAAGTTCGCCATCAGGAACCCCGACGCGGCGAAGTTCGAGGTGGAGAAGTTGAGGTTGTGATCGAAGTGGGCGCCGAGATACTCGACGTTGCCCACCGGGGCCTCGATCTGGAAGCGCTGGACGCCGGTGAACCCGAACAAACCGGTGGAGGAGGGGCCGCTCTTCACCAGACCTTCGTAGGCGAAGGCGGCGCCCTTGGTGTCGTCTTGCAGATGCCAGAACGAGATGCCGACGTTGGTCCCCGGCTGGAACGCATAGACATAGTCCAGCGTGCCGAGCCAGGAGAACGCGAGCCGAGCGTCGTTGTTCGTTGCCTTGTCGGGCTGCGCGGCGCCGATGGGGATGAAGCTCGCCTTCCACATGCCGCCGTAGCGGCCGTAGACCGAGATCCCCGTGGCGTCGGTGCCGAAGAAGGTGAGCTTGTATCCGGTGCGCGTGATGTCGTTGAGCGGCGTGATCGCCGGATCGTAGACGGTGTCGTAGATCGACTGGGTGCCGAGGACGATCGACAGCTTGTACGGATTTTTCGTCGGATAGAGCGCGACGTTGATGTTCTTGGTCTGGATGTTCACCTGATCGGCGTTGAGACCGCCGCCCTGGTTCTGCTGGATCTGGTTGGCCGCCTGGCCCCAGGTGAAGTCGACCTCGAACTGCGCGCGCACGGTGGCGAGGCCGTCGACGAAGTGGGGTGAGTAGGCGAGGACCGGGATCCAGCGCTGCTCGATGTAGTACGCGGTCGTGTCGCTGCCGATGCGGGTGGCGCTGCCGATGTTCTCGCCGATGCCGATCGGGCCGAGCGACACGCCGCGCAAGCCGGAGGGATCCGCGAGCTGGTTCGTCATCGTCGCGCGGGCGAAGAAATAGCTGATGAACTTGAACTCACTCGGCGTGGGATCCGAGGACCGGTCGTTGTCTTCGGCCCACTCCGGATAGTGCAGGCCGGGGGGTGGCACCACCGCCACGGCGGCGAAGGGCCACATCATCGAGATTAGTGCGGGGATGACGATGCGGCGCATGTTTTTCTAGCTCACTGGACCGAGTAGGTTTGCTTGGCGTCGCCGGTGAACATCGCCTGGCTCAGCGTCACCGTCGGGTCGCCGACGTTGCCGTCCGCGCAGCGATGGCCAGTCGCCTGGTCCTTGAAGAACAGCTCGAGGATGAGCGTGGTCCCGTCGGCGTTCAGGCTGCCGCGGCCCTCCTGTCCGAAGCCGGGGAAGGTCACCGTGAAATCGAAACACGCGCCGTTGTTCTTCACGTTCTCGATGAGGACCGCGGTCGAATCGAAGGTCAGCTGCGCCGACAGTGAGGTGTGGTCGCACTCCCCGCGGGTGCCGGTCATCGCCGCGTTCATCAGCGTGCCGAGCTCGCTGATGACCTGGATGCGGCCGCCTTGCGGCTTCATCGTAACGGTCTTGTAGCACTGCGTGGCCTGGCCAAAGTTCACGTCCTCGTCGAACCCGTTGGGGTGCGAGGGGATCGTCACCATCGAGAGCGTCTTGCCGTCGAGGTGCGCCTGGATCTTGTTCGACGTGGAGAACTTGCCGGTGGAGCCGACCGGTGCGGGCACGGTGAGGTCCTCACCGCCGCAAGCGGCAAACAGAAGGGTGGCGCTGAGCACGAAAGTAAGTCGCATTTTTGTAGCCCTTTTCTTGGTTCAGGCGCGGCGGCGGACGAGCGCAGCGACGCCAAGGAGCAGGAGGAGAGAGAGCCCGGCATCGCCTGGAGCGCTGGTGGTGTTGCAGCCCCAGTACTTGCGGCCGGCGGGGACGGTGGTGACATCCGGCTCCGGCCCCGGCTCTTCGCCGCGGGCGACCGTGAGCGCGAGGTCGGTGTTGACCAGGTTGCCGGCGGCGTCGAACGCGCGCGCGGTCAACGTCTGCGCGCCCTCGGAGAACACGGCGGTGTCCCAGAGGAACTCGTACGGCGCGCGATAGTCCGATCCGATCTGGTCGCCACCGAGGAAGAGGAAGACGACGGTCACCGCGGTGTTGTCGCTGGCCTCGACCTTCACCGTGATGAGGCCACGCACCGTGGTGTCAGCGACCGGCGACGTGAAGCGCGCCGTAGGCGGCGTGGTGTCGGTGGGCATCGGGTTGCCGGTCGGCGAGCGCATCCGGATGTCGTCGATCCAGGCGCGGGCGTCGGTGAGCGGGCCCGACGCGTCGCTCGCGGAGATCTCGAACTGGAGCGTGACGTCGCGGCCAGCGAACGCGGCCAGGTCTGCCTTGACCTCGGTCCAGTCGCCCTCGGTGACCGCGGACGCCGAAGCGGTGGTCTCGAGCACGACGGTGTCCGAGCCGGCGCTGGTCACGGTCACGCGGAAGGCCGCGCTCGCCGCGGCGCTCGCCGGGCGGAGGGCCATGCGGCGCCAGAGCGCCAGCTCGGTGTCGGTCGTCCCGATGCGCGCGGGCACCGTCGCGCTGGCCTCGACGCTGTTGCTGTCGGCGGTCACCGCGGCCTGGATCGAGCCGCTGCTCGCCATGCCGGTGTGGTCGGCGGCGTCCGAGCGCCAGTCGCCGAGCGCCCAGCCGGGGCGGTCGGGCGAGCGATTGGCGCCGGAGAAGGTCTCGACGAAGCCCTCGGTGATGACCAGGCGCTCGACCGTCACGGTGGTGTCGTCGTCGAGCTGGGTGTTGCCGGCGCCGTCGATGGCGCGCGCCGAGAGGCGGTGGCTTCCGGGCGCGACGCTCGTACTATCCCATGAGTATGAGTACGGGCTCATGGTCGACTCGCCGACCTTGTTGTTGTCGACCAGGAACTCGACCTTCGCGACGGTGAAGTCGTCCAGGGCGGAGGCGCGCAGCTGCACGGTGCCAGAGACGGTCGCGGCGCTGGCCGGCGAGGTGAGATCGACGGTCGGATTCTGGGTGTCGACGGTGCCGCCGGTGAGGGTGACGGTGACCTCGACGGTGCCGCGGTTCATCGCCGCGTCGGACGCGACCGCGTGCAGCGTATAGGTGCCGTTGGCGAGGCCCGCGGTCGACCAGCTCCAGCTGTACGGCGCGTTCGAGAGCGTCTGGCGCACGGTCCCGTTCACCGAGATCGCGACGCTGGTGACCGCGACGTTGTCCATCGCGGTGAGCTGCACCGCGACGACGCCGCTGACCATCGCGTTGGGGCGCGGCGCGGTGAAGGACACGGTCGGCGCCGTGGTGTCGGGCAGGGGACCGACGCCGGTGAGCCCGAAGAACTCGGCCATGCGCTCGACGGCGCAGATGTTGGCGTCGAGGAAGAACGCGGCCGCGGTGCCACAGCCCGCCTGCGGATCGACCGGCGTGCCGTGGCTCATGTTGGGGATCTCGATCGTCTCGACCCGAGTGACGCCGCCGGCGTCGTTGTAGCGGCGACGGGTCGCGCCATCGACCATGTCGGTCGCGTCGTCGGTCTGATCGATGCCGGCCGTGTTGGTCCACTGCTCCATCAGCTCCCTCATGTTGGTCGGGGTGACGGTGGTGTCGGAGGTGCCGTGCCAGATCTGCACGCGGGGACGCGGGCCCATGTAGTTGGGGTTGCCGGCGCGGGCACGATCGCCCCACTCGATCGGCGTGCGGTTGATGCCGGGCGAGAGGCAGGTGTTGACCTGGGTGAAGGTGGTGGTGCAGTTGTACGGCACTCCGGCGATCATGCCGGCGCCTGCGAAGACCTCGGGCCAGGTGGCGATCATCAGCGCGGTCTGCGCGGCGCCGCCGGAGTGGCCCATGATGTAGATCTTGCTCGCGTCGATCGAGTGATCGGCCTTCATCTTCTCGATCATCTGGATCGTCGACTGGTTCTCGCCCTCGCCGCGGGTGAGGTTGGTCGGGTCGCCGAACTCACCGGCCCAGTTGAAACAGCTGAGGCCGTTGTTGCGGCTCTGCTGCTCGGGATAGAGCACGTAGAACTTGAGCCGGTCGGCGACCGCGTTCCAACCCGCGTTCTGGTAGGTGGTCGCGTTCTGCGAACAGGCGTGCAGCGCGAGCACCATCGGCGCGTTCGGCGGCATGTTGTCCGGCACGTACGCGTAGCCCTTGAGCCCGCCGGGGTTGCTGCCGAAGCCGGTGATCTCGGCGAAGATACCGACGCCGCGGAGCGACGTGTCGACCAGGTCCTGCGGGCTCGGCTGGGGCGGCGCCGCACACGCGGCAAGCAAGGCGATCGTTGGGGCGGCGATGAGATTGCGCTGCAACATGAGGATCGAGCGCAAACTAGGCGGGCGAATCGACCTCGTCAACGAAAAAAATGCTGCACCACAACATGACCGATGCCGCATCGCATGTTGCGCCGCAGCAACGCGGTCAGACGGCCTGCGAAAACCACTCTGAAAGCTTGGGCCAGAGATGTTTCGCGCCCTTCTGGGAGACCACCGCGCCGACGTGGCCGCCGGGCAGATGGATACGTTCCTTCTTCGTCGCGCCGATCCGCTCCAGCAGCACCGCGGCACTGGCGTGCGGGACGATGTGATCGTGCTCGAAGGTCACCGCGAGGGTCGGACAGGTGATGTTCTCGAGCTTCACGAGCTGCCCCGAGATGAAGAGCTTGTCGTTGACCAGGGCGTCGTCGCGGTAGAGCTCGGTGATGTACTTCTTGTACGCGGCGCCGGGGAACGAGACGTTGTCGTGGCCCCACGTCTCGATCGCGAAGAACGCATCGAGGAACTGATCGTCGGAGGCGCGCTCGACGAGCTGGATGCTCTTGGCCATGTTGAGCGTGGGCTTCAGCATCTCGAAGCTGGCCTGCATCAGCTGCCAGGGGACGTTCCCGAAGCCGTCGATCAGCGCCTCGACGTCGAAGCTCTTCACCCGCGTCCACAGCGACAGCAGGCCGTCGTCGACGAACTGGATCGGCGCGGCCATCGCCACCAGGGACGCGATCTGGGCCGGCCTCAGCGCAGCGTGGATGGCCGCGAGCGTGCCGCCGAGACAGTAGCCGAGCACATGGGCGCTCGGCGCGCCCGCGGCCTCGCAGGTCTTGCGCAGCGCGCGGGCCAGGTACTTGTCGGCGATGATGTCGAAATCGAGATCGCGGTCCTCGTCACCCGGCGTGCCCCAGTCGATGATGAAGACGTCGTGGCCCTGCGCCACCATGTACTCGGCGAAGCTCCGCCCGGGGAGCAGATCGAGCACGTACCAGCGGTTGATCAGCGACGGCACGAGGAGCACCGGCGTCTTGTTCGTGCGGCCCGCAGCGCCCGGCCGATAGCGGAGAAGGCGCCACTTGTTCTCTCGGAACACCACGTCGGCGGGCGTGATGCCGATGCGCGGCTTGGTCGCCAGCGCGCGCTCGAGTAGCGACGCCCAGGGGTCGGTCACGCGTACAGCGCCTCCAGCTGGGCGCCGAACGCCTCGTAGACCTTCTTGCGCTTGAGCTTCAGCGTCGGCGTGAGGAACCCGTCCTCGATCGTCAGCGGGCGCTCCATGATCGTGAACTTCTTGATCGTCTCGTAGCTCGCAAGATCGCGGTTCACCTCGGCGATCCGGGCCTCGACGCGCGCATGCGTCTCCGGCCCGATCGCCGCGTGCAGCCAGACACCGGCGACGAGGAACTTCTTCCCATCACCGTAGACCACGAGCTGCGCGATCTCCGGATCGTCCTTGAACCGCAGCTCGATGTTCTGCGGCGGCACGTTCTTTCCTCCCGCGGTCACCAGGATCTCCTTCTTGCGATCGACGATGCGAAGAAAGCCATCCTCCGTGAAGCGCCCGATGTCACCGGTCTTGAACCAGCCCCCTTCGTCGAAGGCCTCCGCGGTCGCCTTGGGATCCTCGTGATACCCGAGGAAGACGTTGGGGCCCTTGGCGAGGATCTCTCCATCGGCGGCGAGCTTCACGCGCACCGAGGCGAGCGGCTTTCCGACCGTATCGAAGCGGAAATCATCGGGCCGATTGAGGGTCAGGGTGGGTGAGGTCTCGGTGAGCCCGTAGCCCTCGAGCAGCAGGATGCCAGCGTCGAGGAACACTTCCTTCACCCGCGCCTTGAGCCCCGCGCCGCCCGAGAGACACATCTCCAGGTTGCCGCCAGTGGCCGCGACGAGGTGTGCTTTTCGCGCGACCGGGTCCTCGATCGCCAGCGCTTGCTGCGCCAGCTTCTCCCAGTAAGCCGGGACGCTGAGAAACACGCTCGGCTTCACGATCGGCATCTTCTCGAGCACGTCCTTGGGTGTCGCCAGCCAGCTCGTCCAGCCGAGGATGTTGCCGTTACATAGCTCGCCCCAGCCGAAGATGTGGCTCGGCGGCAGCCAGAAGAGATCGACCTGGTTCTCCTTCGCGCGGCCCTCGAGCGCGACGATCCAGTCGCGGGCGTTCGACGCGAAGTTGCGGTGCGTGAGCACCACACCCTTCGGATTGCCGGTGGTGCCGCTGGTGTAGATCATCGTCCCCGGACGATCGAGCGACAGCGACGAGAGCATCTGGGTGAACGCCGCCGGATCCTTCGCGCGCAGATCGCGCCCCCGCGCCAGCAGCGCCGACAGCGGCATCACGCGCCGATCGAGCTCGGCCGATGACGGCACCGGCCGACCGCGCGCGCGCACGTTGTGGACGATCGCCTCGAGCGCGCTGGGCTCGCCCGCCCAGATGAAGCGCTGGACGTTGGCGTGCTCGCTCCACCGCTCGAGCACGCGCTCGAACAGCGCCTCGCCGTCGATGAACAGCACCTTCGCGCCGGAGTGCGCGACCACGTACGCCACCTGATCGGCGGTGGACGCCGGGTAGATCGGCACCATCACCCCGTGCGCGGCCTGGATCCCGAGCGCGCTCGCGAACCAGGACACGCTGCTCGGCCCGAGCATCGCCGCGCGATCACCCGGCGCGAGGCCGATGGCCTCCAGCGCGCGGGCCACCTTCTCCACGTCGAGCGCAAAGGCGCCCCACGTGACGGGCCGCCACGAGGTGCCATCGGGCACCCAGAAGCGGGGACGGTCGCGGCGCTCGTCGAGGCGCGCGAAGAGATCGCAAGGCGTCGGCCTGAGCTCGAGGTCCATGGTGGTCACGGCTTCTGAGCGAGGCGCTCTTCGAGATCGAGGAGCTTGGACTCGAGCTGGTGGATCGCGTGCAGGGTGCGCTCCTGATCGCGCTTGGTCGGCAGGCCAACGCTGCCCCACCACTGCGCGGCGGCCTTGTCGCTCGCCGCCTTCGCCTTCATCGCGAGGGTCAGCATCTGGCCGGCCGGCTCGAGCACCGACGGGCTCCGCAGGTACGTCTCCATCAGCTCGGCAGTGGCCTTTTCCCAGGCCTCGAATCCCTTCTTCCAGGTGTCCCAGTCCATCGTACTTCCTCTTTCCTGCTGCGGCGCACAGCCTCGCCAGCGCTCACCGCCGGACTTCGCTGCGCTGCAGCAATTTCAGATCTCAAGCTAGCTTTCGACGCCGTACTCGTCAAGCGCTGTGTTGTGCAGTGCAATATAAGGCACTGCTGGCCAGTCTGGAGGCCACGTGTTAGATAGGGGAAGATGCGGCAGCGCACAACCGAGGTTTTGATCAAGAAGTACGCGAACCGGCGGCTGTACGATACCGCGGGAAGTCGCTACATCACGCTCGACGAGCTGGCCGAGATCATCCGCACCGGCAAGGACGTCCGCATCGTCGACGCAAAGACGAACGAGGACCTCACCCAGGTGACTCTTGCGCAGATGATCCTCGAGAACGGCCGCACCGCCCGGCTGCTCCCGCTCCCGCTGCTGATCCAGCTGGTGCGCATGAGCGACGACGCGCTCGCCGAGTTCTTCGGGCGCTACATGACGTGGGCGCTCGAGCTCTACCAGCAAGCCAAGAGCGGCGCCGCGGCCATCGCCCCGTTCAATCCCTTCGCGACGCTGCCTTTCGCGGCGACCAACGCGCTGGCGCGCTTCTGGGGACAGCCCCCGACGGCGCCCTGGGGCGAGGGGCAGCCACCCCGGCCGCCGCCTCATCCCGATGAGTCGCCACCCCAGCAGGCGGCGCCGCCGCCGGTGGAGCCCGAGCCGCCGACCGCGTTCGACGACGACACGCCGACCGATCCGGATCGACGTCCGAACGCGAAGAAGAAGGCCAAGGCAGCGGTCGAGGACCCCGACGATCCGATCGCGGCCCTCCGTCGCGAGCTCGCCGAGCTGCGCAAGGCCGTCCTCGAGAAGGGGTAGCTACCCGAAGGCGCTCGGCGGCACTGCTCATGCTAGATAAGCAGCAGTGCGGCTCTTCGTCGCTGTCCTCGCCGCGTGGGCGATCTGCTGGACGGGCGTGGCCGAGGCGCAGGCGCCTGGTCCCATGTCGAAGGGCCACGCGCATCTCAACAGCGCGCTCGACTGCCAGAAGTGCCACGAAGGTGGCACCGGCGTCCCCGAGAAGAAGTGCCTCGGCTGCCACGATCACCGCGATCTCCGCCAGCGCATCGAGAGCGGCAAAGGCTTCCACGCCGATCCCGAGGTGAAGGCCAAGCAGTGCAAGGAGTGCCACGCCGAGCACAAGGAAGAGCCGCCGGGATCAGGGCAGGGGCGCGCGACGACCGCCGACTGGCGACCGTTCGGCGGCAAGAAGAACTTCCCGCATCAGCGCGCCGGCTGGCCGCTCGAGGGCGCGCACCGCTTCCAGAAGTGCGAGGCCTGCCACACCAAGAAGATGCCGAAGACCGACCTCACGTCGTTCCTCGGCCTGAAGACGGAGTGCACCAGCTGCCACAAGACGCCGCATGACCTCTCCGACGTGCGCCTCTCCGACTGCACCGTGTGCCACGACTTCGACTCGCGCCGCGTGCCCAACCTCGGCGCGACGAAGTTCGATCACGACAAGACCAAGTTCCCGCTGGTCGGCAATCACACCAAGAACGAGTGCAAGAAGTGTCACGACGACATCAAGACGTTCAAGGTGAAGTCGTTCGACGACTGCAAGAGCTGCCACGAGGACTCGCACAAGTCGGTCATCTCGGCGTCGCGGAAGTGCGAGTCGTGCCACGACCCGCGCACGAAGTTCGAGAAGACCAGCTTCGATCACGCCAAGGAGACGCGCTTCCCGCTGAAGGGCCAGCACGCCGACAACAAGTGCAAGGCCTGCCACAAGATCGGTAGCAAGCCGGAGAAGCCGTCGATGGAGTGCAGCAGCTGCCACGTCGATATCCATCGCGGCCGCTTCGGCGCCGAGACCTGCAACGGCTGTCACCCCGACGGCGGCCCGGGCTGGAAGACGATGGTGTTCGCGCACGACACCAAGACCAAGTTCTCGCTCACCGGCGCACACGCAGAGGCCAACTGCGTGTCCTGTCACCGCCCGAAGGAGCCGAAGAACTTCGAGCGGTTCGAGTCGACCGCCTGCGCCGACTGTCACAAGCACCAGGAGGCCCACTGCGGGCAGTTCGGCATGGAGAACTGCGAGCGATGCCACGTGCGCGGCGGAGATCGCACGTCGAAGTTCGATCACTCGGTCACCCGCTTCAAGCTGGAGGGCGCGCACGCCGAGCCGAGCTGCAACCGCTGCCACGTGCCCGCGAAGCTGGGTGACTCACCCGCCTGCAAGAGCGCGGTGAAGTACACCGGCCTCGATCCGCAGTGCCTGAGCTGCCACGAGGACAAGCTGCACAAGGGCGAGCTCGGGAAGGAATGCGCAAAGTGCCACACCGGGGGCCGCGAGTGGACGGTGGTCGCGTTCGATCACAACCGCGACGCGCGCTTCGGGCTCACCGGCTTTCACGGCATCGTCGACTGCGCGAGCTGCCATCCGGGCCGGAAATTCAAGATCGACACGCTGTCCTGCGTCGAGTGTCACGCCAAGGACGACGTACACGAGAAGAAGCTCGGCGACCAGTGCGAGAAGTGTCACGAGACTTCCGGCGGCGCGCCGAAATTCGATCACGATATTCATACTCCCTTCGTGCGCACCGGCGTCCATGCGCGGATCGAGTGCCAGCGCTGTCACTTCACGACGCCGACGAACGAGAAGATCCGCCCGGTCGCGGCGCCTGCGGGTGCGCAGATCGATCTCTCCTTCACCGCACCCGGGACGGAGTGCTCGACCTGTCACTCCGATCCGCACGGCATCTATGTCCGCCCGGTCGGCGAGGGTCTGATCGAGAAGGAGCTGAAGGTCGGCGCGGCGCCGAAGAAGGTGCTGGAGTGCGCCGCTTGCCACGCGTCCGAGACCTGGAAATCGCCGCCGCGAAATGGGTATCACGAGCGGGCCGGCTTCTCGCTGACG
>Ga0105048_10009501_pt1 | contig 15465 bp, 10 predicted proteins | sample MAT05_FD_78382 | JGI IMG/M metagenome (GOLD analysis project Ga0105048, IMG submission 78382) | Freshwater microbial communities from Lake Fryxell liftoff mats and glacier meltwater in Antarctica - MAT-05 | ecosystem: Environmental > Aquatic > Freshwater > Ice > Liftoff microbial mat | place... | reverse complement strand
GAGCTGGAAAAAACTGGAAAGCCCTTGGTGAAATTCGAGGTTCGTGGCGAGATCCTGACCGCGCAGCGTCGTGCATCGGAGAATCTCCACGCATTTCCGCCAGCTCGCCATCCGGTCGTCGCCCGTGGCAAGCAGCAGCGCAATGTTGGAGTCATACGCCCCGGCGAGTCGGTAGCGCATAAACAGCCCGGTATCCGGGTTGGTCAGCGAAATGCCCTGATCATCCCGGATCTCGCCCGGGACGGGATTCGACCATCCAATAATCACCCCGCCCGCGTGCGGCGACAGCGAATTATCCGTCGCATTCAGCCGCACCTCGATGGCCGCGCCTTCGCGCAGAATGCGCTCGGGACGCGGCAAGCGGGTGCTATGACGCGCGATGAGGACCATGGCTTCGACCAGCGAATGCACATCAAAATGATCAGACGGATCGGACGGGTTGATGAACCGCAACCCATAGCAAAGTTCGGAAACGCGGTGCTCCACCTGGATGCGCGTGTTTACTTCCATCAGGTAGTGATCAGGCCCGCAAACAATGCATTCGAAGGTCGCCGCTGAATCCAGACGCACCGCGCGTCCGAACCGTTCCGCCTCGGACTCCATGCGCTGGATCGTGGCCAACTCCATCTCCAGCGACTTCGCCTCGGCTTCACGATGCGCCCGCCGCGCCGCAGCGATCGCGTTTTGCAATCCCTCCTGCGTGATAGAAATTTCCACCAGTTTCTGTTCGTGCATTTGCAGCGAACAATCCCGTCCGCCAAGGCTCACGCACCACTCGCCGTTGCCGAGCATCTGCACCTCGTTGTGACGGGTCTCCTCGATGTTCATCTCCAGCAGGAGGTTCTTGTTGTCACCGACTCCCGTGGCTTTGACCTCCTGCAAAATTTCCCGCACCAGACCGGGCACCTGCTCCGCGTCATCCAAAATACGCTGCCCCTTGCCACCGCCGCCGCCGATCGCCTTGAGCCGGAGCCGTCCGCCGGGAGTCCGACCCAACAGGACAACCGCTTCCCTGGCGAGCGTCGCGGTCAGTTCATCCATGGTGTAAAGATCCACGCCCACCGCGTAGGACGCTTCGAGCACCGCCTCGGCCACCTCTTCGAGCGGAAGCGCTTCGTCGCGCAAGGCCGGAACATCCAACCCGTGCTCCTGCGCCACACGCAGGAGCGAAGGACGATCCGGATGTTTCTCAAGCAACGTCCGCGCTGCCGAATCGTTCACGCCGGGCGTCACGGAGACTCCATTGGCCAGCGCCGTGTGTTTCGCCGCGTCCTTTCGTCCCGCGGCCTCCTGCACCGCGGAACACGGCCCGATGAATTCCAGGCCCGCATGTTCGATGGCGCGCACAAACTCCGCGTCCTCCGCCATAAATCCGTAACCCGCAAAGACAAAGCGATAATCGTGACGCAGACAAATATCGATGATCTGTTCGGTCCGCAGCACACGCTCCTCCCGGGTCGGTCCGCTGTAATCCGCCACGCGATGCACATGCGCCGCCGCCACAATCCTCAGCTCCGGCGCAAGGGCGCGTGGATAAACAATACTGTCCCGTTCGGAAAGCAGGATGCCTACGCGGGTGATTCCCATTTCGTGAAAAATATCGATGGCCTCCTTGCGAATCGGTCCGCGTCCGACGATCAGCACCGTCATGTTGTCGCACGCAAACGAACGCACCCAGCAGCTCGGACTCAGCCCCAGACGGCGTTCCCGCCGGATCAGCGAGTTTTCCGGATGCCCGGTGGATTTCAGTTTTGCCGTCATTACAGAAACTCCCGTTGTACGCCCGACATGGGACCCGGTTCGTAGTGACGCAGAAAAAATGCGAGCCGCGCCCCGAGTGTCGCGCGGAGGTCTGCAGGCATCACGAGTTCGGAGATTGAACCCAGCGACAACGCCTCGCGCGGATTCATCAGTTCGTTTTCGTAACGCTGATTCAGCCGGGCCTCCTCGCCGCGCACCCATTCGGCCACTTCCGCCGCAGTGCCGCCTTCCTGCTGCCGGAATTTCGCCTGCCTGCGCATCTCGCGAATTTCCTTTTTGTAAACATACTGCTTACCCGCCGGCCCCATCACCGCCAGGCGTGTCGTCGGCAGAGCCAGCACCAGATCGGCTCCCGACGGATGCGGATTAAAAGACGCGTAGGCCCCGCCAAAGGCGTTGCGCAAAATAAGCAGGATGCGCGGTGTTCGCACATCAATGATCGCATCCAGCATGGAGCGCCCCGCCTGCACGATGCCGCGAGCTTCCTGTTCGCGCCCCGGCAGAAATCCCGTCGTATCCTCAAGGAAAATCAGCGGGATATTGTAGAGATTGCAGAAGCGCACGAAGCGCGAAATTTTATAAGCTGCATCCACGTCGATCTGGCCGCTCGCCACCGCTGAGTTGTTCGCCACGAAACCCGCCACATGCCCGCCCAGCCTTCCAAAGGCCGTGATCGCATTGCGCGCACGTCCCGCCTGGATTTCAAAATAATCGCCGTGATCACAAATCTGCTGGATCACAATGCTCACGTCGAAAGGCGTGTTGAATCCCGAGGGCGAATTGAATGCCTTCCGCAGCAGCGTATCGATCTCCGTCGTGTGCCGATCCAGCGGGTCCGAGGTTTTTTCAAAAGGCGGGGCCTCGCGATTGGAAGACGGGAGATAGGACAACAGTCGGCACGCCGTGCGCAGCGCCGCCACTTCGTCCGGCACCGTGATATCCGCCACACCGCTGCTCCCATGCACTGCGGGCCCACCGAGTTCGTCCGGACTCACGTCCTCACCCAGCACACTTTTCACCACCGCCGCACCGGTCAGTCCGAAGAACGTTCCGTGTGGCTGAATCACGAAACTGCCTTGCCGCGGAAGATACGAACCGCCGCCTGCGTTGTAGCCGAACATGCACATGATGCTCGGCACCACGCCGCTGATTTTCCGCAGCGCCGTGAACGCCTCGGAATACCCATCCAACCCGCCGACACCCGCCGGAACAAACGCCCCCGCGCTGTCGTTCATGCCGATCAGCGGAATCCGCTTGTCGCCTGCGAGCCGGAACAGGTTCGCGAGTTTGCGTCCGTTCGTGGCGTCCATCGAACCGGCTCGCACCGTGAAATCGTGCCCATACACCGCGACATCCCGTCCGTGAATCCGCACCAGCGCCGTGACGATCGAGGCCCCGTCGAGATTGGGACCCCAGTTTTGAAAAAGCAGATCCGGCTGGGTGCCCGCATCGCGCAGGACATCCAAACGTTCCCACACCGTCATCCGGTCCTTCGCATGCTGCCGCATCACCTGTATGCCGGCACCGGCGGCCCGCGGACGTTTCCGAAGTTCTTCCGCTTCCGCCATGGCCCGGTCGTAAGGCCCCGGCGCCGCAGCAGGATGCGCTTCGACCGGGTTTTGTGGGCTGTCCGGAATCGGATCGTCCAGCAGGGGGAGGACTTGAAAATCGTTAGTCATCGCGTCGCCTTGGGGCCTACAGGAGCTGCAAGGAGGTGAGCGGCAAAACTTTCACGCTTCATGGGGACAATCAATCTTTATCCAAACCGTCGCCTCTTGCCGCTGTGGACTAATTTACTATTCGTGTGATTTTGAAACCCATGGCTCGCGCCCGGCATCGGGGTGGGGAGCCCTTTCATAATTCGATGTTCGATGTTCCTACCGCAGCAGCGCCCTTCATCGGACGTGGAGTGAGCGCGTTTTTGGAAGTGAGTTTCCGGGCTATTTTAGCAGAGCATCGGTGATGCGCATAAGATCGCCGTTATGGTCTTTCGAGGCCATGCCGAAGGCTTTCACGGCATCGGAAAAGAGCGGGGCGCTCTCCAACGTCACTTGAAAATACGCGCGCTCTTTGCTCAGTGCAGCGCGGCCGATGAATGGTTTGCCTTCCTTATCGCGCAACTGAGTCACCGGCAGGCAAACGTAAATCATGGCCTGATATCCGAAGGCGCGTTGTTTTTGTTTAAACTGAATCTCGACTGTGCCCGACGGTGTGCTGCGGGAGATCATGGGCACGCCTTGGACGAAGCGCAGAAATCCGCCCGGCGCTTCCGGCTCCTTGGGGTCGGGCAGGAGCATGACCTGCTGGGTGTCCTCAAGGCCGCGTCCGTGTTGCTGACGCAGAAAATCCTGCAAGCCCGAGAATTCGGCTTTGGTGAACAGGCCGAGTTTCAATCCTTCGTAAAGAATCTTCGTCAACTCGCAGCCCGTTTTTTTTCGGTCCAAACTTTGAAAGATAACTTCCGGGACGAGGGACGGATGTTTGGGGTTTAACGTGTCGTAGGCGATCTGCCATTCGAGGTAGTCGGTCTCTGCGAGCGCGGTCTGGAGCGGGGCGATGGGCATGCCGAATCCTGCTTCGCCACGGCGTTTTAAACGCACGGAACCCGTGACATCGGTAAGCGGCAACTCAATTTCCAGCCCGCCGTTTTTGGGCGAGATAAGCACTTGTTTAAAAGAAACGTCTTTCGAAAAAAGTCCGCAGGTGAGGAACAGAAGGGCGCAACAGGAGGCGAGGATTTTCATGGTGTGGGCGAGATTAAGCTGAAATTGCAGTGCACGGGTTTATATTTTCCGGTTGGAGGCGACGTAGTCGGCGAGGCTGTTCATGCTCGCGAGCGCGGTCCTGGCCGTCTCGGCATTGGGCATGGTGACGCCGAATTTTTTCTCAAGCGAAACGACGAGTTCGAGAGCGTCGATGGAATCCAGCCCAAGCCCTTCGGGACCGAAAAGCGGCATGTCATCCGTGATTTCCGCGGGCGTCACTTTAAGCATCAGATTTTCAACCATCAGCGCCTTGATGGACTCGCGGAGTTCGGGATCGGACATGGGGTTATATCAAACGCTTTGGGCCGCGATTTCAAGTGCGACGAGCTTCGGACTACGGCGCGAGACCATGCGGTGCGCTGTTGGCCGCAGTGGAGAGGGCTTTGATGATGCGCTTGATGACCGTGTCGCCGCGCAGCTTATTGCCGAGGATGTCCGTGACGTAGAAACTGTCGATGGCCGCGCCTTTTTCCGTGGTAATCCGGGACATCACAATGTTGACGTTCACCGTGGCGAAACCGCGGAGCAGATCGTAAAGCAGTCCGAGCCGGTCGGGCGTCGTGATTTCCACCAGCGTGTAAACAGGATGCGAATCGTTGTTCACAAAAATGCGCGTGGGGAAATCGACTTCGAGGCTGAGATGGTAACTCTTTTTGCGTTTTGCCTTGGAGAGCAGGGGGGCGAAGTCGAAGTCTTCCTGCTGCAACGCGGGGATGAGATATTTTTCCACATTGGCGATCTCGCGCTCATCGCTGATGGCTTGGAACTTGGTGTTGCAGACGCGAAACACGTCGAGGACGAGGCTGTCGCCGCGGGTGAAAATGTCGGCGCTCAGGATGTTCAGTTCGGCGACGGCGATGGCTCCGGCGATGCGCGCGAGGAGTTCTTTGCGATCCCATGTGACGAGCCGCAGCTCGGAGTGCCCGCGATCCGGCATGGGCACCCACTGGCAGGCAGGCCACAACGCCATGGCGGGATCTTTGTGGCGGGCTTCCAGAAACTTCCGAAACAACCGCATGTGCGCTGCGATTTCCTGCGCCTCGTGCGTTTGGAAATAGCTGTCGGGCATGTACTCGAAGTGCGCCTGCAACTCTTCGCCGAAGTCCTTGGCGAGTTTTTTGGTGAGCACTTCCTTCAATTCCTCACGCTCGATTTTGCGCTGCTGGAAAAACGCCTCGCCGTGCATGAGATAGGAGGAGGTGTTGCGATAAAGCTGCCAGACGAGCGATTCTTTCCAATCACTCCACGTCTCATCGCCGATGGCCTGCCCATCGACCAGCGTGAGGAGCATGAGCGCGTCGAGTTGGGCCTGGGTGCGGACGATGGCGGCGAATTCCTCGACGGTGGCCTGATCATCAATATTCCGTCGCTGCGCGGTGCTGGAGAGCGTGAGGTGATGATCGACCAGGAAAATCAGCGTGCGGCGGCGTTCCCCGGTGAGCTGGATCCGGGCAGCGACGCGCTGGGCGAACACCGCGCTCGCTTCCGCATGGTGGCGCACGTTGGCGGACTTGCCGGAGTCGTGGAGCAACAGTGCGAGGTAGAGGACGGTCGCGTCTTCGAGGTTCTTAAAAATCTCACGGTAGCTGCGGAGCTTGGCATCCTCGGTGTCGATCACTTCATCGAGTTTCTCGATACAAACGAGGGTGTGTTCGTCGGCGGTGTAGCGATGGAAAAACTCGTGCTGCACGAGACAGGTCAACCCGCCGAATTCGGGAATGTAGCGTCCGAGGAAATCGACCTCATGCATAGTGCGCAGGATGCGTCCGACCTGCCCCTTGCGCGAAAGAATGGCTTCGAAAGATTCGCGGGTCGAACGGGCATATTGAAAGGTGCGATCCACGAGACCCAGGCGACGTCCGATGAGCTGACTCAAATCCGGACTGAGGCGGAGGCGGCGCGTTTGCAGATGCAGAAAAAGCCGCATGATCCGAGAGGAGTCTTTTTGAAAAATGTCGCTCGACTCAGGGTAAAGCATTTCATCGCGGGCAATGAATCCGTCGAAATGCTCCTCCTTCCTTTTGATGGTCTTGGGCGCAAGCAGCTTGCCCAGCATCGAAGGCTTCGGTTCCACGGGCACACTCAGGCGCTCCGCCATCAACTCCGTGAGATGATAAATGGTGCGCGCGTGCTGGTAGTAGTCCCGCATGAACGCCTCGGCGCGGCGCAGGACGTTTTTTTCGGGATAATCAAAACGGTTGGCGATCTGGAACTGCAGCGTGAGCGCAAGTTGATCCGTGGCGCGTTTCGTGAGGTAGTGCAGTTCGTTGCGGACGCGCAGCAGAAAATCGTAAGCTTTTTCAAGCCGTCGCCGTTCGTTTTCGCTCAGCAATTTTTTCTCCGCAAGCGCCGAGGTCTTGATCGCGCCCACCTTGAAATGGCTTACCCACAGAAGATTCTGGTAATCCCGCAAACTGCCGCAACCGTTCTTGATGTTGGGTTCCTGCAAAAAGACGGTGCCGCCAAATTTCTCGTGGCGTGAGGCCTGATCCTTGACGCGATCGGCGATATACTCGGCTTCAAAACCTTTGACGCAGCGTTTTTGAAACTGGGCGCGGAAGGTTTCGAAGAGTGGTTTTTCACCAGCAACAAAACGCGCTTCGAGCAGCGCGGTTTTCGACTGCATGTCCTCGTTCGCGTGTTTGCAGGTGGCCACGATGGAGCGGGTGGCGTGGCCGACTTTGAACCCCACATCCCACAGCATGTAGAGCACGGCCTGGATGATCTCGTTGCGCTGCTGCGTGAGGGCTTTCGCCGCGTTTTCGTGCAGAAAAAGGATGTCCACGTCGCTGAACGGATTTAACTCGCCGCGTCCATAGCCGCCGACCGCGATGATCGTGAGGCCCGAACCGCCCGCTTCCACGCCTTGTGCTGCGCAGGCGGTGTCGAAAAGGTGGCGCAGAATGATGTCCACCAGGCTGGCGCGTTGCTCGCAGATCTGGCGTCCTCCGCCGCCGGCCTGATGCCGCAGCCGCAAACGATGGTTTTCGATTTTGAGAAATTTTTTGTATAGCGCGAGGAGTTCAGCCGGTTTCGACTTACCCTTCGCCGCCAGCTCTTTCTCTGCGTGCGCGAGGACTTTCTCGCGATGACTGATCAATGCAGATGGCATGAAATGGGGGATGCGGATGTCGCGCCCTGGATGTTCAGCACATTAAATGGCGGACACAAATGCGGCGGCTTTGCTGCGCAGCACGGAATCTGTCGTGTTGCAGGCAAGATGATGGACGACATGGAACACCGCTTCGATGTCGGCGTTCACTTCGATCGCGAGTGATTCCAGACTGTCTGCGGATGGCAAGGCAGCCGTCACGGCAAGCTGCAGTTTCAGCACTTCGGCTGCTGCTTTTTTCCCGGCTTCAACACCCGGTTGATGGTAGGCATTGACGTTCACCAGCGTGGCGTAGAAACCCACGGCGCGTTCGTAAAGTGCGACCAGGGCCCCGACGGTGAAGGCATTGACTTCTGCGACGCTCAACGTGATGGAATCGCGATTGTTTTCGTAAAGCGCCTTGCGTGTGCCGCGCAGAAAACCCTGCAAATAATCCGAAGCCGTGACGCCGGGTTCCACCTCGAACGGAGTTGTCGTGCGGCCCTGGCGGACTTCGATAAATGTGGCGAAGAAATTGTTCACGCCATCGCGGAGTTGCTGCACGTAGGCATGTTGGTCAGTCGAACCCTTGTTGCCATACACCGCGATGCCCTGATTGACGACCTTGCCGTCGAGATCGAGTTCCTTGCCCAGCGACTCCATCACAAGCTGCTGGAGGTATTTACTGAAGAGCATCAGGCGATCCTTGTAGGGGAGAATCACCATGTCTTTCGCCCCGCGTCCGTTACCCGCAAAAAGCCACATCAGTGCGAGTTTCATCGCGGCGTTTTTGGCAAGGGAGTGGACGCGTGTTTTGGCGTCCATGGCTGCGGCACCAGCCAGGTAACGCGGGACGTCGAGCCCTTGCAGCGCCATCGGGAGCAGGCCCACCGCGCTCATCACCGAGGTGCGACCGCCAACCCAGTCCCACATGGGAAAACGTTCGAGCCAGCCTTCCGCGACGGCCACCTTGTCGAGTTCGCTGCCTTCGCCTGTTACGGCGACAAAGTTCGACGCGAAGGGAAGTCCGGCGCGTTCAAATGCTGCGCGGGCTTCGAGCATGCCGTTGCGGGTTTCCTTCGTGCCGCCGGATTTCGAAATTACGACGACCAGCGTGCTGACTAGGTTTTTCCCAAGATCCGCAACGACGCGGTCCATGCCATCGGGATCGGTGTTGTCGAAAAAGTGAATACGCAGTTTGTCGTCCGCGGTTCCGAGTGCGTCGGCGATAAATTGCGGTCCGAGCGCCGAGCCCCCGATGCCGACGATCAGCAGGTCGGTGAATTTGCCTTCGGTATGAATTTTTGAGGCGAACGCGGCGATCTTGGTGTTGGTCTCATCGATGGCCTGGCGGAGTGCGGGATCCGGCGTAAGTTCCGGACTGCGCAACCAGTAGTGACCAACCATCCGGCCTTCGTCGGGATTGGCGATGGCACCTTTTTCCAGAGCGTCCATGGCCGCAAAAGCTTTGTCCACTGCGGCGGAATGGGAGGCGAAGAAGTCGTCGCTGAACCGCATCCGGCTGATGTCCATGAAGAAACCGAGCTCCTCGTAGCGGACCAGATGCGTGCGAAATCTCTCCCAAAGTGATGTGGAACTCATGAGCGCTTTTCTATTTCAATGTTCCCCCGACTGTCGAGCATCGCCATTGCGTGAAGAACCAACTCCTTTCCACAAGATGTTGTGGGAGGCGTAAGGACCACACCCCTCATTCCCGGACTCTTTTCGACACTTGGTTCGTTTCCGGTCCGGCGCGGCGAAAAGCGTATTTCTAAAAGTGTGCGCTTGCTCTATCCCACGGGCCCGCCGTTAGTTAAAAGGATGATTGTGGTTTCCCAACGTGTTGACGGACGGATGGTGTCGATTCCTCTGCCGCTTCACGGCGCCAAGATGGTTCTAAACCGCACCACTCCCGATTGCGCATCCCGGGGGCTACGGTCGTGAGTTCCGGGACAGTCGCGATTATAGGAGGCGGTCCGGCGGGGTTGACTGCGGCGTATCTCCTCTGCAAGTCAAAGGTGCCCGTGGTGGTGCTGGAAGCCGACCCGCAGTACGTGGGTGGCATTTCAAAAACAGTTACCTACAAGGGCTATCACTTCGATATCGGTGGACATCGTTTCTTTTCGAAGTCTCAAGAAGTGGAGAATCTGTGGAGCGAACTCCTGCCCGACGACATGCTGGTGCGCCCGCGCTCGTCGCGCATTTTTTACCGCGGAAAATTCTTTTCGTATCCGCTCAAAGCTGTAGAGGCGCTTTTGAAGCTGGGCATTTTCGAATCGCTGCGCTGCGGGCTGTCCTATCTTCGGGCGCGACTCTTTCCCGTGCAGGAACCAAAGAATTTCGAGGACTGGGTGAGCAATAAATTCGGACGACGGCTCTTCAATATTTTCTTCAAGACTTACACGGAAAAGGTGTGGGGCATGAGCTGCAAGGAGATCTCTGCGGATTGGGCCGCGCAGCGGATCAAAGGGCTGTCACTGACCACGGCGGTGCTCGCCGCGCTTTTTCCAAAGCGAAAGCCGCGCACAGGGCAGCAGGTGGTAAAGACGCTGATCGACTCCTTCCGCTATCCGCGGCGCGGGCCGGGCATGATGTGGGAGGCTGCCGCCGCGAAGGTGCAGGCGATGGGCGGAACCATTCACATGGGTCGGGTGGTGACGCAGTGTCGTTACGACGACCAGACACGACGTTGGACCGTGACCACGCTGGACGCCGAGGGTTGTGAGCACCATGTGGAAGCGGAACACGTCGTATCGAGCGCACCGGTGCGCGAACTGGCGACGATGCTCATGCCTGCGCTTTCTGATGCGCCGTCGCACGCGGCCAGCCTGCTGAAGTACCGCGACTTCATTACCGTCATTCTTATGCTGAAAGAGCGCGAGACCTTCGCGGATAACTGGATCTACATCCATGATCCGACGGTGCAGGTCGGCCGCGTGCAGAATTTCAAATCGTGGTCCCCGGAGATGGTGCCCGATCCGGCGACGACCTGTTACGGTTTGGAATACTTCTGCTTCGAGCACACCGGCCTGTGGACGCTGAGCGACGAGGACCTCCAGTCCCTCGGAAAGCAGGAGATCGTGAAGCTGGGTCTCGCCTGCGCGGAAGACATTCTCGATTCCCACGTCGTGCGGCAGCGCAAAGCGTATCCCGTTTATGACGATGCGTACGCGGACCATCTGCTGACGATCCGCCGGGAACTCGAACACCGCTTCCCGACGCTGCATCTTGTCGGACGCAATGGGATGCACAAATACAACAACCAGGATCACTCGATGATGACCGCCATGCTTTGCGCGAAAAACATCCTCGCGGGAGAGCGCGTGTACGATCTCTGGGCTGTGAACGAGGACGCCGAGTACCACGAATCCGGCGACCATGAGGCGTCGGTTTCCGGCCAGCGCCAGGTGCCTCAGAAAGTTGCGCCTGCCACAGTGGCAGGCTGAGTGTGTCCATGAAGGCGGACTCCCGGGAGGCGGATCAGGGCGCTTTGCCTGCTTTCCGCGCCTGCGTGTTGACCTTTCTCATCGTCAGCGCCCTCGTTTTCCCCATGGTGCTCGGTCTCGGAATGACCCAGGGCCTGAGCCGCGACGAGCATCAGCACGTTGCCGCCGGTGCGCTGGTGGCGCGCGAGGGTTTGCTGCCTTACCGGGATTTTCCGCACTTTCACACGCCCTACCTTCCGTATGCCTACGCGCTGCTGTTCCGCTTCAGCGATCACCTTCTCAACTCCGCGCGGCTGCTCTCGATCCTTTGTGCCACGGGCATCCTCGGCGTCATCGGCAGCGTCGGCTGGCATTTGTTCCGCGCACGCGGCAGGGCGTTCGCGGCAAAGGTGTGCGCGGGCAGCGTGCTGCTGGCGATGATGACGCACTTGTTCACCGCGACCTCTGGCCACGCGTGGAATCATGAACCGGCGCTCTTCCTCACGTTGATCGCCGTGATGGCGCACATTGCGGGATTGAGATCGGGGCGGATCGGCTGGTTCGTTGCCAGCGGCGCGTTGCTCGGATTGGCGATCGGAACGCGCCTTACCTGCGCACCGCTCGTTGCGCCCTTCGGTCTGGCGCTTTTGCTTTATTCGCCGCCGCTACGCTGGCAATGGGGCCGCGTGCTCACTTTCGCGGCCGGACTGCTCACGGGCCTTGCCGGGGTTCTGTTTCTTTTCGCTGTCGTGTCGGAGCAGGCTTTCTTCGCGAACTTCGGCTTCGCCAAGGCGAACATCGTCTATCGTTTCAGCACCGGCGAACCGCGGACGATGACCATCGCCAAGAAGCTGCGTTTCTTTTTTAAACTCATCATCCGCCCGGATGCGGCGCTTTTCGTTGCCGGGTTGTTACCAGTTCTGGCAGCCTTTCTCGCGCGGCGAGGGACCGCACGGCGCTCCCGCATGCAGATGCGCTTCATCCTGTTGCTATTGCCTTTCGTCTTAATTGGTTGCTTTGCGCCTTCGCCGCTCTTCGATCAATACTTCTATCCCCTTGTCCCGTTTCTCCTGCTCGCCGGGCTTTACGCATGGGCTTCCATTCCTGCAGGGACGGTGTGGTTTCGCCGGACCTTGCTCACGGGACTCGGTGCCGTCGCGCTTGCGCTGGTGATGGGGGTCCGGTCTTACCGTGATATCCTCGAGTACTTCAACCCGGGGGAGTGGTGCGGAACAAAGCTCCATCTCCGCGCCCAAAAAATGCTCTCTCAGGTGCCTCGCGGGAGGATTCTTACGCTTGCACCCATCCATCCACTTGAGGCCGGGCTGCAGATCTATCCCGCCTTTTCCACGGGCCCGTTTGCGTGGCGTATATCGCCGTACATCGCGCCGGCAAAAGCCGCACGCCTCGGCATCCTCAGCCCCACGACGCTCGCAGCCGCGCTCGACGCCGACCCGCCCGCAGGCGTGCTCGTCGGCTTTGCGAAAAAGGGTGAGGAATTGCTCTCCGCCTACGCCAGCGATCACGGGTACCGATCGTGGAACTGGACCAAGCGCAATCAACTTTGGCTCGCGCCGCGCGATTGATGAGTCCGCCTCTGTGGCTGTACGCCTCTGTGCGAGATTCGATTTCCGTTTTGTGGTTTATTACCGAGACTCGCTGCGCTTTTAGCCTGCCATGGGGTCGGTTTCGCCGGGGGTCGTCGGAGTTCGCCCTCTTCGTTCGCTACCACGGGGGCGATGGCTTGGAGCGGTTCGCCGCTGCGGATGTTGAAGAGAATGACGCTCTGAGCGTTGCATGCGCTTTGGCGGATGCCGGCGATTTTGGTGCGGACCCTTTAGCCCTTGGTAGTGATGAGCATGATTTTGTCCTTGGCGCGCTTGAAGAGAAAGAGGCACGCGTTTTACTCCACACATTCGCGCTCACTTCGCGCGCTTCACAGTCGGGTTTCACCCCATGGCAGACCGGTCGTCATTGGAGCAAGGTTCCGTACCGAACCAATACACACCAATGACAAACTTTACCACCATAACTACTCTTAACGGCCTGATCGAAATTTGCAAAGATGGACAGGACGGATTCCGCGAGGCCTCTGAAAACGTTAAACACACCGACCTCAAAACTTTGCTTTCGGGGTATTCGCTCCAGCGCTCGAAGTTTGCGGGCGATTTACAGCAATTGGTCATCGGCCTCGGCAAGGAACCTGAGACAACCAGCAGCGTTGCCAGCGCGGTTCACCGCGGCTGGATCGATTTGAAAGCCGCCTTCACCAAGGGCAGCGACCATGCCGTCCTCGCCGAGTGCGAGCGCGGTGAAGACCATGCGGTGAGCGCTTACCGCGCTGCGTTGGCCGAGGAGCTGCCTGCCGACATCCGCGAGACCATCTCCACGCAAAGCGCCGCCGTGCAGGAGACTCACGACGACATCCGCGACCGCCGCGATGCGTGCGCTGGATAGGCCCGCATTCCCACCAGAAATCTACTCCCGCATGGTCCAACCACGATGCAGGCGCTGGTCTGAAAATGACGGATGGACCTGAAAAGCTCTCATCCCTTCTGGCCTGCTTACAGCGGGTTGCTGCATTCTTACCCCTCGCTCAAGCAGGATGAAATCTGCGATGTCATCATCCTCGGTGGCGGCATCACGGGAGCTTTTATGGCCCATGCGCTCACCGGAGAAGGGCTGCGGGTGGTGCTGTTGGATAAGCGTGATGTGGCGACGGGCAGTACGAGTGCCAGCACGGCCTTGCTGCAATACGAAATCGACGTGCCGCTGTGCGACTTGATCGAGAAAACAAGCCGCGCCGATGCCGAGCGTGCTTATTGGGTGTGCCACGAGAGCATCGACAAGCTTGAGGCCATGCTGCCGATGCTTGATGGCGAGTGTGGTTTCCAGCGCAAACAAAGCGTCTATTTCGCGTCGAAAGCAGGCGATGTCCTGGACTTGGAAAAGGAGTTTGGTGCCCGCAAGCGCGCGGGCTTTCATGTGGACCTATTGACCGCTGCGGACATCAGCGATCGCTTCTCCTTTGCACGCCCCGGAGCGATCCTTTCGGCACAAGCCGCCGAAGTGGACTCGTACCGGCTCGCGCATTTGCTGCTGGCATGTGCAGAGAAAAATGGCGCTAAGATTTACGACCGCACCAGCATGACCCGCTATGACACCTCGGCAGGCGAGGCGATGGTGGAAACGGAGGGGGGATGGAAGGTGCGCGCAAAGCATCTCGTCTTCGCCACAGGTTACGAGTCGGGGGAGTATCTACCGAAGAAGGTCGTCACGCTGAAAAGCTCGTTCGCTCTGGTGAGCGAACCGTTGGAGCAGTTCGACGGCTGGTGGGAGCGTGCCTTGCTTTGGGAGACGGCGCGGCCGTATTTCTACATGCGCACCACCCGTGATGGACGTGCTCTCATCGGTGGCGCGGATGATCCCTTTCGCAATCCGCTGCGGCGTGATGCGTTGATTCCAAAGAAGGCAAAGCTGCTGGCCGAAAAATTCGCCGGGCTGTTTCCAAAGATACCCATGGAGGTCGCCTACACATGGGCAGGCACCTTTGGCGAAACCAAGGACGGACTGGCCTACATCGGCAGTATTCCGCAGCGTCCGCTGTGTTACTTCGCGCTCGGTTTTGGCGGCAACGGCATCACCTACAGCGTCGTCGCCGCCGAGATGATCCGCGATGCGATTCTTGGCCGCGAAAACACGGACACTCGGCTGTTTCGATTCGACCGCTAGGGATCGTCCCTCGCTTCTCCGGGCCATGATTGCTCTCTCGAACATCGAGAACATCGAGAATTGCCAGCCCACCCATTTTTCCATTTTTCACGACCCGATTTTCAGGGTGAAAATTATGGATGCGGCTGCGGGCTCATCCCTGATTCAAAACTCTGCTGCTCGCGGTTTAGAAAATTCCTCAAATCTTGCTCAGCCTGGTCCGCAAGCGGATCATTTTGAGACCGCAGCGCGCTGTGCCGCCTCACAAGGAAGTTGTTGGTCCACGGGAAATGTTTTCCATAATCCCCAAGCGCCTTCGCCAGTTTTTGGAGCCGCACGTTTTGTGGTAATTGAATGGCCAGACGAACGCGCGTGTCCTTCCGCAGCGAATCAGCCATGTGAACCGCCAAGGGCTTTGCCATCGCTTCGAAAAGCGCCTGCTTTATTTCTGTGCTGTCACTTTGATTGACGATGTCGTGCGCGAGAAGGATGCTTTGTTCGAGGATCTTGTTGGAAACCCATGGGTCTGTTTTCCAGCCATGCAAAGCGGTCTCAAGCGCTTTCGAAGCCTGGCCGTAATCTTTCCGCTATAACGCATGCCGCGCCAACAGCCCTTGCGCGGATGAGGGCGCGGTGATTTTCAGCTTTTCGATAAATCCAAGGGCTTCCGGATCGCCCAGATGAGCCATGCAAAGCGCGATCTCCTGAAGTT
>Ga0105048_10009497_pt1 | contig 15466 bp, 14 predicted proteins | sample MAT05_FD_78382 | JGI IMG/M metagenome (GOLD analysis project Ga0105048, IMG submission 78382) | Freshwater microbial communities from Lake Fryxell liftoff mats and glacier meltwater in Antarctica - MAT-05 | ecosystem: Environmental > Aquatic > Freshwater > Ice > Liftoff microbial mat | place... | reverse complement strand
GCCAGATCGACGACGCAGGGAACGCCGGTGAAATCCTGCAGCAGCACGCGCGCCGGCATCATGTTGACGTCCTGAGCAACACCGTCCGTGTCCCATTTCCCGACGTATTCCGCGTCGGCCGCTTTGAAGGAAACGCCGTCCTCATTGCGAACAATGTTTTCAAGCAGCACGCGAATCGAATAGGGCAAGCGGGAAAGCTTCGTTACGCCCTGTGCCTCCAATGCCCGGAGGCTGTAGATGGTGTAGTTTTTGCCGCCGACAGTGAGGGTCTTTGCGGCTCCGAATGTGTTCTTGCTTGCCATGGAAATCCTTTGAATCTTACATGAACGCGGGCACTTTGATGCCTAGAATATCTAGCGTCCGCTCCAATTGCGCGCGAAACTGCGCGGTGAGCCAAAGCAGGAAGGCGCGCTTTTCCGCGTTCTCCTCCTGAATCACCGGGTAGTCGCGATAAAAACTCGAGTACTGTTGCGCCAACTGAAATGCGAACCGCGCCAAGTGCGCCGGTTCACCAGCGGCCAGTGCCGCGGCGAGCGCCTGATCCGTGCGCGACACGGCCAGCAAATGCTGCCAAAGGCTCTCTTCCTCGAGCAATTGCCCACCGGCGGAGCCAGTCAGAACCGCCGCAAAATCCGGCAGTTCGCCAGCCTTCTGCAGAATTTTTCCGGCGCGAACAGCGCCATATTGTACGTACGGCCCGGTTTCACCGGTGAAGCTAAGCGCTTCCTGAAAATCAAACGCGATCACCGTATTCCGCGTGAACTTCAGCATGAAGTAGCGCACCGCGCCGATTGCTATCGCCGCTGCGGCGGCGAACTGTTCATCCGCCGATTTGTCCGCATTACGGCTACCGACTTCCGCCAACGCTGAATCGATCAACTTATCGATCAGATCATCGGCCTTCACGCCCAACCCTTTACGCCCGCTCACCTCGACATACGGCTTCGCCTGGTCTTCAGCGCTTAATTCGATTCCCATCTCGACGCATGCGCGCGGCGACATCGCCACCATTTCGTAGCTGAAGTGAATAGAATTCCCGGCTTGCTCGTGATAATTCAACGCCTTCAAACCGGCGACTACAACGTCCTGCAAATAGCTCTGCCGCGAGTCAATCACGTTGAAGACTTTCCGCCCACCGCCAAAGGAAACCGGCGCGGCGCCATCGGCAATCGCCGTGGAAACAAACACCGGATGACCATCCGGATAGGTCCGAAACGGCTGGTAGAAGAAGTCCTTACCCAGCAGCCCGAATTTCCACATTTGATAGGCGATGTCCTTGCCCACATAGGTGACCGTACCGTTCGACCGGACGATGACCTTGGAATCCTCGTCCTCGCGATTTTCGTCAAACGCCGATCCGGGCATCACCCAGCATCCGCTGTTCTTGCCTTCTGTCTCCAGGTAGATCGCCTTCCGCTCCTTCAACTGTTCAAACGCCGAGGCCCAGAATTTGAGATGCAGGATTTCACTTTCCCGCGGCAACACGTCGTACTGAATTCCCAGGCGCCACATCGTGTTCATGTGGCATTCAACAATCGCGTCGGCGACGACTCGCCCCAGTTCCGCGAGTTCGCCTTCGCCCGATTCAATCGCCTGCAGCGTGTCCCGGCGCCATTGCAACGACTCCGGATTGTCCTTGTAGTACTGCGAGATCCGTGCGTACAAGTCCCAGCAGGCATAGTCGAATTTCTCCGCGGCGATCAGCGCCTGGACAGCCGCCAAAGATTGTTTTTCCAGGTAGTGAAAGCCCACGACAACATCGGCCACCTGCACGCCGGTATTGTCGATGTAGTTCTGTACCTCAACGCGCTGGCCGCTCGCCCGCAGCATGCGGACGAAAGTATCCCCCAGAATCGCGTTACGCAAATGGCCGATATGCGCCGCTTTGTTCGGGTTAATGTTCGTGTGCTCCACGATGACTTTGCCGTCGCCGCCACCGGCCTCGACGGTCGACGGCGCAAGCGCCGCCGCGCACAGCGCGCCACGGTCCAACCGCAGATTTATGTAGCCGCCGCCCGCTACCTCTAAAGATTGCACGCCGTCAATCGCCGGCAGTTCCGCCACCAACTCCTCCGCAATCGCTCGCGGAGCCTTTTTCAACTGGCGAGCCAGTTGAAACGCCACCGGTAACGCGAACTCGCCAAAGGATGCCTGCCGCGGTTGCTCCATTGCCACCGCGATCTCTACGCCATAACGGATAAGAATGTGTTGGGAAACCGCGCTGAGAATGCGCGATTCAAGTTGTGGAAGCACTTCCCGCCATTATATCAGCGGCTCCCTTTCGGCTTCGCTAATTCAAAAAGCCCGGATCCGCATTTTGCGGAACCAGGCTCTGAGAAGGATTGGAGAGGATCTTCGGACCGGAGTTTACTTCCGCCGGCGGAAACCGGCGATCGCGATCAGACCCGCACCGATCAGCACATACGTTCCCGGCTCCGGAACGCCCGACAACGTGGTGGGGGCGAATGCGTTCGTCGTGTAGACGGCGCCATTCTGCGTCGTCAACGAACCGGCGGTGAAGTCGTAAGCGTTTGTCCGAATCACCAACGTTGCCGAGGTTTCGGAGGGATCAATTGCTCCGCCTCGCCCGTAAAATGAAAAGCCGACTGTTCCGCCGCTCGAGGAGCGGTCGGCGCTCACCGGGGCCTGCGTCGCCGCGAGAAACTGTCCGGAAAATCCTGTCGTATCGTCCCAGTTGTCCATCCGGTATCCAACATTGGTAGTAAACCCTGCAAAATTCGTCATGGTCATCCGGCCGACAGAGTCTATCGAGTTCCCGCTGCTAGCGAACTGGTAGTAGAAGTCAAGCGTATTCCCAGCGTTCTTGTATACCGCGCTCCGCAACACCCCACCGTATAGCGCGTTGCCCTGCGCATCATAGGCAATCCATCGCGAATCGGTCGCGGACGCCAGCAGTGTGCCGGGCAAATTGCTGAAAACGTCCAGGGTCCCCGGGCAGACCCCTCCCACACAACCGTTCGCGCCGATCATATCGGCAAATACGGGCATTGACCCGATCAATAATAGACCCGCTACAGCGCTGGCCCGGATAACATTCGAAATACGCATCTAGATTCTCCTTACTCGCTTCGCCGCCTTACGAGCACGGCTTACAAATGAGAAGTTACCCGGCCGCCCGGCATGCGCAAATGTTACGACCTGCCTAGTCCCGTCAGCGTCCCGCTCCGGCGCCGGTTACGCCGCGCACCGCTTGGGGACCGCCACTGGGACTTCCGGTAGGACCCGCGTCCCACATTTCGCACCCGGCCTGGGACCATCCATTGCGGGCTACCAGTACTGCCCTGCCTGACGCCTACCAGTACCGGCGCCGCAATAAAAATTCAAATTTCGTATTCAGGTGGCTTCGGCCGCCCAAAATTGATGTGATTCCAGACTCTTTCATGGAGAAAATACAACCCGAGCTTAACCACGGAGTCGCCGATCCCGGCGCTTGCCGAAAGCTTCCAATCGCCGGTCATGAAATATACAAGCAGGCCGGTAGCCATGGAACCGAAAGCCCGGTAGCTGATAGCTTTAGCGACACTGCGGGTGTTAGAATCCATTCGAGTTCAATTGAATCGTATCACACCCGATCAAAAAGATCGACAAACGGAATCCTGCATCCATTGGACGCATTGGCTACTCTTAAAATATAGTGCCCAAAGTTACCTTTCTTCCCGAGAACATCACGGTCGACTACGACCCTGAAAGCATGCCCTACTCCGAACATGGCCTCCGCGGTTCTCTTTTGGATATTGCGCTGAACAACGGCTTTCAGCTCGAACACGCTTGCGGCGGGAGTTGCGCCTGTACCACGTGCCACGTGATCGTGAAATCGGGTGACGCAAATTTTTCGGAAATGGAAGACGATGAAGCCGACCGCGTCGAGATGGCCGCCGGTTTGACACTGCACTCCCGTCTCGGGTGCCAATCCGTGGTGAAGGGCGACGTCACCGTGGAAATTCCGACTTGGAATCGAAATTATGTGTCCGAAGGTGGCGGTTCGATTAATTTGGGAGACGCAATACCGGTTAAGAAGCCTTAGCCGCGGCGTCTTCAAGGAGCCGCTCGATTTGGGCGACCAACTCGCCGGTTTGCTGACGGACTCGTGCACGCCCGCCAGTCGGAAGCGTTCCCGGTAACCCTTCATCCAGGCAGCGACCTAAGCAGCCTAGTCCGTCGCCTTCGTTCGCGCTGGCGCAGGCGGAAACAGGGCCTGCATATTTTCAAACTGTTGCACCGTAAGCCGCGCCCGTAGAGCGGTTTCCGTGTGCTTCTGCGTTACTTCTATCCCGTCCAACAATGGCAACAGCATCGCGCGCTCCTTCTCCGGCAACGCGATCCGCGCCAGTCCCACAATCCCTTTCAGCGAATCGTGAACCTGCCGCGCACCCGTTTCACTATCGCAGTACGCCGTCGTCTCCATCGCCAACCCGTCCACCAGACTGGCGTGCATCGTCACCATCTTCATCGACTGCATCAGCTTCGGCAGATTCTGCAGGAAGTTCATCGCCATTCCGCCGCCCGCGCCCCCTTCCATTGCCGGTAGTTTCGGTAGCGCCGCCGCATCCGCCACCGCCCAGAAATGCGCGCTCGGCGGAAAGGCGTCGATCCGTTCACGCAGTGCCGCCGACGGCCCCGGTTTCCGCGCGTCGCGCGAATCGATCAACTCCCGTATCTTCCCCGTACGCCCGAAAATTCCCGTCGACGAGTTCACAAACCACACCGCGTTTTCTTCATTCCCCAGCAGCATCGAACCCTTATAGCTCATCCGCTGCACACCCTCCTGCTCGATCCTCGGCTCCAACCCCATCGGCGCAAACTCGCCGCGCGCATAAACCAATGACTCTTTCCCGTTCGTCGACCACAGGATCTCCCACAAATCCTTCCGTGGATCGAAAGTCGTTTCCGCCGCCAGCTTGTCCAACTGCGCGTTCACCCCCGGCTGCTCCAGCAGATTCTTCCACGCCGTTGTCCCCCGCAATGCTTTCACTCGCATCGCCCCCAGTGCGATCGTGTCGCCCGGAACTTGCGTCAACAACGCCGCATCTACCGCCACCGAGGTCCGTTCCCGCGAACATCCCGCCACGGCCAACAGCAAAACAACCAAGGGCCATCGAGTTAGCATCGTTCTAAACATCCTTCTTACAATAGTGAAACGCGTCTACTTCTACAGACGCTGCCCGAAGGCGTTTTCTTTCATTATGTTTCGTGTCGACGCGCAGCACTCGTTTGCCCCCCCCAACCAGGGCCCGGACTGGTACGGGAAAATTCTCGCTCGCAACAAGTTCGCCGGCTCGATTTACGTCCCGCACGACGGTTCACTCGACACCGCGTTAGCTCTCGCCGAAAACTTCCCCTACATCCGCCGCGTAGTTCCAACCCTGCATCCCGAACAACTCAACCAACTCCCGGACCACCCGCTAATCACTTCCGTACGCCTTACCCGTCCCGACCCAACTGCCCTCGCCGAATTGCAACATCGCCGTCTCACCGCTGAAATCGATACGCAACACTGGCCGTTCCCCGTCGTCGGCCCCACCGCCCTCATCGGCATGCCGGACTCCTCCGAACTCCCTCCTGATGTCTATATTAAGCTCACCGGCTTTCGTTTACCCTGCACCGCGGAGATGAAACAAAAACTACAGGAATTGTTGCGGAATCCCGGCCCGGAGCGCCTTCTCTTCGCTTCCGGTTGGCCGTACGGCGGAGGCACCTGGAAGGAGACGCTAGCCGCATTTACGCAGTGTCTGGGCGCCCAGACCATCGATCTCCGCGAACAACTCCTCGGCGGCGCCGCCCGCGAGTTTTACCGCCTCTGAAACGCGAATTTCAACTTACACACATCTCGTTGTGATGCCCGCGAGCGACCCTGTGAACGGATGCCCTCCCACATTTACCAGTCGTGGAAAAACCGCCAGGCCGCGGAACCCTTTCGCAGCGGCGTCTCCCTCCATTCCCACACGCTCCACTCCCGCGAGAACATGTCCTTTCTTCCTCGGCATGCCTACCGGATTCCCGTCGTTTCCGGCATCATCCGAAAACACGAACGCACATTTCTGTACCGGATGGGCCGCGAGCTTGACTACAACCGCGCCTGGTGGACGCCTCCCCTTCCCGCCGCCGACGCCTTCCGCCTGGAGACAAAGCAGATCCGGGATCTCGGCCTCGCCCCCATGGTCTCAATCACCGATCACGATTCCATCGACGCCGGACGCCAACTCCAACTCCTTTCCATCAATGCGCCCATCTCAGTCGAATGGACTGTCCCCTACGCCTCTTCCTTCCTTCACATCGGCGTACACAATCTCCCCGTCGATGACGCGACCAACTGGATGCGCCTGTTCGCCTTGTGGACCGCCCGTCCGCAAGTGGAAATCCTGAAAGATATTTTTGCCGGCCTACACGCCATCCCGGGCGTTCTTACCGTCGTCAATCATCCCCTCTGGGACGAAGGCGGCATCGGGCCCGATGGCCAACTCGCCATGGTTCTCGAGTTCATCCATCGTTTTTCTCCCTTCCTGCACGCCCTCGAACTCAATGGGTTGCGTCCGTGGGCCGAAAATCGTCGAATTATCCAAATGGCGTCCACCGTCAACCTCCCCCTCGTCTCCGGCGGCGACCGCCATGGCTGTGAGCCGAACGCCAACATCAATCTCACCAACGCCGCCACGTTCTCCGAATTCGTAAACGAGATCCGTGCCGAAAAGGACAGCGAGATTCTCTTCCTGCCTCAATATCGAGAGCCCTATAACGTCCGCTGCGCCGAAACCATGTGGGACGCTCTCCGCGACTATCCCCAATATCCCGGCCGGGAACTATGGTCGGACCGGATCTTCTACCGTGAGGACGACGGCCGGATACAAAACCTGACCGCACTGTGGCAAGGCGCCGGACCGGGAATCGTCCGGAACTTTATCGCCGCCATGCGCATGTTTCAGCATCAAAGCGTACGTAACGCCCTGCGATTCGCCTTCGCCGAACGCCAGGAGGAGCCGATTGGATGACAATTCCCCGCGTCGCATTCTTCGCCGACTCCTTTTGCGAAGTGAACGGCGTCGCCCACACCTGCCGTACTCTAACTGACCTCGCTGAACGCCGCCACAGCCCGTTCTTCGTCGTTCACGGCGGTCCGGAAACCCAATTCTCCGTTTCCGGCTCGGTCACCCGCTGTCAATTGCGCCGCGGCTCGGCCAGTTTCGCCGTCGATCGCGACTTCCGTTACGATCTCCTCTTTTACCGCCATCGCGAGGATATCGAACGCCGCCTCCGCGCCTTTGCCCCTGATGTCGTCCACATCACCGGACCCGGAGACGTGGGCACACTCGGCCTGGTGCTGGCAAAGGCTCTGGGCGTACCCCTCTGCGCCTCCTGGCACACCAATCTTCATGAGTATGCCGGCCGCCGCCTCGAAAAAGTGATCCCGTTTCTGCCGGGCGGCCTCCGCCACGGTCTCGGCCGGGCCGCTGAAGGCGGTTCCATGCAGGCGCTCGGATACTTTTACCAGCTGGCCGACAGCGTGATGGCGCCCAATCGGGAACTTCTCGACATGCTCGCCGGCTACTGCACCAAGCCGGGATTCCTGATGCGGCGTGGCGTTGACACCACACTCTTCAGTCCCGCCCGCCGCCGTCCCTCCAGTCACCCCTTAACCATTGGGTACGTGGGGCGCCTGACCGTCGAAAAAAACATCCATTTCTTAAGCCAAATCGAGACAGCCCTCATCGCCGCCGGAGTCGTTGATTTCCGCGTCCTCATCGTTGGCGACGGCATCGAGAAGGAGCGTTTGGCCGCGGCGATGAAGCACGCGGTCCTGCCAGGCATATTGCGCGGTGAAGCCCTGGCGGAGGCCTACGCCGGCATGGATATCTTCGTCTTCCCTTCCCGTACGGATACATTCGGCAACGTGGTGCTGGAAGCTCTGGCTTCCGGAGTACCGGCCGTCGTCACCGCCGATGGCGGTCCGAAATTCATCGTTCGTTCGGGAGAAACCGGCTTTATCGCCGAATCGCATTCCGCCTTCCTGCGCTGCGTCCTCGAACTGGCCCAGGATCGGATTCTGGCCCGGAGGATGGGCCTCTTTGCCCGCCGTCAGGCGATGGAAACCACCTGGGACGCCGTCTGGAATGAGATGCAAGCAGCCTGGAATGCGACCCGAGCCCGGCGGGTTCCGCGGTCCGCCTAGCGCGGTTTCAGAACTGGGCTTACGCACCCGCATCAGGTAACCCCGTTGGATCGTCCATAGCTGGGGATGACGACGCGCCCGTCGCTAAACGATACTTCTGCCATGCCCTCTCCGTTACTGTGGTTTGCGCCAGCCAAAACCCCACCGAGACAGTGACTTCTCGGAACGGTTGTTCGCCGTAATAGCATTCTGAATCCCCGGACGAGCAGCCCATTCGAAACTTACCCGGTGGAATCCAGACGTACCCTCGCCGTCCCTTTGATGCAGCCTTACCTGCCCCGGTCTCGGATCTGGTTTCCGCGGAGCCGCAGCCGTTGCCTTGGGCGCTCGGTCTTGCGGCAAGGCAGCACCCTTGTTTAGCACGTTCGTGGCGAAGGCAATCTACAACAATCTCGTAGCGCTGTCCATCCGCATAATGGACACCGATGATGACAAGTTTGTTCTTCCCAGTCGCGACGGGCAATTCTGTGTGTCGGTGACTATTCGTCAAAACGGCTACCTCGCCATCAAATTCAGTGAAGTCGCGATTGCGACCGGAAAATGGAACCGAGCGAGGCGTCGAACCAGCGGGAGTGGCGGGCGGCGGCCTGCGGTGGCACCTCGCACGACACCGGGCCAATCTTCTGCCCCCTGTGCCGGCACCCGTGATCTAATCAGAAATCGCCGCTCGCTTGGTATAAGAGTTATATCGGCCATGCGCTTTCAATTCGACGCCGAAAAGAACTGCGAGGTATTACAGAAGCACGGTGTCAGCTTGGAGGCCGCGCAAGAGATTTTCGACCAAGCACATCTGGTGGATAGGAAGAACGACAACCCCGAGCAATTTCGCGCCATTGGTTGGACTGGCGGTAGGTTGTGCTCGGTGATCTTCGAAATCCGGAGGGACTCCGGAGAAGAGTTTTATCATCTTATTGCTGCGTGGAAAGCAACTAAGCAGGAAGAGGAAGCCTATGCCGAACAAATCTAAGCCGTCGCCCTCCGCCGACGAAATTGCCGAGATGGCCACTCGTGGCGAGGATGTCTCGAAGTTCTTCACCAAACAATTCACGGTCGTCAGGCCGGTTCGCCGGGTGAATGTGGATCTGACCCAGGGAATGTTGCGGGAGCTCGACGAGCGCGCCGTGCGCCTCAACGTGAGCAGGCAGGCAGTGATCAAGACTCTCCTGCGTCAGGCGTTGGATCAGATCACTCCTGCCCGTCCACGTCGAGCCGGCTGAACAAAATGACGCATGATCCCATCATTATCTTGATGACGCCGCCGCGGATCGGGTGCTCAGTACCCTTCGCACGTTGGCTTTCCGCGACATTTCAAACTGGGCATTGACAGGCGGCTTGGCCGTGGAGATCCACTACCAAAGCCGCGGTTGCGCGCCCACAGACCGTCCCTTCAACGATCTAGATTTTGTCACCAGCGGATTCGACTGCATCCCTACATCGCTAGCCGACGATTATCTACGCAACCACATCCACCCTTTAGACCCGCCCGGCAAGACCATCTTGCAGTTGATCGATTCCAACACTTCGATCAGGGTGGATGTATTCCGAGCGTTCGGTGCGACCATGAGCCGGGACAACTACCTTGAGCTTTGGCACTTGCCAATCTTCCTGATTTCGCTGGAAGATCTGGTGGCAAGAGCAGCAAGGCTAGTGCTGGATTTGGCGGTAGGCCAACCCGTGGCATCGAAGCACGCCAAAGACTATTTACGATTGGCGGAACTTGTGGACCTGGTACGCGTTGAAACTCCGTGGCAGGATCAGCGGAGATCAACACATCCGGTGACCTTCCAAGAAGCTAACGCGCTACTCCCGGCCTTGATCCCCAGACAATCAGATCTCCTCGTCACCCCTGAATATGCGAAGGACCCGCTAGTTCGCGCCAGCTGTCCGCGCTGCTTACCGTCGCCTCCATTTCAACTAGCTGAACCGGCTGAGGTGCTCTCGTTGTTGCGGTATTGTTGAACAAGTTGCAATGTGAGGCCGATTTCTCCCGCCTAGTCGCACAGGGTCCGGGAGATTGGAACCGCGCGAGTCTTCGTACCAGCGGGAAGAGCGGGCGGCGGCTTGCGGTGGTACCTCACCGTCCACCAGGCCATTCTTTTGCCCCCGGTGCCGTTTTGCGGGTTCTATCCGGTTCCGAAGCCCATTCCCTAGTTAGGGGGGAATCGTCGAACGGTGAATGGCAGATCGTGTTCGAAGACACGAACTCGAATGGCGGCGTCGCCGGACAATTCCAGAACGCGGCGCTGACCGTGTACGGCGCGGCGAAGTAACAACGTCATCCATGGGGCAAGGGCGGACCTCCTACATCCGGCCGCCTTTCCACGCGGGAGGCTTTCAACTGCCGCAAAGCCTGACGCTTGCGGCGCTGTAGGAATCCAAGAAGCGCCAAGGTCGAACCGGCCAGTGTCCACGTGGCGGGTTCCGGCGTGTCGGTCAACCCGGTCCCTTCGCGATTGCGGACATTCATCACGTACCGTCCGTCGGTTCGGGTGTACAGCGGGTCCAGAATCGGCACGTTCGTGTTTCGAATCAGGGAAGTTCCGGAAGGTCCGCTGCTGGGAAACGCCCGCCGGAATTGCGATCGCTCCACCTGACCATAAACACCGCAACGCCGGCCATTATTCGCGGTTTTTCTGGAGAGGAACTCGCGCAAAACGGGCTCGGCGTCGAGAGCTTCTCGACTATTGGCGGGTCGCAACGCCGATCCCTTTGCGCTGATGTGGCCGACGTTCAGCCGGCCATCTGGCAGTCTGCAATCTGGAACGGCTATGAACCAACCAGGATTTTCATCTCGGTTTGAGCACCACCGATTCGCAACACAAGCGTCCGTTCACTCTGGGTGCCTTCAGAGAATTCCGCAGGTACCCGAACCTGCAGTTCCGCCACCCCAGGCGACTTCACGCGAAAGCTCACGATTTCAGCCTCAATTCCATCTATCGCAGCGGAAGCGCCAGCGGCCGGAACACCGTCCACGCTTCTTCCGTAGCCGGTGACGCGACAGTTCAAGACATCTCCAACAGTTCCGTAGTCTAGAACTTTTGGCGCGGTCGCTTCGAGCATGATTTGGAACGGTGCCGAGGGCGGGCGATCGGCTTCGCTCGCGACGGCTTCGACGCTACCCGCATCGAGCGTGTCCGGGATCGCTACCAGCACCGAACCACTTGCAGCAGCGCTGCCTTCGAGGACGGCGGCCTCGGTCTCCCCGAACGCGATGCGAAACGTTTCGTCGTCTCTGCGAGCATTCTCGACTTTCACCCGCGCCAGTGAACCCGGAGCCAGCAGGGTTTCCGGCCCCGCACTGCTCAACACCTCGGTGATCGAGAGTGCGGCGACCGCCTTCAGCTCAAACACTAATTGACCTAAGCCGCTACTCAGCGCGACAACTCGAACCGGGCCCACTTGCGAACCCGCCCGCACCAGGACAGAAGCGGTTCCGTTGGCGCCCGTCGTGGCGGAATTTGCACTGAGTTGGCCATTTTCGGCGCGGAAGGTAATCGCCGCACCGGCCACCGGCTGCCCGCTCGTGTTTCGCACCTCAACCGTCAGTGGACGGCTCTGCGCGCCAACGTCCAGGGTTTGCCCGTTCCCGGAAGTGATGCTGAATATCGAGGCTGCGGTGGCAGGTCCGATGCTTCGAATTCTGTGGTTGAATTGGTCTCCCACGAACAAAGTCCCCGAAGCATCCACAGTCATCCCTTGGATCAAAAAGAACAGCGCCCCCAGAGAGTTGCCGCCATCGCCGGCGAACCCCGGGGTCGTGCTTCCGGCGAAGCGATTGACGTTGCCTTGCTCGTCGATCATCCGAATCATGCTGGTGCCGTTGAGTCCGACAAAGATGCGTTTGCGAGCGTCTACCGCGAGGCGGGTGATGGACACAAACCTCGCCTCCTTCGCCGGGCCTCCATCCCCCGCATTGGCGAGAACCGTGCTGCCAGCGACGTGACGGACGATGCCGTCGGCGCCCAACGAACGAATGATGCCCCCGTTGGTCGTGAAGTAGATCGTTCCGTCGGGCGCGGCCGCCAGCGCTCCTGGCCGGTTGAGTACTGCTTCCGCTGCCGGTGTAGCCGAGAGCGGATCGCCGCCGGTTGAGACGCCGGTCCCAGCAATATTCGTCACCACGCCTTGAGGCGTCACCATTCGCAGCCGGTGCGCTCCTGCCTCCGCGATTACCACATTTCCGCGCACCATTGCGATGCTATTGTAGAGTGAGCCGCTCACGCGGAATATCGTGCTCGAAACGGTCGAAATCCTTCCGGAGATTGTATCGATGCGTTTGAGTAGTGTGTCTAGTCCGTTGCTGTTGGCGGGATTCAGGAAGAAGAGCGATCTGGTGGACGCGTCGAAAGCGAGATGGGAGCAGTGAGGGATGAACGATTCGACCGCAAGGTCCGAGGACAGCCCGTTTAATAGCCCATGGCCCCCAACCAGCGCAATAGCTCCCGTAGCCGGAGTCACCTTTCGAATGCGGCCGGCGGTCAAATTGATTCCGATTGGCGAATCCGCCGAAGCAGCAATTGTGGCCGTTATCAGCTCACAGGTATACAGATTGCCCGCGTCGTCGGCGGTCAAGCCTCTGACTTGACTCAATCGCGACTGAATGGCGCTTGCCGGCCCCGGCTTGTCGTCGCCGCTGTAGCCTGCAATCGCCGACCCGGCCGCGAGCCGAAGCACGCCCTCCGGACCTACGGAAAGCATTCGCGAACCTTGCGTCTCGCCAATGTAAAGACGACCGGATGGTCCGTCCCAGTACAGACCATTTGGGCCGGCAAGTTGTGCATTGACGGCTGACCCGTCGATACCCGCAGTGCCCCTGACCCCGGCGCCCGCGACGGTCTGTACCGCAGCGCTTCCGCTAGCGGCGAGGTTCAGGCGGAAGACTTTGTGAGACTTCGAGTCGGCAATAAAGAGTGTTGAGCCCGTCCCTACTGCCGCGTTTGTCACCTCGGTGATTCCAAGGTTGCGGAAATTGAGCACGGGTGTTGCCGCTCCCGTGTTGAGGTCGATTTGCGAGACACTGAAAGCCTCACCGTCAATCGCGTAGAGCTTCTGATCGGACGCCATTACGACGTGAAGCCGGCCCTTGAATAGGCCACTCGCGCCGTTCGGGATGAAGTTCCGCACGATGTTTGTGGCAGGATTGAACACACGCACGCTACTCAGGCCGTTAGTGTAAGTAGTGGCGAAGAACACCCGGCCGTCCGGATGGACAGCGAGCGAGGTTCCAAGCCCACCATAGGCTTCGAGCGCAGCGCCATCCGTATTCCTGAAGCCGCCGATCCTGACTTTGTATTCGTCTCTTTCCAGGTCGACAGTAGACATAGCGCTGTTGTCCTGGACATACAGTAATTTGCCGGAAAATGCCAGCGCGATAGGACCGTGAATGGCAGAATCTGTCGGTTTGCCAGTCTCTGGAAAAGGGTAACTGTAGAAGCTTCCGGTGCCGGCGATGGTCGTTGCTACAGCAAAATCCGGCGAGAGTCTGCGAATCCTGTTATTGCCGATATCGGCAACAATCCAGTTGCCGGAGCTGTCACGAGTGATCGAGCTGATGCCCGCGAAACGAATCGGACCGCCAGCGGGGCTGCCCGTATCTGCATCGAATCCGCTCACCCCTTTGCCTGCCACCGTCGTGATGACGTTAGGCGGTACAGTTTGCGCAACAAGCGGCGCCAACGCGAGAAATGCAAGAACACGAACTTCCATCGTCCAAACTCCTTCAACACTTTTTCGTCCATTGAGGTGCATTGAGATTGCGGCTCGCTGACCTTAGACCGATCACCGTTTCGACGTTACCACATGCGATGCGGGGAGGCCTTGGCCGAGCAAGGCGGTGCACACGCAATCGGTCCGGCCTTGAGGCGTACAGCTGAACTCGTGCGCAGTTGCAAGACTCATAGAAGCAAAACTTAGAGATTTAGCTCCCGAGCGAAAGTATCACCGGGCGTTTGCAGGTCATCCGTTCCAGACTGTTCTGTGACCTCCGGGTGCAGAGCCACGCCGGGAGAAGGGAATTCTTAGACGAAGTGTGTCAAGAATCTGGATGCAATCTGCAATGCAGCCAGGTCAAGGCGAAGCGCACGGTGTTGCTTTGGAAGTCTTCAACAACTCGGCCGACTCGCCGGCGGTGAAGCCGAAAATATAGCGAAGCTCCAGGGCCTGCACTGCTGGTCCATCAAAGGCCTCGAGTTCAAAAGCATGCCCCCCCCCGCGCGGCTGCCGGCGGAGTCTTGGCCGATTGGCCGGGGCGAGTTCCCGGCGTGGACGCCGCACACGTCCGCGTCTTTCTGGAGCCTTGGGCTTGCTCCGATCAGGACAGCCGGTACAAATCGGATTGTTGCCCAAACCGTCGAATCGTCAACAGGACTGAGTAGATTTTCTGATAGCTCCCACAAAGTCGCGCAGGGTCCGGCAAATTGGTACGGGCCACCGAGCCGTACCAAATTCGACGTTACACAAACACTTCGGTAGCGCAACAACTGCAAACTTCCCCTTCGTTTCCTGCGTTTGCGCATTGCGAAACTGTATTGCGCTACGGTCTCGCATGGCAACAGGTTTGCGCCATTCGAAGTTGCCCCTCGGCCCGACGGGCAGGTATGCCAACTGAAGTTAACGGATCTATGCCAGATAATGTTGAAAGAGACAATCAAAATGACCGGCGTCTCCGTCGCCGGCGATGGCTCGTTTACGTCCGCGGGCTCGCTGAACCGTATAGCTCCACCAGGATGAGAACCGCGCCGTAACCGTCAGGGAGCGGGCTACACGATCTCAGAAAATGCTCCTGCGGCGCACTCGGACATGCATGGCCGTCGGCCCGCCAGCGCGACTTCCAGTCCGCGACGGACCGGGGCAAAACCTCGCGTCACCGCCCGCGATGGGAAGTCGGGAACCGGTCTAAAGTTCTCGCTCACCTCAGCCGATGAAGAAGAAGTGTCACAGGTTCAGGCGTCGCGACGGCACCGGGAGCGCGGTAGCGCGTTACTTCTCACTCTCTTGCTCACACTGCTCGGCGCGGCCTTACTTGGCCTCACGGTAGATGGGATGTCGCTGCTTTGGGCCCGGTCCAACGCCCAGACCACCGCGAACCTTACCGCGGCCGCTGTCGCGCTGGAACGGGAACGCAATCCGGCCGCTTCGGAGGCATATCTCGTCGAAACGGCGCGAGCCACGGCGGCATGGAACGGCTACCGCCATGGCATCGACGCCACGGCAATCCGTTTAGAAGGGCACGAAGGCCAGAGCACCGTTCTCGTCGAGCGCGATACGGGCATTTTCTTCCTC
>Ga0105048_10009496_pt1 | contig 15467 bp, 16 predicted proteins | sample MAT05_FD_78382 | JGI IMG/M metagenome (GOLD analysis project Ga0105048, IMG submission 78382) | Freshwater microbial communities from Lake Fryxell liftoff mats and glacier meltwater in Antarctica - MAT-05 | ecosystem: Environmental > Aquatic > Freshwater > Ice > Liftoff microbial mat | place... | reverse complement strand
GTGTTCGAATTCAATTCTAAACAAATTGCAGTTGTAGAATTTAGTTGCATAGTTGTTGATCGTTGGGGTAAACAAATTTTTGAATTTGATGAAATTACAGATGGTTGGGATGGTAACAACAAACAAGGAAATCCGTGTGATGACGGCGTTTACTTCTATACGTATACTGGAAAATCAACCAATGGAACAGAATTCGAAGGACAAGGGACAGTAACGCTTATTAGAGGCAAGCAATAAAATTTAGTTCAATTTTTTAAACAAGGGAGCAGTCATTGATTGCTCCCTTTTTTATTTGTAAAAATCAAAACGAATTAACGAAATATGTTAGCTTAACTAGTTGACCTAATTCTAATCTTCTATCTTTGCCAAAAATTTGAATCATGGCTTTAAAGTGTGGAATTGTTGGATTACCAAATGTTGGAAAATCTACTTTGTTTAATTGTCTTTCTAATGCAAAAGCGCAAGCGGCAAATTTTCCTTTCTGTACAATTGAACCAAATGTAGGCGTGATAACTGTTCCCGATCCAAGATTGACAGAACTCGAACATATTGTGAATCCTGAACGGGTTGTGCCTACGACGATTGAAATTGTTGACATTGCAGGTCTTGTAAAAGGTGCATCGAAGGGTGAAGGTTTAGGAAATAAATTTCTTGCAAACATTCGTGAGTGCGATGCAATTATTCATGTGCTAAGATGTTTTGATGACCCAAATATTATTCATGTTGATGGAAGTGTTAATCCAATTCGCGATAAAGAAGTTGTTGACTACGAATTGCAATTAAAAGATTTGGAATCGGTGGATGCAAAAATAAATTCAATTGGTCGTACAGTGAAATCTGGTGACAAAGAAGTTGTAAAACAATTTGAATTTTTACAAAAATTAAAAGCAACATTAGAACAAGGAAAATCTGCAAGAACACTTCCTCCTTCAAACGAATCGGAAGAAAAAATATTGAAAGACATACAACTTTTAACCGCAAAGCCTGTTCTTTATTTATGCAATGTTGATGAGGCTTCTGTTAAATCCGGAAATCAATATGTTGAACAAGTTAAAGCCGGAATCAAAGATGAAAATGCAGAAGTATTAGTCATCGGAACAAAAATAGAATCAGACATTGCTGAATTAGAAACCTACGACGAACGTCAACTTTTTTTAGAAGAATTAGGGTTAGAAGAAGCTGGTGTTAATCGACTCATTCGTGCGGCATATAAACTTTTAAATCTTCAAACTTATTTTACGGCTGGTGTTAAAGAAGTTCGTGCTTGGACAATTCCAATTGGTGCAACAGCTCCACAAGCCGCCGGTGTAATTCATACAGATTTTGAAAAAGGATTTATACGTGCAGAGGTAATGAAATACAACGATTACATTCATTACAAATCAGAAAATGCAATTAAAGAAGCAGGAAAATTAGGCGTTGAAGGAAAAGCATATATTGTTGCTGATGGCGATATCATGCACTTTAGATTTAACGTTTAAAAAAAAGGCAAAAAGGAATTTGCCACTAGCCAAGGCCTTTTGTTTGCAATTCCTATTGGCTCATGGCAATTTAATTTATCGTTTAACAAAAGGTAAAAAGGTATTTGCCCCTGGCCTCAGGCTTTATAAGTTAGCCATAGTGGTTTATGGCTTTGCCTATCGCCTTATCGCATATTCCACTCATCACAGATAAACATCCTTTAATCCGTTTCTAACCCATCAATATAATTAGATGCAACTGTCTTCATCCTTTTTGTAAGTTTGTTGACATGGAAAGAAAAGTCCTTTTATATTGGTTAGCGCAAATATTTGGTTGGAGTGCTTACTATGGTTTTTCAACAATACTTTTACTTTCGAGTGAAGATTTTATACCAACCTTTAATCTTGTTCTTTGGATCAGCGCTTCAATTATTTTTTCTATTTTACTTTCTCATGGTTTGCGAATTGTTATTCTAAAACTTGATTTGCTTTCCAAAAAATTACCGGCACTTTTAGGCTATACGATTTTCTTTTCTTTTATTGTTGCCGTAATTCTTGAGACATTTCAATATTATTTAGATAATACAATTGTTCTAGATTTTCTGCCTGTTGTAGAGGATGAGCCGCCTATTCATTGGGTACAATTTTTGCTGCCAACGTTGCGCTCAGTTATACTCTTTTTGCTTTGGAGTGGTTTCTACTATGTATTTGTTATCATAGAAAAATCTCGAAAACAAGAAATGTTAAACTTACAATGGGAGGCATCAAAAAATGAAATTGAATTAAAAAATTTACGTGCACAACTCAATCCACATTTTCTTTTTAATTCGTTGAACTCAATTAGAGCTTTAGTTGGAATCAATCCTGAACAAGCAAAATCAGCCATTACACAACTTTCAGGATTGTTACGAAATTCAATTCAATTAGGAAAATTAAGAGTCATCCCATTAAAAGATGAATTGGATTTAGTTGAACATTATTTGAAATTAGAACAAGTTCGTTTTGAAGAAAGATTAAAAGTAAAAATGGTTGTGAATGAAAACGCCTTATCATGTTTAATTCCTCCGTTGATGCTACAAACAATTGTTGAGAACGCGATTAAGCACGGAATTTCAAAATCAATTGAAGGTGGCGAAGTAATAATTAGCGCAGTCAAAGAAAAAAACACACTTAATTTAACTGTTGAAAATACTGGCAAATTAGATTCAATGGCATCCGATTCAGGTGTTGGAATTGCAAATACAAAAAAACGACTCGCTATACTTTTTGGTAATGAAACCGAATTTAAATTGACTCAAGAAGGTGATTTGGTGAAGGCTTCAATTAAAATTAAATACCCATGAGAACGATAATAGTAGATGATGAACGCCTTGCGCGAGAAGAATTGAAAACACTTTTGTCAGAATATCCTGACATTGAAATAATCGGCGAATATAAAAACACAATTGAAGCAAAAACAGCAATAGAAAATGATGCGCCCGATTTGGTTTTTATGGATATTCAAATGCCTGGCGAAACAGGATTGGAATTGTTAGAAAAAATTAAAAATCCTCCACGCACTGTATTCGTTACAGCTTACGATGAATATGCGATAAAAGCATTTGAATTAAAAGCTTACGATTACCTGATGAAACCAATTGACCCGGAACGGTTGGCTGAGGTTTACAAAAGATTATCAGAAGAAAATAAAATGCCTGAAAGTGTTGTCAATAGTGGTAAATTGCACGCAGGCGAAAAGGTGTTGATCAAAGACGGTGAAAAAGTTTGGTTCATTAAAGTAGATGAAATTCGCTATTTTGAATCAGAAGGAAATTATGTAAAAGTGCATTTCGAAAAATTTCGCCCGCTTATTCTTCGCTCATTAAATAGTTTGGAGGATCGCATGGATGAAAAAATATTTTTCCGTGCCAACCGAAAATTCATCATTAATTTAATGCACGTTATCAACATCGAAAACTGGTTCAACGGTGGTTTGCAAATTGAATTAAGTTGCGGTACAAAAATTGAAATTTCAAGAAGACAAACCATCCGTTTTAAAGATCAGTTTAGTCTTTAATCAATTTTTATTTGATCTTGTTTAAAAATTTGTAGATTTCTTGCGCTACTATTTCTGGCTCTTCTTCTTGCGGAAAATGCCCTGCAGATTCAATTTTCATAGTGTTTGCATTAGGTAATTGAGCTTTAAATTTATCGAAATAATATTTTCCTACGAATTTATCTTTCATTCCCCATATTAATAAAAATGGCTTAGATGAAATTTTTTCAAACCGGTTAAGTTGAGTTTCAAAAAATGGCTGATCATTTAAAAGTGATTTGGCAAAAGCAAGTGTTCCGTATCTTTCTGATTTTTTTGAAAAGGGTTGAATGAACTGTGATTTTATTTTTTTTGTCAATTTTTTTAAACCAAAGGAAGATGACATCACAAATCTCGCAGAAAAATTAAGTCTCAAATAAAGAAAAGGCAGCAATGGACTTTTTAATATACGTTTCAATTTTTTGAATTCAGGATTGTTTTCACTGCTTCCTAGCCATGTATTCAAAACAACTAATTGTTTTACATTTTTAGGGTGATTCAAAGCATATTCTATACCAATTGGTCCGCCAAAATCATGAATGACTAAAGTGATATTCGTCAATTTTTTTTCTTCAATGAATTGAGTCAGATTTTTTATTTGATTTGCCAATGAATAATCATAGTTTTCCGGTTTGTCTGATAAACCAAAGCCGATATGATCAAGTGCAATGCATCGATAATTTTTTGAAAGAACTTTAATAACATTTCTAAAATCAAAACTCCAAGACGGTGTTCCATGAACAAAAAGTATAATCTCTCCAGTTCCTGATTCTATATAATGTTGCTGAACATTGTCTTGTTTTAAATAGTTTGATTCGAACGGATATTCATTTCTATCTAGCCAATTATATTTCTGTATCATACCTCTTGTTTTATGTTGATACAAAAGTGAGATACAATTTGTGAATTGAAATTGGTCTTTACCAAGATTTGAAAATTGTTTTTTTCTGAAGTAAAAAATTAAATCTTGACCGTATTAAATAATTTACTAAAGTTGGTTGCATCAATATTTAAATAAGAAGCAATGTATTTGTGTGGAACAAAATGGAGGAGATGAGGACTTCGTTTTGTGAATGAAATAAAACGTTGTTCCATGTTTTGAGAATGAAGTTCAGTATGTCGTTGAAGAATTCCTGCTAAAATAAATACGGTAATTCTTCTAAAAAGGCGTTCTATTTGTTGTGATTCATTGAATAGATTTTGCAAATGTTCAAATGAAAGTTCTAACAATTTTGTGTCTGAAAGACACTGAAGAAAATTGGGCGACGGTTGCTGAAACATGAATGATTCAGGTATCGCGAGTAAACTTGGTGGATAAGTAAAAGCAATAACATGAATTTTTGATCCACTGTCAAAATACGACATTTGTATTCCATCTAAAACTAAATAAATATTTTTTTGAACCTCGCCGGGTGTTAAAAGTATATCACCTTTTTTTTGCAGTGCGCGGTGTAAAGTTCTTCATCAATAAATCAAAGTCAGCACGACTTATTGTGTGAAATTGATTAAAGAATTTAAAATAATCCTCACTGATGGTTTCCATGCTTCTAATTTTAATCGGAAAGATAAAAAATAATCTCAAAAATTAAGGAGGGTATGGTCCCGTATAAATTATGCACGGATTATTGCCTGTGAAGCAACCTTGCGATGTTGAGTAATGTTCTTTAATAACACTAGTTGATTCTGTGATCGAAAACTCGCCAAGATAACTTGACCACCAATTTCGATAACACTCTTCATCCATTTCTTGAATATAGGAGTTTGATTGACTCAGTGCATTTTGATAAAATTCCTGGAATGTACAATTCTTAAAGATTTCTTTTATTCCATATTTTCCAATAGGTAATGATAAATTAAGATGTCCTGTAGAATCAGTTTTTACAATTATTTTTTCTCCAGTTTCAATATTGACAAGTACAAAATCTGTATTTCCAAATGCTTGATAATTATTCATTTGCTCTTCGCTGGGAGAAGCTCCACCGCAATATGGAATGTATTGATCAATGAAAATAATAATATTTATTGGGAACTTTTTAGTTTCTAAATATTCTACATCTTCTATTGTTAACCTTTTTCTATCATAACCTCCGTTATTAATAGAATCTTTTTTTTGCGCATCAACAGGAATTACAAAGAAAATAGTAAATAAAACAAAAAATAATACACGAACCATACGCATGTTTTTTAATCTATACAACTTGAAGTTCAAATTGTTCACAGCTAAATTTTTGTAAAATGAAATTACAAAAAAAACCGACTACCCGTCAGTGACGAACAATCGGTTTTAAAATATTACTAACGTGTTTTTTGATTTAATAATGATTTGTTGCGGCTCAATAAACCCTGTCTGCTTGGTGCAGCCAAGCAGGCTTTCAACCCTTCAACCTTTCAATACAGGAAAAGGCAAACTTGTCCACTACAGAAAATTATTATTTAATGTGAATCCCGTCCACTACAATTATTTTTTATAAAACGGCAATGCAACAACTTTTGCTTTTATTCCTTTGTCACGAACGGAGATGTAAATTTCACTTCCTAATGCGCTATTTTCTGTTGTTACATATCCAAGACCTATTGCAATGTTCAACGAAGGTGATTGTGTTCCTGATGTTACTAAACCAATTTTTGAACCTTTGGCATCGTGGATTTCATAATCATGACGTGGAATTCCTTTGTCAACCATTTCAAAAGCCACTAATTTTCTTTTTACACCTGCTTCTTTTTGTGCTTTTAAATTTGCAGAGTTGGTAAAGTCTTTTGTGAATTTTGTAATCCAACCTAATCCAGCTTCTAAAGGTGATGTTGTATCATTGATATCGTTTCCATACAAACAAAATCCCATTTCTAATCTCAGCGTATCTCTTGCGGCAAGACCAATTGGTTTTATTCCATAAGGAGCTCCTGCTTCAAAAATTTTATCCCACACTTTTTCAGCATCAGCATTGTTGATGTACAATTCAAATCCACCTGCACCCGTATAACCTGTTGCTGATATAATAACGTTCTCAACTCCAGCAAATGTTCCCACTTGAAAAGTATAATATTTCATCGCAGCCAAATCAATACTTGTCAAACTTTGTAAAGCTTGCGCTGCTTTAGGACCTTGAATTGCAAGTAATGAAGTTTTTTCGGAAACATCAACCATTTCAACCCCAAACGTATTGTGTTTAGAAATCCAATTCCAATCTTTTTCCATGTTGGACGCGTTGACAACTAAATAATATTCATTGTCATTCACTTTATAAACCAACAAATCATCTACAATTCCTCCGTCATTATTTGGCAAACAAGAATATTGTGCTTGACCATCCACCATTTTAGATGCATCATTTGATGTAACGGATTGAATTAAATCTAGAGCTTTAGGGCCTTTTAATTTAAACTCACCCATGTGTGAAACGTCAAAAACACCAACAGCATTACGAACACAATCATGCTCTGCTTTAACTCCTTCGTATTGAACAGGCATATTGTATCCTGCAAAAGGAACCATTTTTGCTCCTAGAGCAATGTGTTTATTTGTCAATGCTGTATTTTTCATGTTTAGTTTTTTAGTATAACAAATTTAGAAATATTTTGAATTGAATTACGGCAAATTTTAGTGTCGAAAAGTAGAATTAATTATTCACCCCATTTAATTGTCACTAAATTGAAAATGAAGTGATAAATTTAACGGAAATTGGAAGTGTTGAATTCAACAAAATGAAGAAAATCATTCATCCTGGTAAATATGTTGGTGAAATAAATGCTCCAGCATCAAAGAGTTATTTGCAACGAGCAATTGCGTTAGCTGTGCTGTCAAATCAAACGGTATTGGATGGTTATGAACCAAGTAAAGATGCAGATGCTGCTATTTCAATTGCTAAAGAATTAAATTCAAAAATAGAAATCAAGGGTTCAAAATTGGTTATACAAGGAGGTGATTTTTTTCATAAAAAACTTGTTGTAAATTGCAACGAATCCGGTTTAAGCACGCGTATGTTCAGCGTCATCGCTTCATTGTCTGATCAAGAGTTTATCATATCTGGAAAGGGTTCTTTACTCAAACGTCCAATGAATATAATTGTTGATGCATTGACAAAATTTGGAAAAACAGTTGAATCAAACAACGGATTTTTGCCCTTGAGAATTACTGGAAAAATGAAAGCAGGAGAAGTCAACATTGATGGTTCTGAGAGTTCGCAACTATTGTCAGGATTGCTGATTGCGCTTCCGTTTTTGAATGAAAATTCAATTGTGAAAGTTGAAAATCCTGTAAGTATTCCTTACATAAAAATGACCTTGGCAATTCTTTCTGATTTTGGAATTGAAATTATACAATCTGATTTCAAAAAATTTTCAATAAAAGGAAATCAACTTGTTAAAACAAAAAATTACAAGGTTGAGGGAGATTGGAGTGGAGCGGCTTTTCATTTAGTTGCGGGAGCTATTGGAGGAGCAGTTGATGTATACAATTTGAATTCGAATTCTTTTCAGGCGGATGCTAAAATAGTAGAAGCATTAAAAAAATGTGGAGCAACTGTTTTGGTAGATGATGAAAAAATTTCAGTCACAAAAAATAAATTAATTGCATTTAAATTTGATGCGACAGATTGTCCTGACTTATTTCCTCCACTTGCTGTATTAGCAGCTTGTTGCGAGTGTCGTTCAGAAATTATTGGCGTATCACGTTTAAAAAATAAAGAGAGCGACCGAGGAAAAACAATTCAAAGTGAATTTAAAAAATTAGGAATCGAAATTGAAATTCATGGTAATTCAATGTTTATTAATGGAGGAAAAGTTAATGGAGGAAAAGTAGAATCGCACAATGATCATAGAATTGCTATGGCGCTTGCTATTCTTGGTTTAGTAGCTGATGATGCGGTTGAAATTGATGGGGCAGAAGCTGTTGAAAAATCGTATCCAAAATTCTTTGATGATTTTGAAAAACTAATTAAGCGTTAGCTGTTTTTTTAAGAACAAAATAATCTTCTGGCACAACAAGTTCATGTGTGCAATATTTTTTTTTGTCTTGAATTGCGTCAGGATATTCGTTTACAATTTCAAATCCAAACGGTTTAAAATAATCAGGAATGATGCAGACTAAAAATAAATTGGTTGGATTAATTTTGATGAGATTTTGAACAATCATTTTACAGACTACTCTTTTTCTAAACTCCACCAATGTACCCAAGGAGCATATTTCAGAACAATCGGTGTGCTCACGAACTCTACCAAAACCAACTAAATTATCTTCAATAAAAGCTGCTGTGAACTGATGTTCTAGTAAGTCGCGATTATCCAATTGAAATTCTTCAATGAAAAAAACAATTTGCTGAAATTCGGTTGCGTTTGGCTTTCTAAGTATAATCACAATATCAAAAGTAAGCAATTCGAATTGGCTTGGTTCAGTGTGTTTATTATTTCTTTTGTGGTCGTCTGATTGCGTAAATTAATTCGTTCTTATATTCGTCTTTTTTTTAACGTTTTCTTGAATGTCGCTTCTAGTTTGAGCCCTGATTTTTTCAATACTTTTAAGATGGAATAGTTGAACCAAATGGTCGAGCAAAAATTCTATTTATATCGTATTAAAGCCAAATTCAATAATTTCTGGAATGGCTTTAGTAATTTATATTGTTTGCGTAGCTAATTCTTGTTATTGGCAGGTCAAATTTGGCTATCTTGTTTTATACGTAAATTCCATATTTGCAAAAAATGATAAATATGGAATTGTATTACATATTTACAAAAAATAATAAATATGGAATCTAAATCTTGTTATGTAAAAAATGATGAAAATGGAATATATTATTATATTTGTTGGAAATTTCAAATCTGGACTTTATGTCTGCTAATGCACTTCGACGTTCTTTATGGAAAGAAACTTCACAAACGGCTAAAGAGTTTAAAGTAGTTTGTGTTATGGGGCCTCGTCAATCAGGTAAAACAACCTTGTGTAAGCAAGTGTTTAAAGGTATGAAATATGTCAATTTAGAAGATCCTGACATTGCACTCAAGGCAAAAACTGAACCCCGAAAATTTTTAACTCAATTTAATCAAGGAGCAATTCTAGATGAAGTTCAACGCGTACCTGAATTATTTAATTACATGCAAGGCATTGTTGATAAACGAGGTAAGGGCAAACAATATATTCTTTCAGGAAGTAATAATTTTCTTATGCAGCAAAATATTTCCCAATCGCTGGCTGGCAGAGTTGGATACATTGAGTTGTTGCCTTTAAGTTTTCGTGAATTAAAAGACAATAAAAAAAATGTTGATGATTTGAATAAACTCATTTTTAGTGGATTTTATCCTGCCGTAGTAACGGGTAAAACTGATCCTGTTAGATGGACAGAAAACTACATTCGTACTTACATTGAAAGAGATGTGCGATTATTGCGTAATGTGGGTAATCTTTTGGTGTTTAATAAATTTTTAAAAATTTGTGCAGGACGTGCAGCTCAGATTATTAACCTTACTTCAATCGCGAATGAGGTAGGAGTTGATGTTAAAACAATTGATTCCTGGATTAGTGTATTAGAAAGGAGTTACATTGTTTTCAGGTTGGCACCATATCATACAAATTTTAATAAACGTGTTATTAAGTCTCCTAAATTGTTTTTTCATGACACCGGAGTACTTTGTCATTTACTCGGTATAAAAAGTATAACCGCTCTTACAAAACGAAAAGATTATGGAGCCATTTTTGAAAACTTTGTGATTTCAGAGATTAAGAAAAACCGAATGAACAAAGTACAATTTGGTGATTTGTATTTTTTCAGGGACAGCACAGGCAATGAAGTAGATTTGATTATTGATCAAGGCGATAAGTTAATTCCTGTTGAAATTAAATCATCAAAAAAAATCCATAAAGATGATCAGCGCGGAATAAAATGGTTCAATAAAGTATTCAGACAAGAAGGCGGAATCGTTATCTATGCTGGAAAAGACAACAAAAGTTTTGATCAACAAATTGAACAATTAAGCTGGCAAGAAATTCAGTTTATTTAATATTTTAAAAATTGTTTAGTATTATTTCGTCGCCTAAAAATACTTTAATCACATAAACTCCAGTAACGAATTTTTCGGTAAAAAATTGAGAATGGATCGAATCATAATTTTTTAAATAAAGACAAAATACGCTAATTGAAATTACATTTTTTTCTTACTAATCTCTATACTTTTCTTCGTCAAAAAAACTTCAACATTTCAACACCCAAACTTTCAACCATGGACGGCGCGAGCCCATCCACTACAAAAAAAATCACCCCTACTTATACATAAACGTAAAAATTCCCCAGCCAATCCAAATTGTAAAAACGAAATAAACACTATAAATTCCAGTTCCACAGCGACCCACTCGTTTCCCCCAAATTGCTAGGCAAACTAAAGTTATATATGCCAGCAAATCAAAACAAATTATCATTACCTGCATTTCAATTTTAGCTGATGATGCAGCCATAATATTGACAGCTCCAAAAAAAATTTTTAGTCCAATTGCCCAACCTAACCAAAACTTACTCCAATAATCTAACTTAAATTCGATAGTAAAAATTTTGGTCCATTCGTTCAGCAATTTTTTTCCAAATGCTTCATAAAAAAAACCAATCATCAAAAATGAAACTACTAAGTTCCACATACCAACAGCAATTAAATAGGATTCCATAATTCATTTTTTTTTAAATAAAGTATTCATTTTTGATGAGTTAAAGAGAATGAATTTCGAGGAAACGATTATTGAGTTTTGAAACTACAGAAAGTCAAGTTCAATAAAATCAATTCATCATTTCATTCACACCAACTGGCACAAGAAAGAAAGTATAAAAAATCATTACCGCATAAATAACCAAAGAAATTGCATTTAAAAAGAATAGTAAAATTAGCATTGCGGTTCTATCAATACCTTGGATCAATAATTTAATCGTGGCAACAAGAGCTATTAACGCTGCTATAGTTGAAATAAGAAGAGCAACAACAAAACCAACACCGCCCAAAACATAAGTAGTGAGAAGGATATACAAAAAGCAAAAAACCGAAACGATTGTTGCTTTTATACTTAGCGATAATAGTTTATTTATGTTATCTTTCATTTGAAGAATTTTGTGTTTCTTATTTCCTAAGTTAGTGAAAAGTTTATATGCGTGTAAGAAAAAATAGAATTAATTAACTTTCTGCAAACTGAACCACATGAAAGCATTGTAAACAGCTTGATGTAAAATGGTACCATGATTTTTGTCATCAAGATATTCGAAAGCAATTTTAGCCTTTTCTGATTTAAGTTTCATCAATTCTTTGGCTAATTGTTTCGCTTGTTGAATCATTTGTTTTTCTTCTTTTCCTACGGATACGTGAATTGAAATGTTAGTTTCAAATTTTGTTGGCGTGTATTGAAAAAGCGAACCATTGTCCCACCATAAACTTGGACTTACGATAATGTATTGTGAAAATAAATTGTTTTTTTTGAAAAGTATTTCGGTTGCTAACAATCCGCCTAGCGATTGTCCAACTAACATTTTTGACGAATTTGTTTTGTAATTTTTATCGATGTAGGGCTGAAGTTCTTTCGCAATAAAATCTATAAATTTTTCTGAGCCTCCTGTTGTCGGATAATCAATTTTGTCTTGCTCTATTGTTGTTGGAAAAGTAAAATCACGTTTGCGATCAACGTTTGAAATACCGACAATAATTGACTTTGGTAAACTATTCACCCATTCAAAATTACAGAATTGAACAAGCCCAGCAATATGAATAAAATCTTCGTCTGCAGACCCATCTAACAAATAAATAACGGGATAGGTTTGTGCTGAATCAACTGAATATCCTTCGGGAAGATAGATGTTTAAAGTTCTCGATTCATTCAAAATAGTAGATTGAATTAAATCTGTTTTACCAAGTATAAAGGGTCGATCATTTGAATTAACTTTCTCTAGATTAATTTGTGAATTAGCTTGTGTAAGAATCAAAACCAAAAATAGATTTAAGGACGATTTAATCATGAAAGGAAATTTTCAGTTGAGTTTATCAATTATTTTCCAAGGTAATAACAAACATTAATTCCGCTACTCCATAAGTAGGCGTTAAATTGAGTTCCATTGAGGAACGGAATTAATCCAAATTTAAATGTCGGTTCAACTCTAAGTCGGCTTTTGTCATTGAGATAAAAATCAGCACCAAAACCAAAAGTAGGGGATATAGAAAATTTGTTAATGTCACCGTTTGTTTCTTGTGAAATTCGTTTTTTTTGTTCGTTTTGATAGTAGTAAATTGTAGTGTATTTTGTTTGAACAAGAAAACTAGATGTTGCACCAATGCTTAAAAAATAGCGTGTTTTTTTATGACTGATGTTGAAATTAATTTTTAAAGGAATTTCTGCATAATGAGCCGACAATAGACCTCTTGCAGCTATCGGGCTTGATGTAATAGGTGAGCTTAAATCAATTTTTTTTACACCAAAACCTTGATTGGAATAATGTAAACCTGTTTCTAATGAAAGTAATTTGTTCAAATCAATTAAAAAATTGATGCCGGTTGTAAATCCAAATTTAGGAACGTGTAATTCGTTGAATAATTTTATCGTTTCATCTGTTGATTGTGATCCATCAGTATTATTATACATCCTAGAACAAAACTCTGGTGTAAAATTTATTCCGAAAAATGTTTGATGCTTGCTAGGAAGAAGATAGTGTTCAGTTGTATCCTGAGAATAAAGGTGAAATGAAAAAACAAATAGAAATAAAGTGACGTACTGTTTCATACATAAATAAACGAAGGTAATCGAAAAATATTTTCAATTGCCTTCACCATCTGATATAAATGGAGCCGTGAACATGATATTATCATAAGTCCAAGCAGTCAAATTTCCAGAAAAATCAACAATATCAAACGAAATTTCATAAGCTTCTCCATCTTTAAACGTAAATGCACCTGAACACATTCCATGTCCAATATTTACTTGAGTTGCAATGTTGACGTCTAAATAGTAAGTGGCACTTTTGCCCGAATTAATATGAGTGACTTTTGTTTTTAACATGACTGGAGATTCATCATAAATAGCAAAATTGAACTGAACATTTTTACCTGGACCGCAGCCATAAGGGACGTATGATTTTTTTTCTTCGTTTGGTTTTTTGGTCCACGTTGGTTTTGTGTTATCGATTCCTTCTTCTACTGTCCATTTAATTAATTCATATTTTCCAGAAACTACGTTCCACTGTTTTAACACATCTCCTTCTGTTAAGTTTTCAATGACAATTTCATATTCCAGTCCTGCTGTCAAATTTTCTTCAGGCACTAAAATGGCTTGTGTTAATTGAAATTGTCCAACACAAATTTCTAGCACGTTTAGTTTTATTTTATTTTTTTCTGATTTTAAATAGATTGGATAGGTGGTATTCAGTTCTGAAATAATTTTTTGACTCATTGCATACCCTTCAATAACTATAATTGAATTTTGTTTGATGGTTGGTGTTTGCGGCCAAAAATAAATACCGTTGCTTGAACAATCAGCATAGCTTGATGAATGGGCAATGAGTAAAGTAATGACGATGCAAAATGATTTCAACATAATAAAGAGAGTTTGTGTTGAGTTAAATACAAGATAAGCTTATTAAAGTTTAAATTAATTTGAGGTTGAATAGGGGATTGAAGAAAAGATTATAGCAATTCAAAATCAATGTGGTAGTGGTCGTCATGAAGCGAGTTGATTAATGTCGTCAAGTTTTTTACAATATATATTCCGCTTGCGCTGAGTAATTTTCCATTTTCGGTTGCAAATAAATTATCCTTGAATTCAATCTTGATAATCACCTTGGAAATTTTGAGACCATAGATTCTCGCTTTTTTTTCGAGCAATAAAATGTGTTGAGCAATTAAATTAAAATCGACAGAAACGGAATTGTCTTTTAGATAATTTCCATCATTATCAAAATCTAACAAATAATGATCTGCGCCAAGTGTGTCAAGGTTGTAATAAGGAACTCCATTCTTCAATAATGAAGACATAAAATCTACACTTAAACCGTTTTGATGAGTATGATGAGGATAAAGTTGACCACCGCGTTGGTTAGAACATTCCATGAAGCAAAAATGTCTTTTAGGATTTAATGTCTCAAATTCTTTAAAGGTCTCAAGAATTGTTTTTTTTACTTTGTCATTTACAAAAGCGCGACCACTTAGATAACTAAGTGTATCGAAATAAACAAAGTTTATCCCTTCAAAAGGCATCAATTTTCCGTTTTCTAATTTGCCTGAAGATACTGTACCTGTTGATATACTTGGTAAATCATCACCTTTGTTTGTGTTATAGTATTTTTTGATTTCGGTAATTTGAATGAAAGAAGAATCTTGACTATAAAGACTGAATGTCCAAAAAACTATAATCAGTATAAATGATTTTTTCATGTTTTCAATTTTTTTTATTGCCGCTTTTTATTAAAACAGAAGTGTGGTTATTTCCATCTTTCAGCACCCCATTTTTTCTGTTCATCCTTTGTCAAAAATGTCCAAGCCACAACCCGACTTGTTTTATTTCCTTGAGCCATTGGTAGCGTTTTCACATCAACTGCACCAGCCCGTTTTAAAATATCATAGACAGATTTTAAATTAGATTGTTTTGAAATAGATGTTGAAAACCAAAAACATGATGTAGCAAATTGTTTGCTTTGAAAAATCATGTCGCGCACAAATCTGGATTCACCACCTTCGCACCACAACTCGTTATTTTGTCCACCAAAATTGAGGATTGGTTTGGAGATTTTTTTTCCTTTTAGATTCGTTACTTTTCTTAATGATGCAGAAAGTGATTCTTCTAAAGATGAATGAAAAGGTGGATTGCAAATTGATAAATCGAACAATTCATTTTTTAGAAAAGCGCCATAAAATGTATTTCTTGGATTTGATTGTAGACGAATTTCTAAATTAGTTCTAAGTGATTTGTTGTTGGCTACAATGCGCTG
>Ga0105048_10009494_pt1 | contig 15469 bp, 11 predicted proteins | sample MAT05_FD_78382 | JGI IMG/M metagenome (GOLD analysis project Ga0105048, IMG submission 78382) | Freshwater microbial communities from Lake Fryxell liftoff mats and glacier meltwater in Antarctica - MAT-05 | ecosystem: Environmental > Aquatic > Freshwater > Ice > Liftoff microbial mat | place... | reverse complement strand
TCTTACTCTGTTTTTTAAGCGCACGGTGCGCGCATGTTTCATAGTCGTGGATCGCTCCGCGATCCAACGCTGGATCGCGGAGCGATCCACGACTATGGGGTGCGGGCGGAGCCCGCGTTAGGATCTATCAAGCCGAACAACCGGACGCTAGCGCGTGGCGGCTGATTTTGTCAGCCGCAGGGCGCTAGCCCCCGGTTTTCGACGGTAACCAGAAATCTGCCGCTCACCTTAGAACGTAGCAGGCCCTCTCCAAGTGCCGCAGCTTCTGTACCGGCAAGCTGACGCATGCAGCTCGCCGATTCTCTCGCTCATGGCCGCGCGGCGCAGCACGTCGAGAATCGAAGAACTCGACTCAGAGTCAAGCTGCGGAATCGCTAATTTTTGTTCAAAGTCGCTGGACGTTTGCAAGAACAATGCCAAAATCAGATCGACGAGACGGTCAGGATAGAGTAGAGTTGCCAAACGCTGAGCGGACTCGGTGCAGCAACAGCACTGTCCAGCGGTCATTCGCCTGATAAATACAGGGAACTTGTCGGGCGGATCTGACCTGTCAGCTTTTTTTACTGATTTTCGCAGAATGTTGATTTTTCAAGTCTCTCGGTCGCAATCATGCATTTAAACATCTCTCAGCACATGAAAATGAGCCAGCAAATGAAGCTGGCTCCGCGGATGATCCAGTCCATGGAAATCCTGCAGCTGAACATGATGGCGCTCAACGAGCGGATCGAGCAGGAACTGGTCGAAAACGTCACCCTTGAGCGTGTCGAAAAGGAAAAAGACGCTCCGTTGCCTGAGCCAGACGCCACAGACTATTCAGTTCCGTCGGATGATCCACGTGAAGTTCGCGAGCTGAAAAAGGACGTCGAGAATCGCGAACTGGTTGCTGGAAAAGAAGAGAACAACGAATCTGACTTTGAACGGCTCCTGGAAATCTCGGCGGACTGGTCGGAAGACAATGTCGGCTTTGGTGGTTCTCGACCGTCGTCGAATCAGATGAGCGACGACATGGACCGTCAGAATGACATGATGTCCAACATGGTGGCTCGCCCGCAGTCACTTCAGGAATACATGCTGGAACAATTTTCGTTCTTCAGCATCGATCATGCCATGCGGGAATTTGGTGAATACCTCATCCAGCATCTGGATCACAACGGGCGGATGCAAAGCATGCTGCCGGAGATCGCACAGCAGTTCAACCGGCTGTACGATCAAAGTATTTCAATGGAGCAGGCGGAGGAAGTCCTGAAGCTGATTCAGCATCTGGACCCTCCCGGTGTTGGTGCCCGTGATCATCGTGAGATGTTGTTGCTGCAGGTCGACGAGCATTTGCCTTTTCACGAGGTTGTGGAAGTGCTGATTCGTGAGCATCTGGAAGATATTGCCTTCAATCGGTTGCCGGTGATTCAGAAGGCAACTGGATATTCGATCGACCTGATCAAGGTCGGGATCGAACAAATTCAGTCGCTCAATCCGTATCCCGGTCGGGGGTTCGAGCAGCGGCATGTGCAGCGTGTGACTCCCGATCTGGCAATCGAAGAAGATGAGTCCGGTCGCTACATCGTAAAGCTGCTCGACGAATATGTCCCGGAACTCCGAATCAGTCCTCGGTATCAGAAGATGCTGAAGGAAAATCCCACACAGGAAACGCGAGACTGGATCAGGCGCAAGATTGAATCTGCTCGCTGGCTGATCGAATCCATCGAACAGCGTTACACGACGCTTCGAAAAGTCGCTCAGGAAATTGTCGATCACCAGCACGAGTTCCTGGATAAGGGACCGGAGTTCATTCATCCGCTGAAGATGCAGCAGATCGCCGATCGGGTTGGCGTCCATGTCACTACGGTGTCTCGCGCGGTAGACGAGAAATGGATTCAGACGCAGCGTGGTTTGTTTCCGCTGAAGCGATTCTTCGGCGGTGGAACTCAGACAGCCGACGGAGAAGAAGTCGCATGGGACACGATCCGTATCAAACTGCAGGAACTGATCGACAACGAAGATAAGAAAGATCCGCTGAGCGATGACGCACTGGTCGATGCGCTTGCCGCCGACGGTATCAAGCTCGCCCGCCGTACGATCACCAAGTACCGAAAACAGATGCAGATCCCCAGCTCGCGACAACGACGTGAGTATTGACTGTTTCCTAATCTTAATCTTAATCGATCACGGGCAAAGGAGATTAAGATTAAGAGTAGGATTAAGATTAAGATTAAGACGGACCGGAAAAAGGTGCGTGGATGGCGATTGCCAAGCAGCGCCCGCATCGAGTCGGATTGATGTGTTTCGCTGCGGTTCACATTTCTTCACGTCACTCAACGCGATGCACTTCCAGCGTCTGGAATGCGGCTTCCGGATGTTCTTTAAGCCATCCGGGATCGAACATATCCCGCAGCGTGACTTCGCCGGGGCTGTAGTTGATTGTTGTGACCGGTCGAAAGTGATGTGAGTGTTGCATCAGCTCTTCCCAGAAGCCTTCCGTGCGTTTGGCATTCGGGCCGAATACAACAAACGTCGGGACGGCGGGTGCCCGGTCGCCTGGGTCACGAAGATTGAGATGACTCACGGGAGCTACAATGACCCCGGTCTGGTTGAGATGAAACAGCAGTGCGGGTTCGCCATAGGCATAAATGATCATTTTAAGACGGCTGCGTTGATCTGGCGAAAGCCCTGCGTCCTCCACACACGCATCTGCGATCCTGTCTGCGGCTGCCACGATCGAACTCCGATCGACGAAGAGTGACGTGCGGAACAGTTCGGCCTTCGATACGAAATTCAGTTCGTTGTTGTGATCGAATTGCAGGAATGACGACACGACCGCAGCGGCCAGCATCGTAGCCAGGATCTGTTGTCCCCAGGTGCGCTTGGGAGCTGTTTCGCCGGTGCCGACCATCCGTCTCGCGACACTGAGATTGGATTCCAGCCACCATGCGACGCCCCCAGCGGCCGCCAGCCAGACTGCGGCAAGCAGTGGAAAGAAGAGTCGGCTGAACGGCGAATACATGGGCGTGGAAATCAACATCCCGACAAACCATGTCAAAGTCGTGCAGAATCCGAGTGTCGGATCAATCGTGGGCGCACATTCCAGATCCATTGCAGAGAGCGGCAGGGATCCGGGAGAAGTTGGCGACAGGTCATTCAGCTCGCGACGTTGCCATAAACGCTGCAGCACGGGCCACAGATAAATACCGCTCAATCCGCCGACGGCAAGGCAGATCAGCATCAACGGTGTCCTGATTCGAATTGAAATCACCGAGAGCGCAATCGCGGCTGTTGCGAATCGGACCATCAAACTCAAGGGGGGCAATACGACGGCATCTGCGGGATTCGAACTTCCGGGTGCCGCATTCCATGTGGAACGTCCCGATGTCCATCGCAAAAGTCCTGCCAGGCCGAGTCCCAATGCGAGCGAGAGCTGTCCCGTGTACCCGTCAAATAGAAATTGATCCGTGAGTTGCCGCGCGAGGTTTTTCGTCCATAACGACCACCCGGTGATGTACGACTTATGAGTCGCCGCGACCGCCTGGTAACCGCCGACGTCATGAAGCTGCCACCACCACGGGGCAATACTCAAAGCGGCGACGACAATCATCATGGCCAGAATTCCTGTGAACCGCATGATGGTCATCGATTTACGCCCTTGCAACATCCACCAGAGCCCACTTCCGCTGCACAGGATCGCCAGAGGCAGCCAGCCTGTGTATTTCGTCCACCATGCGAGGCCGCAGACAATTCCCGCTGCGGCTGCAGTTCGAAAGCATTGCCGGGAAATTGCCCGGGTTCCAAGACCTACCGACGCAATGATCCAGAACAGGCAGGCGACGTCGGTGAGCGCCATCCGGGAGTACAGGACATGAAAGTCGCTCATGGCGACAACGGCCGAAATAAAGATTCCGGCAGGTTTCCCGAACCAGCTTCGGGCGAGCAGCCACATGGCAAGAATGGTCGCGCTTCCAAGCAGTGCCGATGGCAGGAACGGAGCATACCGGGCAAGTCCCGGAACCCAACTGACGAATTCCATCGTAGTGGAAGTCAGCGGTGGTGCGAACAAATACCGGGCTGGATAAGGTCGGTCGAACTGTCCGTCGTACCAGAGGACTGAGGCATAGATGCCTTCGTCGAAGTGCTCGACGGCTTCGCGCTCCAGATGTGTAATTCGCAACGACAAGCCCAGAATGAAGAATCCCGCGACAGCAGTGCATTCAATGAGCATCGAACGTAGATTCATGTAACCGCTTCCATGTGTGTCGCTGCTGCCTGGCGTGGCAATTACTGCCTGATGATACTGCGACGGGTTCCAAATTTCATCCGACGGATCAGTCTGATCTGACCGATCCGTCGGATGCAGCCTTGTCGTGTGTTCCACGGGGAACACGATTTATGTTCACAGGAACGGGTCCGGCATCGTTTGTCGCTGCGTCGTGATTGTCTATTATACGCCGAGATCCAATTCCATTCCGCGATTCTGAACCCTGAATGAGCTCTCTATGTCTGAATCCAATCCCGAAAAACTCTACGACGACGCTCGCAAGCTCAAGGATCTGGGTGACCAGGAAGGCTGCGTGGCTGCCCTGCAGCATATTCTGACGATCTATCCCGGTCATGTGCAGACACATCTGGCACTGGGCGTCCATCTTCAGAAACTGGGACGTCCGGACGAGGCGATCGCACACGCGAAGAAAGTCGCAGAGCTGAGCCCCGACGATGCGTTTTCGTTCACACAATTGTCTGTGATCTACCAGCGCTGCGGCAAGATCTTTGAGGCCGAAGAAGCAATGGCTCGGGCTCGGGAAATTCAGGGAACGCCACATAAACATTAGTGCTTTGTCAAGTCTTCAAATGTAGGTTGGACATTCTTGTCCGACTGTGTTTTGACGGGCAAGAATGCCCATCGTACCCCAAGATCAACCATTGACAGGGCATCAGTGGAAGTGGCAGACGCTGGACGAATCAGACCGATCCCTCTGAACGCTGTCCCTGGGTGATCGCCGTGCGAATTTCCTGGACAAGATTTTTGCAGACGGCAGCCGTTCGGTCGCCGTGCGCACATACGGCACCACGCACCGCAATGATGTCCGGATGAATCGACAGCAGCTGCGGCAGGTCCGATTTGCGGACGCTGCCGGCAAGTGCCAGTTTCAAACCGTGTTCCTGCGTCGTCCCGCGAATGGCCTGAAGGGAATTCAGGGACATCTGGTCGAGCAATGACTTACCATTCTTGGTGTGAGTGTCGATTAACAAAACCCGGCAACCACCTTCGATGGCCGCATCGAGAACCAGTTCAATCCCTGGGGAACGTGCCTGTTCGGCGTCCGCATACGCGACGGCAACCCACTCGTGATTGCCTGGTATCGTCGCTCGAACCTGCTGCCATTCCGCGACCCACGAGACCGTGGCCGGCACCGTGCATGCATCAGCCAGTCCGAGTTTCAGAAACTGCGGCGCGGCATACTGAATCGCACATCGCAGCGATGTCAGGTCGCTGCATTGCCATTCGTGCAACTCACCCAACGCCAGACTCAAAGGTGGTTTCGCGACCTTGATGCGGCTGAGGGCGTCGGTGATTGCCAGAATCATATCTGGTGCCGCGCAACCCAGTGAGCCGCGGTTCGGTTCTTTGACGTCGATAATGTCAGCACCGCCCTCAACGGCGGCAATCGCTTCATCCACGTTTCTCACGGAGACCAGGAGTTGCGTCATATAGCAAACCATGCGTCCTGCGAGAAACGAAAACGGCGACGACGTTAAAGCCGCGAGGAACGCGGCTCAATTCTGGCGAGTCGAGCTACGGAAAGATCAGGCTTCGGGTGTGGACTCTTCAGGTTCAGCTTCGGCTTCTTCGGCTTCCTCTTCGTCGCCTTCGAGGTCGGCGTCGAGATCCACATCGTCTACAGCTTCCGCATCCGATTCGACTTTGACTTCTTCGAACTCAATTTCGTCAACGGCAATCGCAGAACCCGACTGAACGACAGGCGTACCATCAGGGTTGAGAGCTTCCTTCATTGGTTGCATAAAGTATCGCCTCTTGCCGCGTCCCAGCAACGTGGCGAGGAGTTCGTCTGCCTTGTCTTTTTCGTGGTACAGGAAGCGACCCTCTTCGCGCATTGTACTGCTGTACACTACCCAGATCAGTCGCCGCCGCTGCATCGCCTCTTTGGCGCGCTTAGTGCGAGGTTTGGCGGCTTTCCGTTTTTTTGGAGCAGCCGGGTCAGTATCCCCCTTCTTGGCACGTTTTTTGGTTGTGCCTTCAGTCTTTTCGCCAGCGGTTTTTCGGGTGGCTTTCTTCTTGGTCGTGCCAGCTTCAGCGGCTTCAGCAGCTTCCACTTCACGACGCATTGACAGACGACTCTTAGCCATGTTTCCTACCAGACAGCAAATGTTGAGGGCACCCGCGCCGGTCACCGACCGGACTTCCCGAGCAACCCCGCAGAATTCTTGAAAGTGCAGGATAGCATGGTGGGGAATCAGTTTCCAGCGACGGAGGAAACGTGAGAATTTCCGTCCTGGTCGGCAGGCATTTGACTCCAGGACCGCGAGACTTGGGGCGGATTTCGCCCGCAACCCAGGCGAGCGGTGGATGTCAGCCCACCGGTCCGCGATTCGCCTGACTCAGACGCGGCGAGGAATCGCAACGTACCGGGAAGCTGACGCATCCCGCTCGCCGAAGGAATCTTCTCACGATGACAAGGTACTCGATTTACAAAGTAGCAGGCATTTTCCAAGTGCCGCTGCCCTTGAAAATACGCAGTTGGCGGACGGCACACGGAGTGTGCCTGCTACTTTTGAGTGAAAGTGAGCGCCATCCCACTCACGTTTTTGAATTAACGAACGGGAAGCTGACGCATCCCGCTCGCCGAAGGAATCGAGCGCCCTTGAGAGTAGGCCTACTGACATCTCTGCCGGACACGATCGACAACGATCTGGATGGCTTCCGTCATACGATCGCGATTAATTTCGTGGACGTCGATAGGATGCCCGATGGCGTCGAGCATCGTGATCGTGAGTTGTCCACCGAGGTGCTGCCGGAATTCTTCCAGTCCATTGAACAATTCATCGGTCTGCTGCAACGTGGGATGGTCGCAGAGAAGTCCAAGTCGTTCCAGCACCAACAGGACGCGGTCGGCATCCTCAGCGGGAAGTCCATGAACCAGGCTCGAGTACACGGTATCGACGGCCACGCCGATCGCCACTGCTTCACCGTGGCGCAATTCAAAGTTGCTCATCGCCTCGAGTTTGTGAGCCGACCAATGACCGTAGTCCAGAGGACGGGCTTCAAGCATCTCAAAGGGATCACCACCGCCCGTAATGTGCCGCAGATGCCATTTTGCGGATTCTTCGATCACGGACCAGCTTGCTGTGCCGCGCGCGGCAATGGATGTCGCATCGCGGAGGATGCGATCGAAGAAATTCGCATCCTTGAGCAGCGACACTTTCACCGCTTCGGAAAAGCCGCAGCGGAAGTCACGGTCGCTGAGAGACTCCAAAAGTGTGCGATCATTGATCACGCCCCAGGGGACTGCGAAAGCACCCAGCCAGTTCTTTTTCTGAAACAGGTTGACACCGTTTTTTACACCGATACCTGAATCAGCCTGAGCCAGTGAAGTTGTCGGGATGCGAATCAGTCGCAAACCGCGATGTGCGATTGCCGTGGCAAAGCCCACCGCATCCAGAACGGCACCGCCCCCGATGACAACCACATAGCTGCGCCGATCCATGTCGGCTTCGTTGAGTACCTTCAGCATGCGTTCCAGGATATGCACGTCGTTCTTAACCGCTTCACCGCCTGGAACCGTTTGCGTGTTGCCGACCACTTGAAAGCGGTGAGTGTTTTTACGTGTGAACACATGCATACGCTGACGAAGATCCGGGTTGGCGTCTGAGACATGTTCGTCGAGCCAGAACTGGACTCGCGGTATCTGTGATTCGGAAGATTCGATCAAATCCGCAAGAACGTCAGAATCTGCACCAAGCACATCACTGGTAAATCTCAGGCGATGCCGAAAGGCGACGTTGAAATCGACATCCACGGAAATTCGCGAAGCCGAAGTTGTGTCATCAGAAATTCGTATCATGTGAGTTAGGCAATTCGTAGCACGAGTGTCTGGAGTCCATCGGAATTCTTTGAGCGCGGCAGCGACTTTGCGTGTCGTCGTGACATGCAACCTGCCGTTATCCGGGGAAGCAATGTCTGTCACAACGTATTCAGATTTCTGGCGGCTCGTGTTCCATGATTCACACACTGAAGAACACTTTGCTGCACAGACAAGAGGATAGCCCGTTGACGTGTCAGTTAGCAACCGACTGCAATGAGATGCTCCCCGTTGCATCTCAGGTTTGGTCAGAAGTCCTGCTCACTTTCACAATCAATACGATCGCTAGCTTCGGTATCTGTCTGAAAACAAACCGGCAAACATTGCGGTTCGACTCCACGAGTGGAGCGATTCAGTCCGAAAACAATTGCGGTGGTCCCCGCGAGTAACAAGTCAGATCACTGATAAAACAAGAGTGCTGCGTGTGCATTCGAAGTGGTCCGGGCGGTAACTCAAAGAACGATGTCCAGGAGATTTTTTATGAAGGCGTTTACACTCACAGCTGCGATGGTCGTATTCTCGATCGCAAGCAGCGTACAGGCCGGCTTGTTCCACAAGCACAGCGGATGTGCTTCAGAGCCAAGCTGCTGTGCTCCAGCTGAAGCCAGCTGTTGTGCACCAGCAGGCTGCGGTAATGGTTGCGGAAATGGCTGCGGCGTAGCAGCTGACCCAAGCTGCTGTGCTCCAGCAGGCTGCGGAAATGGCTGCGGCGTAGCAGCTGATCCAAGCTGCTGTGCTCCAGCAGGCTGCGGAAATGGCAATGGTTGTGGCGTAGTTGCTGATCCAAGCTGCTGTGCTCCAGCAGGATGCGGTCATGGCTGCGGCGTAGCAGCTGATCCAAGCTGCTGTGCTCCAGCAGGCTGCGGCAACAGCTGCGGCAACAGCTGCGGTGACGGCTGTGGCTGCGGACATAGCTGCTTCAAAATGCCAAAGCTGCGTTGCCCAAAAATTCGTATGCCAAAGCTGCGTTGCCCAAAAATTCGCCTGCCTAAGTGCAACTTCGGTTGCGGCAGCGGATGCGGATCAGCTTGCGAACCAAGCTGCTGTGCTCCAGTTCAGGCTTCATGTGCTTGCCCTTGCAACTGATATCGAATCGGCGAAAGGGTAAGCTGATTACCCGAAGAGATAGCAAGTGCTGACGGTCCAAAAGAGAGTGGATGTCGTGATTCACTCTCTTAACCGCCTCTGACAATTCGATCAGTGCGGATTGAAAAACTCAGGAGGCTTCCGCCAGATAACCCTGTCGAAACGGGTAAGAGTCAATCCTTCCGCCCAGAACTGCTGAATAATCTGAATCTGTTCAGCGACGAACAGATGATAATGGGGAACACGCCCGAGGGATTCGTCCCGAACTGCGGTTCCACCAAAAGGATCAGCAAACGGGTGGAATCGTAGGTGAAAATCAGAACGGCGATGAGGTCTGCTTCCTGGCGGCTCATCGCCGTTTCTGTTTTCCTACTGGCCTTTTTTTAACCGCGACTCGCTTCCTGTTGACGGTTGAGCGAGTACAACCCGGTGCCGAGAATCTGATTAAAGCCCGCCAGTCGAGTTGCCTCGCAGAGATTTTCTGCCAAAATTACGGCAGACTGACCTTCCACCAAGGTTCCATGCGAGTTGCCTACCAACAAAAGCGAGCCCCCACTAATGTTGCTTATGATTCTGCGGGTAGCCTACCTGCTGATCTGCGCAGGCGCTATTCTTGCATACATTACGTCTGACGTCGATGAATCCGATCCGGGGACGGCTCCCTTTAGCATCAACGGCCAGGTCTACATGATTCCCAAAGCCTCAGTTGGCGGCGCGGCGATGCCTGCAGTGATCCGCAACAACAAGGCGGCGGCATTTTTCACCCTGTTGGCAATTTCACAGGTCTTCACGGTCGTGGATCTCGTGATTCGCAAGAAGCGGATCGACGTAATATCCGGCATCTACTTCGGCGTGCTGGTCGGAATCCTGCTGGCGTATCTGTTCATTCAGGCTCTGACGCCCGTCATTCCACATTCGCACCCTTATCATACGGCGATTGTGCTGATTACGTTGCTGGCATTCCCCTACATCTGTGTGTCACTCCTGCTGCAGACCAAGGATGATTTCCGGTTTGTGATTCCGTATGTCGAATTCCAGCGTGACCTGAAGAGCGGACGTCCGCTCGTGGTTGACAGTAGTTCGCTCATTGATGGCCGCATTGCAGACGTGATCGAAACGCAGATCATTGAATCCCAGCTGATCGTGCCGGACTTTATTCTGGCTGAAGTTCAGGACGTGGCGGACAGCAGCGACAAGAACCGCCGTATTCGAGGTCGTCGCGGGCTGGAAGTGCTGGCGAAGATGCAGCAGAGCGTTCACGTTGACGTCAAAGTCATGGAAACAAACCGCGCAGATTACAAGAGCATGACAGTGGATCAAAAAGTTGTGGCGCTGGCAAAACAGATTCGTGGCGGAGTGATCACGAACGACTTCAATCTGAACAAGGTGGCGAGCGTTCAGGGGATTCCCGTCATCAATCTGAACGACGTCTCAAACGCGCTGCGGCCACGCTACATTCCGGGCGAACGTCTGCAGATTAAGATCATTAAGGAAGGGGAAGGACCAGGTCAGGGCGTCGGTTATCTGGACGACGGCACGATGGTTGTCTGTGAGAATACCGCTCATCTCGCGGGCAAGGACGTCAGTGTGATCGTGACGAGCGTCCTGCAAAGCAGCGCGGGGCGGATGATCTTCGGGAAAATGGTGTACCAGACGGGCAGCTAGTTGGACAGCGCCACTCTTTCCAAAATAATAGCCCGAAGCGTAAGCGAGGGAACGAGTTGGGGACAATCCCTCGCTTACGCTTCGGGTTGCAAAACGCTCGGTTTCCGCCAAAACTGGCGCAGTCCAACCAGGAGTCTGTCTGATGACTGCTGGTTTCAATTCGTCGGATGGGACTGATCACCATTGACGAAAGACGCCCCCCACGGAGAGATGCGTTGGCACGGGAAGAAAAGTATTCAGATGCTCAACTGGCAGAATTTGGCATCGATCGCGCAGCAATTCCGCGGCATGTCGCCATCATTATGGATGGCAACGGTCGCTGGGCTCAGAAACACGGCTGGCCGCGCATCGAAGGGCATCGGCGTGGCGTCACTTCAGTCCGCTGTATTGTTGAAGAAGCGTCACGGCTGGGAATGGAGCAACTGACGCTCTACTGCTTCTCCAGTGAAAACTGGAAGCGCCCGCCGAAAGAACTGACGCTGCTGATGCACCTGCTCAAACAATATCTCGTCGAAGAGCGACGCGAAATTCAGCGACAGGGACTGCGATTCAGCGTCATCGGCAAAACGGCTGAGCTGGATCCTATGATTCAGGCTGAGATGCAGAAGACGATTGATGCGACTGAAGGCAACGATGGAATGATGCTGTGCCTTGCGATCAACTATGGAGCCCGAATGGAGATTACGGAAGCCGTGCAGCAAATTGCGGAATCTGTGAAGAGCGGTCAGCTTCGTCCGGAAGACATTTCGGAAAAAACCGTTGCCGATCACTTGATGACTGCCGGGATGCCGGACCCGGATCTGCTCATCCGTACCGCAAGCGAATACCGCATCAGCAATTTCCTGTTGTGGCAAATCAGTTACTCAGAGATTTGGGTGACTGACAGGTACTGGCCGGAGTTTCGCGAAGTCGATCTGCGCGAAGCGATACGCGATTTCGCGCGGCGAGATCGACGCTATGGCGGGCTGTCTCCCGTATCGACATAATGCGAGATTCTGGAACCGGGACGTACTTTCCTGAGGCTGACGTGGCCCGGTTTGCCGTCGAGATAAGGACTTTGAGACAATGCTTGGCTGGCGATTGGTGATGTCTGCGATTCTGGTGCCGGCCATCATCGCACTGTTCTGGCTGGATCAGAAGTCAGGCACGTCGGCACTTATCCTGTTGGCATTTTGTCTGTTCGCTGCTGTTCGCAATGCATACGAGTTGACGGACCTGCTCAACGTGCGAAACATTCGTCCTCATTTTGCAGCGACCGCTGGCTTGAGCAGCCTCGTGGTACTGGCAGGCTGGGGGCATTTCTGGTTCCCAGGATATGCTCAAAGCTCAGCGTCGTCTTTGCTGACATCGCTTGGCTGGATCGGAGCAGCTCTCACGATATCATTTGTCATATTGCTTGTGTTGGAAGCACTTTGGTATCAGGCACCAGGACAGTCGATGGAAGCTCTCGGCGGGAATCTGTTGACGGTTTTCTACGCCGGCGGACTCGTGGCAGTCACCGCTCAGTTGCGATGGTTTCCAAATCCGCAGACTGGCTATTTTGAGATTGCATCCATGATCATCTGCGTCAAATGCGGTGACACGTTTGCCTACACTTTTGGCCGATTGTGGGGCAAAAGAAAACTTGCGCCGATCCTGAGTCCTGGCAAGACTCAGATGGGACTTGTGGGAGCCATCTGCGGCAGCACACTCGGCGGTTGGTTGTGGCTGACGTACGCCGGACGGTTGTTTGATTCTTCGATCACGCCAGGTTCGCTCTGGAATATACTGGCGTATTCAGCGGTGATCGGACAGATCGGGCTGGTGGGTGATCTTTGTGAATCGCTCATCAAGCGAGACGTGCAGAAAAAGGATTCAGCGATCCTGATGCCCGGCTTCGGGGGCCTGCTGGATCTGCTCGACAGCCCTCTATTCGCCGGCCCGTTTGCCCTGGCGTGGTGGGTGCTGTTGCCTCCGGCCACATAGCCGGTCGTACTGCATTTTCGGGTGGTTGGGACGGCCTGGCTTCAGATTGGCGAGAACTGCGGGAGAGCGGCAGTTGCGGAGGTTGTCACCGCGTCTTGAATTCCGATGAAAAAGCATCGTGCGGTATCGCTGACTCCTCGTGAGTTGAGTCTGCAGGATTTGACGAGTGTAACGGCCGTTTCCTGCATCGCCGCGTTTGTTTTGATGGAAGTCAGGATATTCCAGGAGGGATGGTCCATGAAGAAATTCCGAATACCAATTTTACTGGCACTGGCCGTGGCATTGGCCACGACCTCAACGGTGGCGGCGCAGTCGTTTCGAGACGATTCGAGCCATTCTGCGAGCGGCCCCGCTTTCCTCACGTCAATGCCAACGGAGGCGGAGCCGTCGTTGTTTGAATCGACGATAACACAGAAGAACGAAGAGCTTGAGCAGCGGATGAGCCGCCTGGAAGCTGAGTTGAATCAGCCTCAGCAGCTCGCAGGCGATCCCAGCGTCATTATTGAACAGCGTCTGCAGCGGCAGGAGGCTGGCACCGGCGGTCTGTTTGGTTCTATTGAAATCACATTCCTGCAGCCGGCAATCTCCGGAGCACAGTCAGTTTTCGGATCCGGAACCGGACGATTGCTGGATACGAGTTATCAGTCCGGGATTCGCTATGTGCTGGGGTATGTCAGCGATTCCGGACTGGGCGTGCGCGGACGCTACTGGTCGTTCGACAACAGTTCTGCCTATACCCCTCCATACGCGCCGGCTGTGTTCGGAATCCATGTGCAGGCTGCGGATACGGAAGTCACGATGTTGCAGCGAATGCGACACTGGGATGTGGAAGTTTCCGGAGGCCTGCGATATGGAAAGCTGGAGTACACCAATCCGCCCCTGACACTCTACGGGCCGGGGACTGTGAAATTTGAAGGATTCGGCCCAACCGCATCGTTCAACGGTCGACGATGTCTTGGAAACAGTGGATTCTCGCTGTTTGGCAACGTGCGAGGTTCGCTGATGATCGGCGATATTCGGACCGCATCATTGCTATTGACCATTCCAGCCGGCTCGATTGAAGATGAAGTCATGACGGTCTTCGAAAACCAGTTGGGAGTGGCGTGGAATTACGACCTGCCCTATCACATGCGTCTGGAAGTGCGCACTGCATGGGAAACTCAGTACTGGAGGAATAGTACGCTGGAAGATGACTTCTATGGCATCGGCTCCAACCTGGCCTTTATGGGGCCGACACTTGCGGTGGAACTCCGATACTAAACAGGTTACATTTCAACTCGCACTCAGCCGGTTGCGGGTCAGTATTCTGTCAGGAGGAATTCCAGAGTCGTGGATCGCTCCGCGATGCAACGTTGGATCGCGGAGCGATCCACGACTCCGGGTTGCGGGCGAATCCCGCGTTAGAAATTGATTCCTGTCGAGCCCATACGCATTCAATCGTCACTGTCATCAAGCCCTGCCGTCTGCCTTGGGACAACATTCGCCATAGTCGTCGGCAGAGAGTCACTCAGAACTACAAAACTTGTCGGAATTGAGGTGTCTTTTTCCTTGCCTGATCAATGCAGATCTCCGAGACTGTGCAGCCCCAGCACTACCCATCGGCGTGGAGACAAGCATGATTACAGCAGCAGCCCTGGCAAGATTGATTTTTGCCAAAACTCGTCAATTCGGTGGATTACGAAAGACAAGATTAGGGCGATCGTTCCGCAAGCAACGGGGGCTGGCGGGTGAAGCGCTTGAGCAGAGGGTCATGCTCTCCGCCGATCCGATCGTCAGTTCGACCCCCGCCGGTGCGTACACAGTGACGTTTGGCGCTGCTGACGATGTGGTGAGCGTCGAACTGATCTCTACCGAAGCGTCGGCCAACGGCGGCGTCATCGTCAGTCTCTCGTACATCGACGATGCGTCAATTCTGATCAAGTTCAGCCTGGGCAACGCGACGACAGGCGTTGTCAGTCTGACCATTGATGGTGGCGGCGGCAGCGACAGCTTTACGGTCGATGCACTCGGGAAGCCTCTGACAATTCATGGTGGCGGAGGAACGGACAGTCTGATCGGGCCGGATGACGACACCAGCTGGACGATCTCAGGTCTCAACACAGGTTTCGCCACGGGGATCACGCTGTTCGACGGTGTGGAGAATCTCACCGGGCGCAGTGGTGTCGATGAATTCACACTCAATGCCGCTGGCTCCATCACGGGGCAAATCGATGGTGGAGATGGCGACGACCTATTGATCGGGCCGAACACACAGAATGTATGGACCGTATCCGGAGAGAACTCCGGCGAGATCCGTAATTCCGTTGAGAGTGTGGCAACTGGTGCGGCGACCTTTATTGGCATTGAAAACATCACAGGCGGAAGCGCGGCGGATGAATTTCGAGTGCTGACGGAAGAGTCGATTTCGGGAATCATTGCAGGTGGAGCGCGAATTGATCGGCTGATCGGAGCCGATGAGGACAACACGTGGACGTTGACGGGGATCAATGCCGGGACGCTGAATGATTCGGGCTTCTCAGCGATTGAAAACCTTAGCGGGGGCAGCGCGGACGACGCAGTGAGCGTCATCGGCAGTTCGGCGTTGCTCAGTGGACGGTTTGACGGCGGTGAGATCAACGAAGATTCGCCCAGCGTCAACGCGATCAACTATTCACAACGGGGCCAGGCGG
>Ga0105048_10009493_pt1 | contig 15469 bp, 18 predicted proteins | sample MAT05_FD_78382 | JGI IMG/M metagenome (GOLD analysis project Ga0105048, IMG submission 78382) | Freshwater microbial communities from Lake Fryxell liftoff mats and glacier meltwater in Antarctica - MAT-05 | ecosystem: Environmental > Aquatic > Freshwater > Ice > Liftoff microbial mat | place... | reverse complement strand
TCAGTTCGGTATCCATATTGCCCACCAGTTCGTTACCAGCCATGGGGCAGCCGCCGATGCCTTTTAGTGCTCCATCAAAACGAAGGCATCCTGCCTTTAAAGCAGCAGCTACTTTAACGCCCCAATCGGCAGGCGTGCTGTGTAAATGAACACCTATTTGTGTAGTTAGGTATTGCGGTATCAAACTCTTGGCAATGGAACTTACCTGCTGTTCAGTAGCCAGCCCAACAGTATCGGCCAATGATATAATTCCGATTTCCATCTCCACCATTTTGCTTACCCATTGCTGCACTATTTCTTCGTTATAGGCGTCGCCGTAGGGGTTTCCAAAACCCATGGAAATGTACACTACTAATTGCTTACTCTTCTTAATACAAAGCTCTTGAATCTCCTGTACCCTACTCAGCGATTCCTGAATAGTGCTGTTTGTATTGCGCATTTGAAAGGTGGGCGAAATAGAAAATGGAAAACCCAGATAGCTTATTTGGTCAAATGTCACCGCCGCTTCTGCCCCTCTAAGATTGGCGACAATAGTTAAGAGTTTTGTGGCTGTATTCACCAGTGACAGTTGGTCAATGACGGCTGCCGTATCCGCCATTTGTGGTATGGCCTTCGGCGAAACAAAACTTCCGCAATCAAGTGTATTAAAACCCACATTAAGCAAGGCTTGCAGATAAGCTACTTTTTTTTCTGTTGGTATAAAATGTTTCCACCCCTGCATGGCGTCGCGGGGGCATTCTACCAAATGAATATTTTTTGTGCTTTCCAAAATAGGTTGAATAATTGAATGACTTATTGACTGCTGTTCCTTTGCCGCATGGTCTCATACAAAATCATCCCGGTGGCTACGCTCACATTGAGGCTTTCAAAATCGCCGGTCATGGGTATTTTAAATGGCGCATCGCAAATTTTATAGAGGGCGGGGAAGATGCCACTTTCTTCGCTGCCCATAACTATGGCACAGGGTTCGGCCAGGTTTAAATCAATAATAGAAGTGGGGGCGGTCATTTCACTGGCAAATACTTTTATACCATTCAGGTGGAGGTCGTCCACCGTTTTCATAAGGCTGCTGACCCGGCAAATGGCTATTTTTTCCAATGCCCCGGCTGAGGTTACAATCGCATCTTCGTTAAGTGCACCCACACCTTTATCGGGTATAATAATGGCATGTACCCCGCAGCAGTAAGCGGTACGTGCTATTGCACCTATGTTTCGGATGTCGGTAATACCGTCCAGTATCAGCAGCAGTGGTACTTCACCATTCTCAACTACGAGGCTAATAACATCCTGTAAATCCTGATACTGTACTTTGCTAATGAGTGCCACGCAACCCTGATGGTTACTCACATTAAGGCCATTGAGTTTTTCCACAGGCACCTTGTTGATGGGTATCACCAGTTCCCGGGCCAGGTTTTTAATTTCGTCTATCTGTTCTCCCCGCACTGTGTCCTGCAGGTAAATGCGGTCGAGTTGCTTACCTTGTTTCATGGCGTCTATCACTTCATCTCTGCCTACTATTAACAGGTTTTTTTTGGGGCGGTGCTGTTGCGGTCTTTGTCTGAAATTTTTCACGGGACGAAAATAGCCTAATTGAGGCTGCTATAAAATACCCTGCGGCATGTAATCAGAATATGGATGCCGTAAGCGAAAAGCGGAAATTAATTCTCGGATAAAATTGTATGCCGTTGGCAAAATGCTCCTTTTTATATTTATCCGCTCAATCTAGTTCTGTATTTAACCTTATACCCAAAAAATAGCCAATGATAGCCAAAAATATAGGCGGACTTATAAGGATAGCAAGCGTGTTATCAGCAATTATTTTGTTGGTTTACGGTTATATTAACCACAAGTACATAACGCAGATAAGCAACAGTTACAATCAAATAATAAAAACATCTTTAGAGAATACTTCTGCTATTTAAAACATAGCTCGTAATTCGTCGCTGCGATTGATATAGCTTAATAACCTGCTACATTTAAATTCCAAGGTTCCCATCGAAAAGAGAAAGGAAGGGATACTTAACCTTATCACCAAAAATGACACATACTATGAAGCACTTAGCCTTTTACCATTTAGCGAAAAACATCGGATTGATTTTTTTAGAGTTAACCGAATTAAGAAAACAGTACCTCCTACATACCGACAGTTTTATCAACATAGTTGAAAAGGGAAATCGTATAAATGCAACTGATTATTTTGAAAAAGTATTGCAGCCCCACGAACAGAATTATGGTACAAAACAAATAGGTTTTGCTTCCTCGTTTCGCACTGAAGCATATACCAATGCAAATACACTAGAATCTATTTCTGCCAAAGTAGGTTTCCTCAATATCCTTATTTCGTTCACTATCCTGTTCATCATCGTTATTTCGATATTATACCTTATCCTGCTTACTATCAATTTCTTTAGAGAAATACGCTGGTCTGATATTGTATGCAATAATGTTTCCATAGTTAAATGATTGGAGCCACCGGTTTGGTTTATGTAGCCGGCCACCTTACCGCACTAACACAACCTTCGCAGCCCCCATTCGTTTTCTGTGGTAATGTATTTTACTATGTAGGCACCGCTTGAGTATTGCCCAAGGTCTGTTTGCCATACCGACTGTTTGGTAAATATTTTTGCTTTAGATTAGCCGCCATTAACATTTACATAAACAGAGGCTTTTTTCTGAAAAATACAAATAATCTTACCCAAAAAATAATTACGATGACGCTGACTGAACAATTTTTACAAGCCGCTGCCGACAGCAAAAACCTGAGCGAAAAACCAAGTAACGAAACACTGCTGCAACTCTATTCTTTATACAAACAGGGCAATGATGGCGATGCAGACGGCGATGGCCCAACCAACCCTTTTGATTTTGTGGCAAAGGCCAAACACAATGCCTGGGCTGAACTTATAGGAACCTCCAAAGAAGCCGCCATGCAGCAGTATGTGGAACTAGTGGGGAAGTTAATGACTAACAAATGAAATATATCCTCCTCTTTGGTGCCGGCAAATCATCTACCTGCCTTATAGATTACCTGATAGCAAATGCTGCGGCAGAAAATTGGCATATAACAATTGCCGATATAGATACGGCTACTATTGAAGCAAAAACGGGAAAGGCCAATTGCACCACAGCAATAGCCATTGATATAAATGATGCCGTAGCAAAGAAAACGCTGATAAATAAAGCCGACATAGTCATCTCGCTAATGCCGCCGGCCTTACATTTTCTAATAGCCCAAACCTGCGTAGCCGAAAGCAAAAATTTACTTACAGCTTCGTATGTAGATGAACCAATAAAAAGCCTTGAAAAAGAGATTGCAGACAAAGGGCTGTTGTTCCTCTGCGAAATGGGTTTAGACCCCGGCATTGACCACATGAGTGCCATGCAATTGGTAGATGGTATTAAAGAAAAAGGCGGTACCATTACTTCGTTTAAAAGCCATTGCGGCGGCTTGGTGGCACCCGAAAACGACAATAACCCGTGGCATTACAAAATAAGCTGGAACCCACGAAACGTAGTAATGGCCGGCAATGCAGGTGCCATATATAAGGTTTGGGATGAAGAGGAAGAAGTGCCATACCAGGAGATATTTAGCGAATGCAATGAGATAGACGTGGCGGGTATAGGCAAACTGGCATGGTACCCAAACCGGGATTCGCTTAGCTATATTTTTCTTTACAAACTGGAAGAAGCGGCCACTTTTATACGCACTACTTTGCGGCACCCAGCTTTTTGCAGGGCTTGGTGTGTGTTGGTAGATATGGAGATGACTGACGAGGAAGACGGCACCTATATTAAAGATTGCAAAACCATTTCGGAATGGTTCAATGCCAAGCTATACGAGACCATGGTAATGGATACTACCTGGGAGAATTACGCAAATGTGTTGGTAGCGGAAGAATACATAAATGAGGTAACCCAGATGTTTAGGTGGCTCGGCTTGTTCAGCGACGACCCATTGCCCAAAAACCGCAGCAGCTCCGCAGCCATTTTGCAACAGATACTAGAAGACAAACTACTGTTGCTGCCTCATGATAGGGACATGGTGGTAATGGTGCACGAAATAGATTATACAATCGGCGAAAATGAAACCGCAGTTACCAGTTCGTTAGTAGTAAAAGGCGAGGATAACTTAAGAACGGCCATGGCCAAAACTGTAGGGCTGCCATTGGGCATAGCTGCAAAGCTGATACTGAACGGAACAATACAGTTGACCGGCTTACGCATACCCATTCTCAAAGAAATTTACGAACCCGTATTGCTGGAATTGGAACAACATGGTATTGCTTTTGATGAAACAACATTCGAAATTTCATAGAACAATTTGCTTCTGAACTTGCCGAAGGGTTAACGAAACAAAGATTCGCTTTGGATTTTGTCCTAAAGTCAATAAGGTAAAATGGTGAAGTCTTTTTTTTTATGAACCCGGCAGTCCCGAAAATTCGGGATCAATTAAGCTTCATTGGCGTCGCATGAAACATCCCTACTTTTCGGGACTCCTGTACAGCGTATCAATGAGGAGCGAAAAATACTAACCCACTAATTTGTTCCATGCGTAGTATAATTAGTAATTCTCCTTCAGCAAGCGCCGTAACTCCGCAACGCCTTCTGTCGCTGGTTTTTCTATAGTAACAATGTTGCTATAGCCACCCACATCGGGTATGTTTTTATCAATAATATACTTGGCCGCAAAGGGCGGCACAAAATCAATCAGTCCCGCAGCCGGGTACACTTGCAGCGATGTGCCAATGCACACAAATATATCAGCATCTGTCATGATTGCTGCGGCCTTTTCTATCATTGGCACGGCCTCGCCAAACCAAACGATGTGGGGACGAAGCTGCCCGCCGTCTTCGGCCAGGTGGCCTAATTGTATATCGCCGGTTATAGGGTAAATGGTTTCATCATCCATTGTACTCCGCATCTTTAAAATTTCGCCATGCAGGTGTACCACCCGGATGCTGCCGCCACGTTCGTGGAGATCGTCTATATTTTGAGTAACAACTGTTACATCGAAATCCTTTTCCAGTTCGGCAAGCCCTGTATGAGCAGCATTGGGAAACACGGTATTTACATCCCGTCTCCGCTGATTGTAAAAGTCTAAAACCAACTGCGGATTAGCCTCCCAGCCTTCTGGCGTAGCCACATCTTCTATACGATGTGTTTCCCAAAGCCCATCTGTATCCCTAAAAGTTTTAATGCCGCTTTCGGCACTTACACCAGCACCAGTGAGGACGACGATATGCTTTCTATCTGGCAAAGTTTAATGTATAATATAAATGCCTTCCCGGGCAATCCGGGCAGACGAGGATAATGGACAATACATACAAATCAACAAGCAACCAATCAACTAATTACTAATCAACTAATCGCTAATCATCTAATCACGAATCAACTAAAACCCTCTGTACTCTCTTTTCACAAACTGGTTTGCTTCATCAAAATTGGTCACTTTCATGTTGGGGCCATCCCACAAAAGTTTTATGTAGCGGCCGGGATATTCTGTTTTCTTGGGGTCGCTGGCCGACTGCCTCTTTAAGTCGAAACTGCGAATGGCCAGGTTTCCCATCAGCACGGTTTCGGTAAGTGGGCCGGCAATTGAAAATGGCGAACTAAGGTTCTTTTGCTGGTCGCTGCCGTAACCGGCAATGCACGCCTCTACCCATTGGGCGTAGTGGCCATTGTCGCCGCCGGGTACACGGGCTATGGTTTGTTTTGTTTTTACTTTTTCCATGCGGCTAAGCGGTAGCAGCCTTGGGTTGGCAGCGTAAGTGCTGGCCATCATTTTGCCTTTGGTACCAACCATTAAAATACCATTGCCGCCATCGCCAAACATTTCATTGGCACCCAATTCTTCGGGGCGTTCGGGCTGTATGCCCCCGTCCATCCAATGGAATTTGATATCGGGGTTATTGCCCTTGCCGTCAAATTTCAGTATCACATGGCTGCTCGGAGGGCAGCTTTCGGGAAAATAGCCACGCTTAAATTCATCTACATACACTGAGCCAACGCTGCATTCGGCTTCGGTAGGGTAGCCAAGTTCCAAAACCCTGAAAGGTGCTTCCATAATGTGGCAGCCCATATCGCCAAGGCCACCGGTGCCGTAATCCCACCAGCCACGCCAGTTAAAAGGCACCAGTTTTTCTACAAAATCTTTTTTGGGTGCGGTGCCAAGCCATAGGTTCCAGTCCAGTTCTTTTGGCACATCGGCCTTGGCCGAGGGCCACGGAATGCCTTGCGGCCACACTGGCCGGTTGGTCCAGCAATAAACGGTATGCACTTTGCCAATAACACCATCGTTGTACCATTCCCTCATTTTGCGCACACCGTCTCCACTGCTTCCCTGATTGCCCATTTGCGTTACCAGCTTATATTTTTCGGCTGCTTCGGTCAGCATCCGTGCCTCGTAAATATCGTGGGTCAATGGCTTTTGCACATATACGTGCTTGCCCAGTTCCATTGCGGCCATAGTTTGTATGGCATGGTTATGGTCGGGGGTGGAAACAGAAACCGCATCCATGTTCTTGTGCTCTTTTGCCAGCATTTCCCGGTAGTCTTTATAATACTTTGCCTTAGGGAAACGTTCCCGGCTTTTAGCGGCACGGCGGTCGTCCACGTCGCACAGAAAAGCAATTTCGGCTTTGCCGCTTTCGTAAAATTTAAGCAGGTCGCTTTCGCCCTTGCCACCGGCGCCAATGCCACCGATAATAAGTTTATCGCTGGGTGCAATAAAGCCTTTGCCGCCTAATACGTGGCGGGGAAGTATCATAAAGCCTGCTGCTACAGCCGCAGTGTTGCGTAAAAAATTGCGGCGTGACTTTTGGCTGGCCGGGGAGAGATGTTTTTTTTGCATTTGCTTAAAAGGTTAAAGCGATAACATTAATAATGGTGGATACAAATTGATTGGATTTGGTTTCTTTATTGTCTTATCTACAGTAGAGCCAGCAAAAAGAAAATACCCTGCATATCAGAGCCTTTTAATCATAATATTTTTATACCACACATTGTTGCCATGATCCTGCAGGGCTATTTTACCTGAGCTGAAAGTTCCAAAACCAGGCATGGATTTAAACTTGCTTCCAGCTATTAACTTCTTCCAGTTATCATCCCACAACGTTGTGCTTACTATGGTGGTACCGTTAAGCCGCAAATCTAGCTTTCCACGGTTGCTGATAATCTCGGCACGGTTCCACTCCCCACGCTTTACGGTTTCGGTGCTGCTGGCTATAAGATCGTAAAGGTCGCCAGCGCGGTGCTTGTTAATTTTGGCATCGGGATGGCCTTCGTTATCCAGCACCTGCATTTCCATGCCGGTATGCCATACATACTTGTGTTTTGGGCCTTCCTGAACATAAAATATAATGCCGCTATTGCCACTATCGGCTATCATCCAATCTACTTTAAAATGAAAATTATCGTACACACTGTCGTACACAATATCTCCGCCGCCAGAACTTTGCCAGCCATCTTCTCTATTGGCATTCAAGTGCAGGGCACCTTTATCTATTTTCCAATTGCTACCAATAGTATTGGTATTGAAAGTATGCCAGCCATTGGTCGTTTTGCCATCGAACATGGGCATAAATCCATCTTTGGTTTTACCCATTTTATTTTGTGTGCCGCAAGACATAATTGTGGCAGCCACGGCAATGGTTAATGCAATTCTATACATGGTATTTTTTTATTTTTTAAGGAGTAATACATACTTCACCATTTGTTTGGCATCTTCTTCGCTTATGGCCGGGTGGGGCGTCATGGGTACGCTGCCCCATATACCGCTGCCACCTTTAATAATGGTATTGGCCAGGCGGGTAATGGTGGTGTCGGCTGCATCGGGATACTTGGCAGCCACATCGGCGTATGCGGGGCCGGTACTGGCTTCGTTTACTTTATGGCAGGTAAGGCAATCGCTTTTACCCACCAATGCCAACCCTTTTTCATAGTCGGGGTTTTTACTTTTATCTTCTTTTACTACGGTTTCTTCCTGTGGCGTTTTAGGCGTTTCTCCGCCGCCACATGATGCCAGTGCCACGGCTGCGATTAATGCAATGCCAGATACCATTTTTTTCATTTTCATACAGTTTAATTGGTTTTTAAATTATGCTTTATCGAGCCCCAAAATTGTGCGGTTAAAATTGGTATCGGCACCGCTGCCGGCAAAATCGTCGAATGCTTTTTCGGTTACCCTGATAATATTGCTTTTGATGAATGGGGCACCTTCCCTTGCCCCATCTTCGGGGTGCTTGAGGCAACACTCCCACTCCATTACGGCCCAGCCCTTAAAATCGTAAGTGGTTAGTTTACTAAAAATAGCTTTAAAGTCCACCTGTCCATCGCCCAGCGAACGGAACCGGCCAGCCCTGTTTACCCAGCTTTGGTAGCCGCCATAAACGCCCTGTTTGCCCGAAGCATTAAACTCGGCGTCTTTTACATGAAACATTTTAATACGCTGGTGGTAATGATCTATAAATGCCAGGTAGTCGAGGCATTGTAATACAAAATGGGATGGATCGTAGAGCAGACAAGCCCGTGGATGATTGTGTACTTTTTCCAAAAACATTTCATAGCTAACACCATCGTGCAGGTCTTCACCAGGGTGTATTTCGTAGCAAAGGTCTATGCCGTTATTATCAAACTCGTTGAGGATAGGGAGCCAACGTTTAGCCAGCTCGGTAAAGCCATCTTCTACCAACCCTGCGGGGCGTTGCGGCCATGGATAAACCGTATGCCAAAGCAACGCTCCGCTAAAAGTGGCATGTGCCTGCAAACCCAGGTTCAGCGAGGCCTTGGCCGCATACATCAGTTGCTGAACAGCCCAATCTGTACGGCCTTTTACATTACCCCTTAGTGCTTCGGGTGCAAAGCCATCGAACAACGAATCATAAGCTGGGTTTACCGCTACCAACTGGCCTTGCAAATGTGTTGACAATTCAGTTATCTGCAGGCCACATTCGTTTACCAATCCCTTTAAATCATCGGCATAGGTTTTGCTTTCGGCAGCTAATTTTAAATCTATGCAACGGCTGTCCCAGGTGGGTATCTGCACACCTTCGTAGCCTAAGCTTTTTGCCCAATGGCAAATAGATTTGAGATTGTTAAAGGGTTCATTGTCTCCTAAAAATTGTGCAAGGAAAATGGCGGGGCCTTTTATGGAGGTCATGCTGATTTGTGATTTCTGATTTATTATTTACAATTTACAATTGCACAAATAGTCTGAGCAAGAAGTCAATCTTATGAGGCAGCAAACTAAGTAAAATCCTGAATTTTGGAACAAAGGTTTTTACAGAACTCTACAAAAGTAATTGTTTAAAAGGGCTGTAGTGCAGGTGCAGCCACCCAAAAATACAAGTGTAAAAAACAACGCCTATGCCGCCTCTGGTTACTGATAGCTGCAACTTAAAACACAATTGCATTAAGAGATGAGAGCAGAACCCGCAGCCAAACTTGATGATACTTTGCAAGGCTAAAAATAGTACCTAATCAAATGGTCAATAGCATAATGAAGCTACATTCATGAATTTATTCGTTGCGAGGGATACACAAATCCTGGATTATAGCATATTGCGTTACCCATTAACTTAGCCGCAAATCTGCCTGCCTTGATACACCTGTTTTTCTACAACCTTTTTTTAGCTGCTTACTGGGCAGGTGTCCGAATTATTGGCATTCAAAATAAAAAAGCCCGGGCATGGATTTTAGGCAGATTTAACTGGAAAGCAAAGTTGCAAAAAGCCATAGCCGTTATATCGAATAAGACAAATGGAAAGACCCAGACTGTTTGGATGCACTGCTCGTCGCTGGGCGAATTTGAGCAGGGGCGGCCTGTAATTGAAAAGCTCAAAGCACAAAGCCAGAACTTTGTGACCATCGTAAGCTTTTTCTCCCCATCTGGGTACGAGGTTATGAAAAATTACAAAGGAGCCGATGTGGTTTGTTACCTACCCATGGATAGCCCCGGTAATGCAAAAGCTTTTGTGGGTATAATACAACCCACATTGGTGCTTTGGGTAAAATATGATTACTGGTTTTATTACCTAAAAGAGATTCATTCCCGGAAAATTCCGTTGCTGCTTATCTCCGGAACCTTTCGCCCTGGCCAGCCTTTTTTTAAGTGGCATGGAAAATTGCACCGGCTTATGCTGCACACCTTTAGCCACCTTTTTGTGCAAAACGAATCTGCCATGGCTTTGGCCGCACAAATAATAGATGCCCATAAAATATCGGTTAGCGGCGATACGCGATTCGATCGGGTGGTGGCCATAGCCGAACAATTTAGCCCCTTACCCTTGGTAGAAAAATGGCTGGGCGAAACAAAACAAGTGCTGGTAGCTGGCAGCACCTGGGACGAGGACGAAAAAGAACTCATCCATTATGCAAAACTTCACCCCGGGGTAAAATTCATTATCGCTCCGCACAATGTAAATGAAGAAGAGATAAAAGAATTGCTGAAATTTTTCCCTGGCGCAGTACTGTTTTCAAATATTGATAAGCAACAACAAACGTTCGGAAATAATTTAAAACTACAGCAGGAAAACTCCGGAGAAGACAGGAGATTAAAGAACGTATTGATAATTGATAATGTGGGCATATTGGCAAGGCTTTACTATTATGCCACGGTATGCTATGTTGGTGGTGGCTTTGGGGCTGATGGCGTACATAACGTGCTGGAAGCTGCTGTATATAGCAAGCCTGTAGTACACGGCCCGGAATACGAAAAGTATGCAGAAGCAAAAGGATTGGTAGCGGCCGGAGCGGCCTTTGAAATAGAAGATGCCCTGGAACTGGAAGATGTGTTGAACAAGCTTTTTAGTGATGCAGATTTTTACAAAGAAGCGGCGACAGCAGCAGGAGAATTTGTCTATAGCCAACAAGGCCCTACCCGAAAAGTGGTAGATTATATTTACATAAACCGCCTACTCACTAACTGATTAAATTGTTGCACCAATACATCATCGTCACGCCAGGTGAGTTTTACGGCAAGTTCTCTTCTTATCCAAAATTTGGCTTCGGGCAAAATATTAAAGTTGTTGATTGTTTTGACGCTGCGTTCATACATGGTTTCATCGCCTTTAAAGAGATGGTTAATAAATTGGTAGCGGTCGTTAATACTAATGGCTTTTCGAAGGTCTTTTACGCCGTCTAGCTGCAAAGTTGCGGCCAGTTCGGTTTTTGGTGTGGCTTCAAGCACTTGGTTTAACGAAGGTCTTTCGGCAGTAACCGTTTCATTTAATTCTTTACCTACCGAACCGTTCATTTCTGGCTGGCGGGTAAATGTTGGCATTTCGTACAGTGCAGAATTATTATCTGCTGGCATATTTTCAGTTAGTTCGGGGTCAAGTTCAAAAAAAAGCTTTTCAGGCACTGGCATCGGTTTTGTTTCGTCCGAAAGCGCACTATTGTCATACCCCAGATCCAATTGGTTGGGCATAAAAACCGAAATACCATTTTTTTCATTCTTTTTTACATGGCCACTTTGGAGGATTAATTCCTTCTGCATCATTTGCACGGTCATTAGTATGGTATGTGCATCCGCACCCGAAGCATACTGCCGGTTCAGTTTTTCTATTAGAGTACCAATACGTTCCACCGTAAAAAAATTTTAGTTTGCCTTATGAACAGAAAATGAGAAACCTGAAAGCAGTGAGGCTATTGCTACAATGCCAGAATGTTACCAATCTTCTTCCGGTAGTCGAAACGCGAAAACGGGCACTTTGATTTGGCAACCGACAACCTGTTTTTATTATCTTGCCCCACACTTACCGGCTAAAGTTAGCCATTATCTTTTCAGAAAAAAAAGTACTATTTAGCGCATGTTTATAGAACCAAACATAAACGGAGAAAAAAGAGGTTGGATAGAAGTGATATGTGGCAGCATGTTTAGTGGCAAAACAGAGGAACTTATCCGCAGGCTAAAGAGGGTAAAAATAGCTAATCTGAAAGTCGAAATATTTAAACCTGCTATAGACGTGCGTTACGATGAAACCAAAATTGTGAGCCACGACGAAAACGCTATTCTAAGTACCCCAATTGATAATTCACAAACCATTTTGCTACTGGCACAGGATGTGGACGTAGTAGGCATAGACGAGGCTCAGTTTTTTGATGCTGAAATTTGCAATGTTTGTGAACAACTGGCTTTGCGTGGCACCCGGGTGATAGTGGCGGGGCTGGACATGGATTTTATGGGCAAGCCTTTTGGCCAAATGCCCAACCTTCTGGCCACTGCGGATTACATAACCAAGCTACATGCGATTTGTATGGACTGTGGCTCCATTGCTCATTATAGTTATAGAAAAGGAGCCAGCCAAAATCAGGTACTACTTGGTGAAAAGGATGAGTATAAACCCCTTTGCAGAAAGCATTATTTTGAAAGAATGGCCAAATAAAAAGCTATTCCCACCAAAGAATATCTGAATCGGAAATCATTTCCCTGAAACCGGAACAAAACCACTAAAGTAGTTGTGGCAAAAAAATTCCTCATTCAAAATGGTAATTCCCTACTTTTGCCGTCCTAAATTTTGGATTATCATGTTAGCAGTTGTAAAAATAGCCGGAATGCAATTCACCGTTAAAGCAGGTGATAGTTTGTATGTACCCCACCTCGATGGGAAGACCGGCGATAAAGTAGCCTTTTCTGAAGTGCTTTTAGTAAATGCCGGTGGTACGGTTACCGCAGGTGCCGATACCAAAGCAACAGTAAATGCTGAAATCCTAAAAGACCTTGTTCAAGGCGATAAAGTGATTGCTTTTAAAATGAAACGCCGCAAGGGCTTCCGTAAAAAAATCGGACATCGTACCCACTATACGCAAATCAAAATTGAAAGCATCGCTTAAAAATAATAATCTGACGAATTATTTTAAGGAAGAAAATAGTGTCGTCGCAAAGGGATTCATTCTTAAAAAATCTGTCTTAAAAAAAACAAACCATGGCACATAAAAAAGGAGAAGGCTCGGTAAAAAACGGCCGTGATTCGCATAGTAAAAGATTAGGCGTAAAAATATATGGAGGCCAGCCTGCTGCCGCCGGAAATATCATTATCCGTCAGAGGGGTACACAGTACCATCCCGGTGTTAATGTAGGTCTCGGTAAAGACTTCACCATCTTTGCAATGACCGATGGATTGGTGGAATTCAGAAAGGGAAAAGGGGATAAGAATTTCGTATCAATTGTTGCTTTAGAAGCGACCGCCTAACAAGCTTTGCAGTTGCATAAAAAGTTTTGTGGAGAAAAAAAAATAATTATTTTTACTCCATATTTACTAACCATTAAAATTTTAAAAAATGGCAACTGCAAAAAAAGCCGCCGCTAAAAAGGCTGCTCCAAAAGCCGCTCCTGCAAAAGCCGCTGCACCAGCAAAAAAAGCCGCTGCACCGGCAAAGAAAGCTGCTCCGGTAGCTAAGAAAGCTGCACCAGCAAAGAAGGCTGCTCCGGTAGCTAAAAAAGCTGCACCAGCTCCTGCAAAGAAAGCTGCTGCTCCTAAAAAAGCTGCAAAAAAAGCCGCCCCTAAAAAGGCAGCAAAGAAGTAGTCCTCTAAAAGGATATTTTCAGAAACCCCCGATTGTTCGGGGGTTTTTTTTATGTTCGTATCGGCGCATGCATCCACTTCGCTGATCTAAATTTTAACCATGGACAATTTTCAAATTGCCGATATTTTTTCGCTACTTGCTAAGCTAATGGACATTCATGGCGAAAACAGTTTTAAGTCCAAATCCTATGCCAACGTGGCTTTTCAGCTAGAGAAGGTGCTAATGCAGGTAACAGAGATGGACATAAAACAAATAGCGGCATTAAAGGGCATTGGCGATTCAGCAGCAAAAAAAATTGTGGAAATTATAGCCACCGGCGCATTAAAAGTATTAAGCGACCTCATAGAAAAAACACCGCCTGGCGTTTTGGATATGCTACACATAAAAGGTCTTGGACCAAAGAAAATACTGACTGTTTGGAAGGAAATGGAAATAGAAAGCATTGGAGAATTATTATATGCTTGTAACGAAAACCGCCTGACACTTTACAAAGGTTTTGGTGCAACATCGCAACAAAATATTAAGGATTCAATAGAATTTTATCTGCGCAATCAGGGCAGCTTTTTATACCAGCAAATAGAAGATATAACATCACATTTATTAGCTCAGCTTCGGCAAATAATTACCCCTTCAAAAATATTTATTACGGGCTCGGTTGCCATGCATAATGACACTATAGATGTTATCCACTTTGTTAGTGATGCTAATGTGGAAAAAATTATGAATGGCCTTCATGAAAATTCTTTCTCATTTGAGCAAAATGAGCCTGAAATTATTTCGTTTAAATTAAAGGAAGGGGCTGTTATAAATATTAGTTGTGTGGCAGAAAACATACTTATGCAAACTGTTTTTGAGAGGAATTGCAGCCATATTTTTTTTGAAAGTTTTAGCAAAAAATATGGCGTGGCCGACATCAATAACTTTAAAACGGAAGAAGAATTTTTTGCTTCTTTGGCACTCCCCTACTTACCCCCATACTTGAGAAACGATGATGTAATTATAGAAATGGCCGAACAAAAAAAATTACCTGTGTTTGTAGAAATCTCTGACATCAAAGGCGTCATCCACAGCCATAGTAATTGGAGTGATGGTTCTTTTAGCATAGCGCAAATGGCTGTAGCTGCCATAGCAAAAGGTTTTGAATATTTGGTGATAAGCGACCATAGTAAATCAGCGTACTACGCCAATGGTTTGCACGAAGACCGAATAAAAGCACAGCACCAGCAAATAGACGAGCTCAACAATAAACTTGCACCTTTCAGGATTTTTAAAAGCATTGAAAGCGATATATTAAACGATGGTAGCCTGGATTATAACGATGAAATACTTTCCAGCTTTGATCTGGTAATAGCCTCGGTACACAGCAACCTGAAAATGACTGAAGAAAAAGCCATGATGAGGTTAATTACAGCCATTGAAAACCCATACACCACCATACTTGGCCACATGACCGGAAGGCTGCTACTCAGCCGCGAAGGTTACCCGGTGGATCATAAGATCATTATAGATTCCTGCGTAGATAACAATGTGGTTATAGAACTAAATGCCCACCCACGGCGGCTTGACATGGACTGGAGTTGGATACGGTACGCCACTGAAAAAGGGGCGTTAATTTCCATTGATCCAGATGCCCATACCATTGATGGGTTCAATGATTTACGCTACGGTGTAATAGCAGCCAAAAAAGGATTACTTACCGCTGCGCAAAACCTGAGTAGTTTTTCGCTGGCCGCGTTTGAAAGGTTTCTTTTAGACAGGAGAAAGTAAAACAAGCATCACAATTTTTTTGCCCTTGCACATAATAGCGTGTTCCCCAAAAACCCATTTCGTAAGAAATGGATTTTTTTTAGGTATTCATTTTATACAGCTGAAAACTTCGACCGTGAACCACAACTATATTTGTGGTTATGCAAAAATGGTTTCTTGTTTTCACAATAATTGCCTT
>Ga0105048_10009491_pt1 | contig 15471 bp, 14 predicted proteins | sample MAT05_FD_78382 | JGI IMG/M metagenome (GOLD analysis project Ga0105048, IMG submission 78382) | Freshwater microbial communities from Lake Fryxell liftoff mats and glacier meltwater in Antarctica - MAT-05 | ecosystem: Environmental > Aquatic > Freshwater > Ice > Liftoff microbial mat | place... | reverse complement strand
GAGGCCATCAACTACAAGGAGCAGGACTTCGTCGAGGAGATCGCACGGATCAGCAACGGCCGCGGCGCCGACGTCATCCTGGACGTCATGGGAGCCAAGTACCTCGACCGCAATGTTCGAACGCTTGCGGTGAACGGTCGGCTGGTTGTGATCGGGCTGCAGGGCGGCACCAAGGGTGAACTCGATCTGAACCGACTGCTCACCAAGCGTGCAGCCGTCCTGGCCACGTCGCTGCGCAGTCGCCCCGATGCGGAGAAAGCGGCCATCATCGCCTCTGTGCTGGAACACGTGTGGCCGCTCATCGAGTCCGGTTCGATCGTCCCCGTGATCGACCGACGCCTGCCGATCACCGAGGTTGCAGCGGCGCATGCCTGCATGGAGGCCGGTGAGCACATCGGCAAGATCCTGCTCACGATGCCGTGATCGGCGCCGCGCTCACGGACTGCGGGGCTCAGCCCCGCGGCGCGGTTTCGCCGGTCACTGTGCTGCGCGCCACCACGAGCGCATCATCAATCCGCAACTGCATCACAGCAGGCTCGTCGAAGCGGTAGTTCACTCCCTGACGTACGACACCGAGCACCGGTTCACGCACGTCGGCCGGCGACTTGCCTACCTCGTCCTGAACGACGGCACGTTGAACGAGCTCCAACCCTGATCTGCTTTCCAGCAGATCCTCGACGACAGCGCCGAGCTGTGGGCTGAAGGCGGCGATGCCAAGCATGCGGCCGGCCGATTCGGCCGAGGTGATCACCGTGGTGGCGCCGCTTTGTTCGAGCAGTTCGGCATTCTCGCCCTCGCGCACACTGGCGACGATCGCCGCCGTGGGATTCATCTGCCGCACGGTCAGAGTGACCAGCGCGGCCTGGGCATCGTCGTTCGTCGCCACGATCACCCGGGCGGCCCGCTTCACCTGTGCGTTGTTCAGCACGTCGCGACGTGTGGCGTCGCCAAGGACGCAGTTGAATCCCTCGTCGTTGGCGAGCTTCACCACCTCGGGGGCCGGATCGATGATGACGATCTGATCGCGCCGCGTACCGGATTCGACCAGGGACTGTGCGGCTGCCCTTCCCTTGACGCCGAACCCGACGACCACCGTGTGCGCCAGCATCGCGTTCCTCCATCGGTTCTCGCGCCATACGGCACGGGTTCGTTCCGTGAGCACTTCAAGGGTCGTACCGACCAGCAGGGCCAGGAAGAGGATGCGGAGCGGGGTAATGACGACGATGTTGAACAGCCGCCCCAGATCCGAAACCGGCGTGATGTCGCCGTATCCGGTGGTCGAGAGCGAGACGGTGGAGTAGTAGACGGCATCAAGGAACGAGAGTTCGCCCTCAGGGTCTCCGCTATCGATGTAGCCGGCGCGATCGAGCCAGACCAAGAAGGCAACGACAAACATCACAGCGACGCTGGCCATCACCCGCGTCGTCACCTGACGCGCCGGGCTCACCCGCGGTTGCGGCAGGCGGATGTTGGAGAGTCCCGAATCGACGACCCCACGCCGAAGGCCGCGCCTTCTGATCGCGGTGCGTTCGCTCATACCCACCAATCTAGGCACAGCAGGGCGCTACATGCCCTGCACGGCCAGCTCGATCTCCCACGTGTCGATCACTTCGTCCGAGGCCATCCCGACGGATTCGTAGAGGCGCGTTGCCCCGGTGGCGTTATCTGAATCGACATTCAGACGCACTCCCACCCGCTCGCGTGCGGCGTACTCGGCGAAGGCGTAGCGCAGGAGCAGCCGGCCCAGCCCTCGACCACGAAAAGGCTCGAGCACGCCGAGGCGGTCGATATAGCCGTGATTCGAATCAATGAGCCGATCGCTCCCCACGAGGAATGCGGCGTCAACGCCGTCGACGGTGACGATGCACATCATCGACCGGTCGTAGCCAGCTTCGCTGCGCAACTCGGTAGTCCAGGTGCCCAGATCGGTGGCCACGTGCCCGTAGTGATCGCGAAACGACTCCTCGTCGATCGGGTACATCCGGGCAGCGTCTGCATCCTTGTTCGGATCGACGTACTCGATCCTGACGTCGGGCGGCAGCTCAGGCCGCTCCGGTGGATCCGCCGGATCGAGTTCGAGAGCCATGCGCCAGTAGGTGCGGGCCAGGTGGAAGCCGTGCCGTGCGAACGCGGTGAACATCGGGTCGTCACCGCGCTGGGCACCGGTGATCGCTACCGTCTCCTCGAGCCCGTCCGCCTGCGCCACGTCCAGTACCCGGTTGACGCCCGTGGTCAGCTGCTGGTCGAGAAGGTGCTGAACCAACTCTGCGCCCACTCCCGGCCGCAGGTAGACATCGAGGAACGAGCGTGCGGGGCGCTCCCGATAGACCACGAGATAGCTGAGCATCTGGTCGGCTGCGTCGTGGATGACCCGCGTATCGAGGTCGATGCTGAGGATCGGGTGCACCAGATCCGCCTGGATCTCGGTGCGGGTGGCCAGCGGCGGCGCGCCCATCGCTTCACCGGCCTGTACGGCGATCTCGTGGATGGCATCCACGTCGTCTAGGCGTGCGGGGCGATCGCTCAGCTCCCAGCCGGTCTCCGACTGGAGGGAGGACGTCTCGTCATGCATGTGATCACCCTTTCGGATCCCCTGACGTGCTGTCGAACCGATATCGGCAGGATGGAGTCATGACCACGCCCGATCAGAGCCAGCCCGCGCCCTCCGACGCCATCGTGATCGTCGGTCCCGATGGGCAACCGATCACCGGCGTCCCCATCGACACCGATGGCGATGGCGCCCCCGACGCGCTCGCCCACCTTCCGGCCGAGGGGATCGATGGTGGCGATCTGACCGATCTGGTCTCGCAGCCGGCCAAGGTGATGCGGATCGGCAGCATGATCAAGCAGCTGCTCGACGAGGTGCGTTCGGCTCCGCTCGATGAAGCCTCACGCGCGAGCCTTCGCGAGATTCACCGACGCTCGATCTCCGAGCTCGAGGACGGCCTCGCACCCGAGCTGGTCGACGAGTTAGAGCGGCTCACGCTGCCGTTCAGCGAGGACTCGATTCCTAGCGAGGCCGAACTGCGCATCGCGCAGGCCCAACTGGTCGGCTGGCTCGAGGGTCTGTTCCATGGCATTCAGACCGCGTTGTTCGCCCAGCAGATGGCAGCACGCGCCCAGTTCGAAGAGATGCGTCGTCGCGCGTTGCCCATGGGCAGTGGCGCGATGTTGCAAGACGAAGGACGCGACGGCGACGCAGGCCCCGACAGCACCGACGGCCGCCGAATCTCCGGCCCCTACCTCTAACCCACTCAAACCTAGGTTCGGCTAGGTGACGTCGCGGCGGGTGAAGAGGATCGTGGCGACGGCGAGGAACGCCACCACGATGAGCGTGAGCACCAGGCCGCCTCGTGCGTTCGAGATCGACATGGTGCTCGCCAACAGTCCCACCGAATCCTCCACCGAGGTTTTCACCCCCGTGGGCACGCCATCGATCCCCCCTGGGTTGAGCAGACCGCCGACGTTGAAGGCGACCGACCACCGAGCAAACCGCGGAAGCACACCGCCGACGAGGTTCTCGATGATGGCGAAGTACACAAAGGCGATCCCGAGCGCGGCACCGGTGTTGCGCGTCAGGTTTGCGAGGGCGAATCCCCCCAAGACGACAAGCACCGCAAGGATCGCGCCTCGTCCGGCGGTGCCCAACGCATCCACCCAGAAGTCATCGGGCAGCGGAACTGCAGGGTTCGAGCCCCGCAGCAGAGAAAGCAGCCACACCACTGCGAGCGCGAGCACCTGTGCGGCTACCGACAGTGCCACGGCGAATCCTGCGAGCACGGCGATCTTCGCGCCCATCACCCGCCGTCGACGGGGTTCCCAGTACAGGAGCGCCGGCATCGTGCGAGCGCTCCATTCCGCGCCACCAGCACTCGCGCCAATCAGGAACAACAGCAACGCCACGCCAACGGCAAACGCGATGACGGTGTTGGGGTACGAGTCGGCGAAGTCGAACGGCTGCTTCGCCAGGTAGAGGCTTGCGTCCTGGCCCCCGCAGAGATCCTGCGGACTCGCGTCCTGAGGCACGCCGGGATCACCCGCGACCGACTGCAGGCACTGCGCATAGTTCTCATCAGCCAGCGACTGGGCGGTTGCACGCTCCGCGGCCGACGGCGTGCCGGTAGTGAAGGCGACGATGACCATGACCAACGCCACCAGCACGAGCGCAGCGGCCAGGACCACCTTCACCAACCGACGCGAGCGCAGGCGCAGCACTTCGCCCGAGATCAGCGACAAGAACGTGGGACGGCCGTAGTGATCCGAGTGGTCGGGCGGAGTCAGGGATGCTGTGGCATTGCTCATGATGCATCCACCTCGAACTCGCGCGTCAACTCAAGGAACACGCTCTCCAGATCTCCGCTCACGGGGTACAACTCCTTGACAAAGATCTCGTGGGCAGCAAGCAACCGGGTGATGCGCGCCGGGTCACCGGCACCGGTGACGATGAGGCGATCACCGGTGACCCTCACACCCAATCCATCCTCGGCCAGGATCACTCCGGCCCGCCCGCCGTCGTCGACGTGGACGACGTTCTCGTCTGTGCCGCGTGAACGCAGCACCTCGTTGACAGTTCCGGTGGTGACACAGCGGCCCTTGACCAGGATCGACACGCTGTCGCAGATCTGCTGCACCTCGCCGAGCTGGTGGCTCGAGAAGAACACCGTCGTGCGCCCATCGGCACCCAGGGTGCGAAGCATCTCGCGCAATTCGACGATGCCGGCCGGATCCAGGCCATTCGTCGGCTCATCAAGGATCAGCAGCTTCGGCTCCTTCAGCATGGCAGCGGCCACACCGAGCCGATGGCGCATCCCGAGCGAGTATCCCTTGTACGGATCGGCGCCACGATCGGAGAGACCCGTCAGTTCGAGGCACTCATCGATGCGCGCGTCCCGCACACGAGCGGTTCGCGCGAGGATCTCGAGATTGCGACGCCCGGAGAAGTTGTTGAAGAACAACGGCGCCTCAACGAGCGCCCCCACGCTGCCGACGACTCGCGGGAGGCGCTGGGGGACGGATTCACCGAACAACTTCATCGTGCCAGCGTCGAGCGAGATCAGTCCTAGCAGCGCTCGGATCGTGGTGGTCTTGCCGGATCCGTTAGGACCAAGGAATCCATGCACACCACCTGCTTCAACGGTTAGGTCGAGGCCCGCCAACGCTTGAAGATCGGGCCGACGACGCCGTCGGAATCGTTTGCTTGCTTGCTGAATCTCGATGACTGGGCTCACTCCGCGCACGCTACGGGAGCGACGGCCCGAAACCTACGATCGCGCGTGGGTTGCAGGATCTACAGCCCGAGAATGCGGTGCAGCGCGTGAGCCACGCCGTCATCGTGCACGGAGCCCGCGTGCTCGCTCACTGCAGCGAGCACCGCAGGATGCGCATTCGCCACAGCGATGGCGCGCCCAGCCCACCTGAGCATCGGTAGGTCGTTCAGTTGGTCGCCGAAGGCGAGCACCTGCGATGCGTCAACCCCACGTTCCTTGGCGAGGTGCTCCAACGCCGTGGCCTTCGTGACGCCCGGTGCGCTTACCTCCAGCAACGTGTCGTTCGGATTGGAGTGCGTGACGGTTGCCAGTCCTTCAAGTACGCCGAGCGCCTGCGCCAGCATCGCATCGACCACCGGCTCGCCCTCGGGCGTGCGAGTCGGATCCGGTCCTAGGGTTCGTGCCGCCACCGCGGGATCGACGTCATCACTGCGTCCGCCGTCAGGAACGGGCAGCCGCGCCAGGATCTTGATGATGCCGCCACCGGCCACGAGCTCCTCGATGGGCGCCAACGGCGGACGATCCGGCGTCGGCCACCGCGGCAGGTATCCAGGCTCTCGCCCGAACTCGATGGCCGATCGACGGTGGCGATCCACCCGCTCGACGGCGAACGTCACAGTGGGCATTGCACGACGCAGTCGTGCCGCCACCTCCAGTGCAGTCTGCTCGTCGAGCGCCTGCACCGATTGGATGCGCTCACTGTGAAGGTCGTAGACAACGGCGCCGTTGGCACAGATGGCGATGCCTGTGTGGCCGGTCTCCTGAACCACCGGTGTCATCCAGCGCGGTGGCCGCCCGGTGACGAACACGAGGTGAATGCCGCTGGCTTCGACCGCACGCAAAGTGCTGCGGGTGAACTCGCTAATGGCGCCCGTCGGGTCGATCAGCGTCCCGTCGAGGTCGGTCGCCACGAGCCGCACCTGCTGCATGCATTCATCGTCGCAGCGCAGAACTCGGCGCGCAGGTGGGGGTGACGGCTCGAATGTGGGGGTGAGGGGCGCTATAGCGCCCGTCACCCCCACATTCGGGCTAGTAACGCGGAATTAGAGGGGGGTGAGGGTGGTGCGGTGGCGGAGATAGGGGCGCAGGGCCTCGGGCACGTTGACCGAGCCGTCGGCATTCTGGTGGTTCTCGAGGATCGCGACGATCGTGCGCGGGATAGCGCACAGGGTGCCGTTGAGCGTGGCGACGGGCGCGGTGTTCTCGCCTTTGCGGTACCGGATGCCGAGTCGGCGGGCCTGGAACTCGGTGCAGTTCGACGCCGAGGTGACCTCGCGGTACTTGCCCTGCGTTGGGATCCACGCCTCGCAGTCGAACTTGCGGGTGGCCGACGCGCCGAGGTCGCCGGTGGCCACGTCGATCACGCGGTACGGCACCTCGAGCAGATCGAGCATGTGCTTCTCCCACGTTAAAAGCCGCTCATGCTCGGCCAGCGCATCGGCCGGATCGACGAACGCGAACATCTCGACCTTGTCGAACTGGTGCACGCGGATGATGCCGCGGGTGTCTTTTCCGTAGGTGCCGGCCTCGCGTCGGAAGCACGAAGAGAACGCGGCGTAACGCAGCGGCAGGGAGGCAACGTCAAGGATCTCGTCGGAGTGGTACGCGGCCAGAGGTACTTCGGCCGTGCCCACGAGGTACAGGTCGTCCTGCTCGATGCGGTACACGTTCTCGGCGGCCTGGCCCAGAAAGCCAGTGCCCTCCATCGCCGACGGCTTCACCAGAACGGGGGGCACCATGGGGATGAAGCCGGCATCGATCGCCAGATCCATCGCCATGTTCACCAGCGCGAACTCAAGCTGTGCACCGATGCCGGTGAGGTAGTAGAAGCGCGAGCCCGACACCTTGGCCGCACGCTCGACGTCGATCGCCCCGAGCAGCTCGCCGATCTCAAGGTGATCACGAGGTTCGAAGTCGAAAGTGCGCGGCGTGCCGATCTCTTCGATGACGCGGTAATCGTCCTCGCCGCCACGGGGGGCGGCATCGTTGACCACATTTGAGATGTGCAGCACCGTGGCGCGGAATTCGGCGGCCACGACGTCGCGCTCCTCCTGCGCAGCCTTGACCTCGTCGGCCAGGGTCTTCGCGGTGGCGAGCAACCGGGCCTTCTCATCGCCCTGCGCCTTAGCGACGTCGCGGCCAATAGCCTTCTGCTGGGCGCGCAGGTCATCGAATCTGGTGCCGGCCGCCCGGCGTCGCTCATCAAGGTCGATGGCGCCGTCGATCAACTCGACAGCCTCACCGCGGTCGCGTTGCGAGGCACGGAGGACATCGGGGGAATGGCGAAGCAGCTGGACGTCGATCACGCGTCAGAAGGTACACGCGCCACGAAGGCGTCCTCCCCATCGCGTACGCGGTCGAGCACTCCCTGGATCTCATGGGCCGGCACGGCCTCGGACCAATGGAAGCCCTGAGCCACATCGCACCCCAATCGCTGGAGCTCGACGATCATCTCCGGTTGCTCCACCCCCTCGGCTACCACGATCAGGTTGAACTCGTGGGCCAGGTCGACGATCGCCTTGACCAGCACGGCGCCGCCCGGATCCTCCAGCATCCGCACCACGAAGGACCGGTCGATCTTCAGCGTCCGCAGCGGCATCCGTTCGAGCTGCGACATCGAGGTGTACCCGGTGCCGAAGTCGTCGACAGCGATCTGCAGACCGAGGGCCGCCAGGGCGTCGAGCATGTCGTGGGCCCGCTTGGGATCCTCGATCATGGCCGACTCGGTGACCTCGAGCTCCAAGAGGCACGGGTGCACCTTGAACTCGTCAAGCAGATCGGCGATGTACTCGACGAATGAGGCTTCCATCAGGTTGCGGGCGCTGAGATTCACCGCGACGGGAATCTCCTTGCCCTCGCGATCCCAGATCGCTAGCTGGGCTACGACGAGGCGCAGCACGTGGCGGGTGACCATGTGGATCAGGCCCGTGCGTTCAGCCAGCGGAATGAAATCGTCCGGCGGCACGAGTCCGTGCTCGGGGTGGTGCCACCGCAGCAGGGCCTCGAGGCCGACGACTTCACCGGTCTGAAGGCTCACCTTGGGCTGGTAGTAGATCTCGAGCTGGTCGAGGTCGAGCGCTCGACGCAGATCGCTCAGCAGCATGAGGCGTTGGGTGTCGTGATCGTCGCCGTCCGAGGAGTACGTGGCCACTCCGCTGTGAGCCGCCTTGGCGACGTACATCGCCACATCGGCGCGACGCATCAGCGTGGTCACGTCGTCGGCGTGGTCGGGAAGCATCGCGAGTCCGATGCTGGTGTCGACCTGGAGGTCGAGACCGTCGAGTACGAAGGGCTCGGCGAAGGCGCCCAGCACGCGGTGGGCGAGCGCCTCAGCATCCTCAAGCGAGGCAACAGCCGGAAGCAGGATGGCGAACTCGTCGCCGCCCAGTCGAGCCACCGTGTCCATATCGCGCACAACGTGCGTCAGGCGATCGGCCACCTGCTGCAGCAACCTGTCGCCGCGGTCGTGGCCAAGGGTGTCGTTGACCTCCTTGAACCGGTCAACGTCAAGGAGCATGAGGCCGACGTTGCCGCCGGTCCTGCTGCTCAGCGTGGCAGCGCGTTCAAGCCGCTCAGCCAAGAGCCGTCGGTTCGGGAGCCCGGTCAATGGGTCCTGCAGCGCCAGCCGCTCGTTCTCCTGAGCCTGCACACGCAAGCGGTGAGACGCGCGACGAACCACGCGAAACAGCAGCAGCCAGACGACGATCAGGGCGATGACGATGATCAGGTTGATGCGCGTGTTCGCAGCACTCACGCGAGCGGCCGTCTCCGCGTAACTCCCACCGACTTCGGCCACCGCACGGGTGAGCCCGCTCCCGAGCTCGACCGGCAGGTACACCAGGATCGTAGGCTCGGCATTGGCTGGCCTAGTGACGGTCGAGGTCGTCTGTCCGCGCACGGCCTCCGCATAACGCTCTTGGTCGAGCTGCGGGCGCTCCACCCCGGTGCTGTCGTAGATCAGATCGCCACGGGGTGACCACAGACGCAACGACTTAACCGCTCCGTTGCTGGCCAGCAGTACACGGTTGAGGTAGATCGAATCGTCGCGGCTCAAGGGGCGCGAGAGCGCCTGTAGACCGCGGGGGGCGAAACGGCTCTCGATCGCGAGGGCACTGACAATGCGGGCCGTGGTCTTGGCGTCGGCCTGGGCCTGATCCTCGACCTGGCGCTGCATCGCCGTGGACAGGCCGACCGCTAGGCCGACGAACGCCACAACGCTGACGAGGGCAAAGGCCACCGTCAGCGATAGTCGCTTGTCGAGCATGCGCACGACTGCTCCCTACGGATCGATCCGATTCGACACCGGACCTTCGACCGGTAGGGGCTAGACCTTGAGAAAACCCCCGATCGGGGGGATCAACAGGAGCAGATCCGGCACCTGTAGGGCTGCAGCAGACGGCGACGCGAGGGGAGGCCGGTTAGGAGGGCTCGCCCTGCCGGATCCGCGCCAGCCAGGCGCGGGCGTCGGCAAAATCGTCGTCTGCCACACCGCGTCGGATGGTTGAGGCGCCTCCGTCGGCCTTGGGGTAGGAGCCCAGGTACCGGACATCTGCGCAGACCCGGCGAAGACCAGTCAGCGCCTCGCCCATCCGCTCGTCGCCCACATGACCTTCGGCATCGACGCTGAAGCAGTACTGGCCCAGGCCGACACCGGTGGGGCGCGACTCGAGCCGCACCAGATTGATCCCGCGCATCGCGAATTCGGTGAGGATCTCGAGCAGTCCGCCTGGATGGTCGTGCTGGGGGAAGAGCACCAGGGTCGTCTTGTCTGCTCCGGTGGCCGCCGGTGGGGCTTCGGGGCGCCGGACGGCAACGAACCGTGTCTGCGCGCCCTCTACGTCGTGAATGCCGTCGGCCAATACTTCGAGGTGGTAGCGCTCGGCAGCGAACGCACCAGCCAGAGCTGCATCCCAGCGGCCTTGCTCGACCTCGCGAGCCGCGTCCGCGTTGCTCGCAGCCGGCTCGAACACCGCGTGCGGAAGATTTTCTCGCAGCCACAGGCGGCATTGCGGCTCTGCATGCGAGTGTGCGGCAACGGTGTTGATGCCACCGAGCGTCGTTCCCGGGCGCACCAGCAGCGCGAACGACACCGGAATCACGATCTCGGCCACGATGACCAGAGGCTCACCGGTGGCCAGCCCATCGAGCGAGATGGGGACCGATCCTTCGACGGAATTCTCAAAGGCGACGACCGCTGTGTCGACCTCACCGGTGCGCACCGCATCAAGTGCGGTCAGCACGGTGTGGAAGGGAACGAGTTCGGCCGACGAGGCATTCGCCACCTGGGTGGCGGCCAGCTCGGTGAAGGTTCCCGAGGGGCCAAGGAAGGCGACGCGGGTCACGGTTGCTCCTCACCACGTGCGAATGCGACGGCGCGCTTCTCCTCCGGCGACAGTTCTTCGTCGCTGCCGCCCTCACGCACACCCTTGAAGTAGGTGCGCGTTTCGCTACGACCGTGGATCGAGGTAAGGACGAGGCCATCGCCCCCATCGTCAAGGAGTGCGAGGGAGAACGAGTAGCGACCGCCCATGTCGCCGAACGCGTCGTAGCGCACCACGGCCACGTGCCGAATCGCATCGGCCAGATCGGCCTGCACCCGGCCGATCACCTGGCGCTGACGCGAGAGGTCGTCACGCAGGGCTTCGACCTCCTCGGTTTTGCGCGCCACGGCCTGCAGGAAGGAGGGAGCATCGCCATCGGCCTGAAGAAGCGAGTAGTCGCGCCGAAGGCGCCTGAGCCGCAGATGGGCAGCCATCGCCAGGATCAGCGCCAGCGCGCCCAGCGTCGTTCCGGCGATGGCCAGGACGTCGAGTGCGGTGGGCTCGAGCGACACGTTTGCTCCGGCGGTTGGCGCGAGGGACGGGACCGGGCTGAGCGTAGCCGGAGCATGCAGCCACCTAGTCTCAATGACGTGGCGAGTATCGATCCGGCGGCAGCGTTGAGCACCTTCGCGCTGATCCTTCCCTCCGAGCTGCCCGACAAGACTTTTGTGGCCACGCTCGTGCTGGCCACCCGTTATCGCAAGGGGCCCGTCTGGATCGGTGTGGCCGCAGCGTTCTTCGTGCAGTGCACCATCGCCGTCACCCTCGGTGGGCTGCTGTCGCTGCTTCCCTCGCGATTGGTCGCCGCGGCCGCTGCAACCTTGTTCGCCATCGGGGCGATCGTGCTGCTGCGAGGCGGGCTCGAATCCAGACGAGCAGCCGAGGCTGAGACCGCCGCCATGCTCGACGAAGAGTCGCAGGCCCTTGACGAGGTCGCGAGGCGTGTGGGCGCCGCTGGTGAGGGCCACACCTCGACGGTGCGGATCGTGGCCACATCGTTTCTGGTGCTGTTCGTGGCGGAATGGGGCGATCTCTCGCAGCTCCTGACCGCCGGGCAAGCCGCCCGCACAGGAGAGCCCCTCTCGGTGTTCATCGGCGCGTGGACAGCGCTGCTTGTGGTGAGCGGCCTGGCGGTGGTGGCTGGATCGTGGCTGCAGCAGCGCATCCCGATGCATCGGGTGCGCTTCGTCAGCGCCGCGATTCTGGCGGTGCTGACCGTCGTCGCGATCATCGAAGCCATCCGGGGATAGCCGGAGAGGGCCGTGACGGGGGGGCGCGGAGGGGCGGGTTCGGCGCGTCGAACTGCCTCCGGACAGATGAAGACCCAGGCGTCGCCGACGGGGGATGCAGCGACGCCTGGGCTGTGACTAGAACTTATGCGTGTTCGCCCAACGCGTCCTGCGCTTGGCCCTGAACCCCACCCGATCTGAACAACCTTTTACGTTTATCTAGCGAACGATCAATTCATGGCGGGCGACGACGTTTCACCTCGTCGGCTCGACATCAAGATCATCCGCCGTCCGACGTGAACAACGCCGCCCAGGTCTGGCGACCCACGATGCCATCGGCCTTTAGGCCTTCGTCCGTCTGGAAGGACTTCACGGCGGTTTCGGTACGTGCCCCGAAGACGCCATCGACCGCCACGACGAAGCCGAGGTCGACCAGACGTTGCTGCACGACCTTGACGTTGTCGACCGGAACCGTCGAGGTGGTGCGCTTCAACGGCGTACCGGGGTAGCCGACGATCGCGTCGTCGATCGGGTTGTTGACCTCATCCCCCGGTCGTGTCGTCGGTGAGGGCGACGCGGTGCTGATCCGCCGCGACGCAGTTGTCGTGGGAGCGGGCGTCGGACTGGTCGTGGCCGTGGAAGGTTCGGACGTGGTGATCGATGGCACCACGGCGGGCCCGTCGACCGTCGGTTCACCCGGTGAGAGCCAGAAGACCCAGATGACCAGGCCGATGATGAGGGCCACTCCGGCACCAAGCAGGACGAACGGCCACGACCGTCGGTCGTCGGCGGCAGCGTCCATGCCGCTGCCTGATGAACCGGTGGGCTGCTCTTCGCTCACAACACCCTCGCTCGCTGGTTCGGCCGTGCCGCAACTGACGCACGCGGTGCGACCATGCTGGCCGCTGCCATCACCTGATCGTGACCTGTCCGGCCAGCAGACCGGCGCGGGCGCGCCGCTCGTCGGCGCTCAAAGCATCCGTTCGGCCCATCGCCTGCTCCAGTCGCTTTGAGAACTCAAGAACCGGCACATCGAGCGAATCCGCACTGCTGCCATCGGGTACATCCCACACAGGCACGATCAAGCCGTGGGCCCGGAAGGCGCCGATGTAGGGGGAATCGGGGCCAAGGGTGTCGTCACCGGTCACGTGCAAGCGGGCCAGCGCGTCGAGCACTACCTCTTCGTCGTGCGGCAGCACCCACCGCACGTGTTCACGTGAACCGATGCGGCACCAGTAGGCGGCCTCGACGCTGGTGAGTCGCTGCGTCGGCACCAGGGAGGCGCTGGCCTCGTCGAGAGATTCCTTGGCGTTCCCGACGTCGGCCGCATCCAGCCCCTCGAGCCAGTAGTCGAAGCCGTCATGAACCGTGACGTCGAACGGAGCCGCCGGATCGATCAGATCCTGTAGACGGGGACCGGGTCCGGGGAGCCCGGCTTGCGCCACCGACTCGCCCGGCTCAGCATCCAGTGCGCGCAGCAGCACCTCGGCGATGTCGCGACTGATGTCGCCCGAGGCGCCCTTGACCTGAAGGCCGATCTGCACCGTGCCGTCAGAACGCACCATGGCCGGCCAGCTCATCGGCAGCAACGTGGTGATCGTGACCTCGCGGCCCGCGTGCTTGCCTGCCGCGGCGCCCGCGATGACCACGCGGGCCGAGGCAGCCGGAACGATCTCGCGCATGGCGACGATGTCGCACTCACCGGCAAGTCCCTCGAAGGGGCGGCGGACCAGTTGGGTGGCCGAACGCGCGGCCGCCTTGCCGTGACACACCTTGTAACGCTTGCCGGAACCGCACGGGCACGGCTCACGCGGGCCGACCGGCTCGATCACTGCGTCGGCGTCGACCACCGCGAACGGCTTCTTCTTTCCCATGACTTGCTCCTTCGTCACCGCGGTGAACTCTGCTGCTCCGACGTCTGTTCTGGGGCACAGGTTCTCAGGTCAGCTGAGTCAGCACGGCGCGTGGTCGGTTCGTGATGATGGCGTCGACCCCCACCCTCGTGCAGAGGTCGACGTCGGCCGGCTCATCCACGGTCCAGCAGAACGTGCGATGGCCATGCGAGCGCACCCGTGCCACGTAGTTCGGATGGGCGCGCAGCACCTCGATCGAGGGGCCGGCAATGCCGATCCGGTGCGGCAAGGCGCCGTCGCGGAAGCGCACCGGCACCCGCTCCATGAGTGCGACCCGTGGAATGTCTGGCGCCCACCGGGCGAACCGGCGCAAGGCGAACGCGCTGAACGACATCAGACGGATCGGCGTCGCCTCACCCAGACGCGGCCGGGCCAGACCGAAATCTTCGAGCACCTCGACCACGCGCTCCTCGACATAGCCGGCGTAGCGCGTGGGGTGCTTGGTCTCGATCGCCAGCACGATCCTGCGGTCGTAGGAGGTGACCAGCTTGAGCAGCAGATCAAGCGTGAGTACCTCACGCGAGCGGGTATCGACAACGTCGACCGCCTCGTCGGTGCCATCACTACTGCCCTGACGCCAGGATCCGAAGTCGAGATCCTTCAACTGCTGCAGCTCCAGCGTCGAGACCACTCCGCTGCCGTTGCTGGTGCGGTCGATCGTGCGGTCGTGCACGCACACCAGGTGGCCATCGGCAGTGAGGCGCACATCGCACTCGAGGCCGTCGGCGCCGTCTTTCAGCGCCGTTTCGTAGGCCGACAGAGTGTGCTCGGCCACGTCGGCGCTGGCCCCGCGATGAGCGATGACCAGCGGACGTTCACCGTGACCCGTCATGGCAGCAGCACCCCGGGATTTAAAACGCCGTGCGGATCCAGCGCGTTCTTGAGCGCACGCATCGCAGCGATCTCTTCGACGCTTCGCGACAGGTGCAGCCACTTCGTCTTGTGGACGCCCACCCCATGCTCGGCCGCAATGCTGCCGCCGAAGTGCGCCACCAACGTCAGCACCTGCTCATCGAGACGATCGCCGGTCGTCTCATCGACGTCGAGCAGATTGATGTGCAGGTTGCCGTCGCCCAGGTGCGCGTAGACGTGCACCTCACGGCCCTGCGTGTCGGGCAGATCGTCGAGCCGATCCAAGAACTCCGAGATGTCGGCGATCGGGAGACACACGTCGAGCTTGAACGGCACGCCCCTGGCCGCGACCGCCTCGGCTTGTCGGTCGCGGTACTCCCACATCCGTGGGTCGACGGCGGCATCGGCATCCTCGGGAAGCTCAGGCAACTCGTCCGTCTCGAGCAGCAGATACACCGCGTGTTCGTGTTGCAGTGGCTGGGTGAGGCCGCACACCTCGCGCACCACAGCCATCCCCTCGGCGCGGATCATTTCGGCCGCGGTCAGATCTCCTCGACGCCGCGCCTGCGCGATTAGATCGACGGCTTCCTGCACGCTCGAGAGTCCGATCAGGGTCACGCTCGGCGCGTGCGCTGGCAGCGGGATCAGGCGCAACCGGGCGGCGGTGACGACGCCCAACGTGCCTTCGCTCCCGGTCATCAACTGACTGAGGTCGTAACCGCCGTTGTCCTTGGCCAGGGGTTTCATCCGCCGCAGCACACTTCCGTCGGCAAGCACGGCTTCGAGCCCGGCCACCTGACGTCGCGTGTCGCCGAACCCGACCACTCGCAGGCCACCGGCGTTCGTGGCGACCATGCCGCCCACCGTGGCCGAGTCGCGAGCCGCGAGG
>Ga0105048_10009490_pt1 | contig 15472 bp, 13 predicted proteins | sample MAT05_FD_78382 | JGI IMG/M metagenome (GOLD analysis project Ga0105048, IMG submission 78382) | Freshwater microbial communities from Lake Fryxell liftoff mats and glacier meltwater in Antarctica - MAT-05 | ecosystem: Environmental > Aquatic > Freshwater > Ice > Liftoff microbial mat | place... | reverse complement strand
CTGGCCGAAACCGTGGCCCTGTCACCCACCGCGGTGCTGGCACGGGTGCAGCGCCTCACCAAGGAGGGTGTCATTCAGGGCTTTGAGGCGCGGCTGGACCCGGTGAAGCTCGGCGTTGGGCTGATGGTGTTTGTGCAAGTGCTGCTGGACAAAACCACCCCCAACGTGTTCGAGGCCTTCAAGGCCGCCGTTCAGGTGCGTTCTGAGATCATGGAATGTCACATGGTGGCAGGCGGCTTTGACTACCTGCTGAAAACCCGCATGGCCGACATGAATGCCTACCGCGAGTTTGCCGGCACGGTGTTGTGGCAACTGCCCGGTGTGCGCGAGACACGCACTTATGCGGTGATGGAAGAGGTGAAGAGCACCACGCAGCTGCCCCTGTAGCGCCAAGCATCACCGCTATTGCGAACCCCTTGAATCCAGCCCGATGCCGCACACGGACCATGAACAAAGTCCCCGTCACTGCCAACGCAGCGCGGCAGTCCAGACTGTTGGAAGTCATGGTTTGCTTCACAGCGTTCGCAATGACGGCTGCATTCAATTCGAGCCTGGCCCCTTCCATGCTCGTCACAGAACATCCACCGGGCGCGTGCAATACTCTACTCATGTCTGCGACATCACTTTCTGCCAGCCCGAGGCCCCAGCATTTTTTTATTGCCGCCACTTTGTCGCTGGTGTCGGTTTACCTGACGTTTTCAGGCCACGGCTACATCATTCTGCCCACGTCGGGCAGTTGGATCACCATCATTCATTTGCCGACCATTCTGGCTGGCATATTGGGAGGCTGGTGGGTGGGTGCGTTGGTGGGTGGTGTTTTTGGCTTGTCAGCCATGGTGTATGCAGCGCAGTCTGATGTGGCGGTGTTTGCTGACGTTTGGGTGTCGCTGCCACCGCGGATCGTGGTCGGACTGGTGGCCGCCGCTGTGTTCAGCCGGGGCGTGCGCTGGGGTGAGCATGTGGCGGTGTTGGCTGCCGCCGTGGCCGGTACCCTGACCAACACCGTTTTGGTGCTGTCGACAGCGGTGTGGCGGGGTTATTTCAGTGCCGATGTGGCCATCAACGTGGCGACAAAACATTTCGTTCTGGAGGTGAGCGTCGCTGCCATCGGCACCCTGTTGCTGACCCTGGTTTGGCGGGCACTGCAGGTGGCATTGGGTAAAGTCAGGCAAGCCGACGCATGAAGCTCAGTGACCTACGGGTACGCATCAACAGCTATATCGTGCTGGGGTTTTTGACGCTGGTGACCGTGTTTGGGGTGACCTTGGTGACCCATCAAAACGCGCTCTATCGCAGCACCGTTGACAAGCTAAAAAAATCCGTTGGCATCTTCCACCAGCTCAATCAGGCCAGGTTTTTGGCCCTGGCGCAGACTGCTGATGCTGATGCTGTCCCGATGTCGGGCTTGGGTGATGTGCTGAAGTTGGAAGAATTTTTGTTTATTCGGCTCTACGACGCGCAAGGAAAGCCGCTGCTGCACCTGTTCAATGACAGCAGTTTTACGTCGGAATCGGTCGATGCCAAATTCCCCGCGCCCCGGGTCACGCGTGAGCAACAAAGCTGGTCAGAAGAAAACATCTACCTGACCGATCCGCCCCGGGTTTACGCCTTGGTGGTTTACTCCACCCCCGTGCAGGTTACGGGCCAGCGGGTGGCTTACATCGACTACATGTACGACGTATCGGCCTATAAAAACCAGTTTTTTTACTTAACCAGCATGATCATCGTTTTTTTGCTGCTCACCCTGCTGATGCTGGCCGTGATCGTGAATCTGCTGTTTTCTCGGTTTTACGAGGACAACATTCAGGGATATTTCCAAATTAGCCCAGACGGCCGCTTGCTTAATGTGAATTCGGTTTTAGCCAGCACACTGGGTTATGCGTCGAAGAAAGCGTTGCTGGGCGAGGCCGAGGTGTTTGTGCGCAGCAACGACCTGCTGACGCACATCCAGCACATCGCAGCGCGTGCGGTGGCTGGGCCGGGCATGGAGCTGCTCTTGCGCTGCCGGCTGGGTGAAGTTCGCTGGTGCGAGGTATCGGTGGAGCCGGTGCGCAGCATCCGTGGCGAGGTGCTTTACCATGAATGCTTGGTGTCTGACATCAGTGACAAAAAGGCCAAGGAAGCGGCCGAGCTGAAGTATTTGCAGGCCACCCGGGAGATCAACCGCCAGTTGGAGCAAAAAGTCGCTGAGCGAACCCAAGCCCTAGAGACCCTGCAAAAGCAAACCGACCTGCTCGCACGCACCGACACCCTGACCGGCTTGAGCAACCGGCGGGATTTTTACGACAAAACCCAGCACGAGCTGAGCCGGCGCAAACGGTTAGGGTGTGAAGCCGCTTTGGTGATGATTGACATTGATTTTTTTAAGCGGGTCAATGACACCTACGGCCATTTGTCCGGTGACGAGGTCTTGAAAGCCATGAGCCACGTGGCGCAATCGGCCAACCGGGCAACCGACATTCTGGCGCGCATCGGGGGAGAAGAGTTTGCGATCTTCATGCCCGACACCGCGCTGACCGATGCACTGCAGGTGGCCGAGCGCCTGCGGCTGGCGTTGGCCAACATAACCGTCACTTTGCCCGAGGGCCAGCACATTCAGATCACCGTCTCAATGGGGGTAACCAGCACCCAGCCCAACGACACCCACATCGACGACCTGCTCAAGCGCGTCGACACCGCCCTCTACCAAGCCAAAAACACCGGCCGCAACCGGGTTTGCCAAGCCTACCCCCCGCCACTCGCCAATTAACCGCCACACCCATACCGGTTTGCTTAACTTTCAAGACCTTGATGCCACCCCAGAACATGAAAACCCAGCCGTCACTGCCAGCGCAACGCGGCACTCCAAGCTGTTGGAAGTCATGGATTGCTTCACTGCTTACGCAATGACGGCGTGCGTTCATGGAAAGTTTGGGCCGTTGTGTGGATCAGGCTGCCGGGCTGCGATGCGCCGGAACTGCCAAAGACTCAGCGCGAGTGCGCTGTCATGGGTGGCGCAGCGGCATCAAGGAGGAGGCCCGCAGGGCCGGGGGACAGCCGCGTAGCTACCCATGGCAGCGCGCTCGCCCGCGCACACCTAAAAAGCCACCCTGACCAGCCTGCAAAAGCTGACTACAAAAACAAACTGAATCAAGCCGGATAGTGACGCGCCCCAAAAATTGCCGAGCCAACACGCACCATGGTGCTGCCCGAGGCAATCGCCGCTTCCAGATCCGCACTCATGCCCATCGACAAGGTATCCAGCGTCAATCCTTCCGCGTTTAATGCATCAAATAGGTCTCTAGCCCTTTTAAATAAAGCGCAAGCAGCTACACAATCAGTAGCAGGCTCAGGAATGCACATCAGCCCGCGCACCTGCAGGCGCGGCAACGCTTTCACCGCCTGAACCAATGCCAGCGCGTCTTCAGGGGTCACGCCAGACTTGGTGGGGCCGCCATCGACATTCACCTGAATACACACCTGCAGCGCCGACAAATGCGCTGGGCGCTGCTCGCTCAGGCGCTGGGCAATTTTCAGGCGGTCCACGGTGTGCACCCAGTCAAAATGCTCGGCCACCAAGCGCGTCTTGTTGCTCTGAATCGGGCCGATGCAGTGCCACACCAGCGGCAGATTACGCAGCGCGGTGATTTTCTGCACCGCTTCCTGAATGTAGTTTTCACCAAACGCCGTCTGTCCGGCCTCAAAGGCGGCCAGCACCGCGTCGGCGTCAAAGGTTTTGGAGACCGCCAAAAGTGTGACGGAATCGTCAGCCCGGCCCGCTGCCTGGCAGGCGGCGTGGATGCGGGCCTGCACGGCCTTCAACTGCATAGGAATCATGGTCATAATTGCTTTAGCGTAACAAACAATCTCGGGGGTTTTGTGGATATCACCCAGTTGCTGGCTTTCAGCGTCAAAAACAAGGCATCCGACTTGCATCTATCGGCAGGTTTGCCGCCGATGATCCGTGTGCATGGCGACGTGCGCCGCCTCAATGTGGAGCCGCTGGACCACAAGCAGGTGCACGGCATGGTGTACGACATCATGAACGACGCGCAGCGCAAACACTACGAAGCCTTTCTGGAGATCGACTTCTCGTTCGAGATTGAGGGCTTGGCACGCTTTCGGGTCAACGCCTTTAACCAGCAGCGTGGCGCGGGTGCGGTGTTCCGGACCATTCCCAGCAAAATTTTGACCCTTGAACAGCTCAACTGCCCGAAGATCTTTGCCGATCTGGCCATGAAGCCGCGTGGCTTGGTGCTGGTAACCGGCCCTACCGGCTCAGGCAAATCGACCACCCTGGCGGCCATGGTGAACTACCTTAACGAAAACGAGTTTGGCCACATCCTGACGGTAGAAGACCCGATTGAATTCGTGCATGAGTCGAAAAAGTGCCTGATCAACCAGCGCGAGGTCGGGCCACACACGCAAAGTTTTGCCGCCGCCCTGCGCTCGGCTCTGCGCGAAGACCCTGACGCGATTCTGGTGGGTGAAATGCGCGATCTGGAAACCATTCGCCTGGCCATGACAGCAGCGGAGACCGGCCACCTGGTGTTTGGCACGCTGCACACCAGCAGCGCGGCCAAAACCATCGACCGGATCATTGACGTGTTTCCGGCGGAAGAGAAAGAAATGGTGCGCGCCATGTTGAGCGAGTCGCTGCAGGCGGTGATCTCGCAAACCCTGTGCAAAACCAAGGACGGCCAGGGCCGCATCGCAGCGCACGAGATCATGCTCGGCACCAGCGCGATTCGCAACCTGATCCGCGAAGCCAAGGTGGCGCAGATGTATTCAAGCATCCAGACCGGCAACAGCGTCGGCATGCAAACGCTGGACCAGAACCTGACCGACCTGGTGCGCCGCAGCATCATCACCCCGGCGGAGGCCCGCACCAAGGCCAAGATTCCCGAAAACTTCCCGGGCTAAATATGGCACACCCCCGACTTGCCCACTTTGTGTGGCCGCTTTCCCCCTTGCAGGGGGCAACGCCTGTGGCCCGGCAAAGCCGGTTCCACGGCGTTTCTGTTTTTGGTGAGCGAATTCACACGCTCACTAGGTTTGATAAAAAGGAGCTGTTTCCATGGAACGTGATCAGGCAACTACATTCATTACCGACCTGCTCAAGCTCATGGTGGGCCGCGGCGGGAGTGACTTGTTTCTCACCGCTGAGTTGCCACCCTCCGTCAAGGTGGATGGCAAGATCACCAAGGTGTCGCCGCAGCCGCTGAACGGCACCCACACCATTGCGCTGGCGCGCGCCATCATGAACGACCGCCAGCTCGCCGAGTTTGAGCGCACCAAGGAGTGCAACTTTGCCATCTCGCCGCCCGGTCTGGGGCGCTTTCGCGTCAACACTTTCATGCAGCAGGGCAAGGTAGGGATGGTGTTGCGGACCATTCCCAGCAAGCTGCCTACCATTGACGGCCTGAAAATGCCGCTGATCCTGAAAGACATTGTGAACACCAAACGCGGCCTGTGCATTCTGGTGGGTGCCACCGGTTCAGGCAAAACCACCACCCTGGCCGCCATGGTGGACTGGCGCAACGAGACCACTTTCGGCCACATCATCACCGTGGAAGACCCAATCGAGTTCGTCCACGCGCACAAAAACTGCGTCGTGACCCAACGCGAGGTCGGCATTGACACCGACAGCTGGGAAGCGGCGCTGAAAAACACCCTGCGCCAGGCCCCAGATGTGATTTTGATGGGTGAAATCCGCGACCGTGAAACCATGGACCTGGCCATCGCCTTTGCCGAAACCGGCCACCTGTGCCTGGCCACGCTGCACGCCAACAGCACCAACCAGGCCATAGACCGGGTGATCAACTTCTTCCCCGAAGAGCGCAGGCAGCAGGTGCTGATGGACTTGTCGCTCAACCTGAAAGCCATGGTTTCGCAGCGTTTGATTGTTAAACCCGACGGCAAGGGCCGCACAGCGGTGGTGGAGATCATGATCAACTCGCCGCTGATTTCCGACCTGATCTTCAAGGGCGAGGTCCTCGAGATCAAGGAGGTCATGAAAAAGAGCACCAACATCGGTATGCAGACCTTCGACCAATCGCTGTTCGCGGCCTATGAAGAAGGCGCTATCACCTACGAAGACGCGCTGCGCAACGCCGACTCGGTCAACGATTTGCGGCTGCAAATCAAGCTCAACAGCAAGCGCGGGCGCAGCAGCAATCTGGCTGCCGGCACCGAGAGCATCACGATCATTTAACGCGATCACCTTTGACATGACTGCACAGGACGCCAACGCATGACCCGCACCAGCTACGACCCCACGCCCGCGCAACACGTCGCCTTTTTGGGCCTGGGTGTGATGGGTTACCCGATGGCCGGCCACCTAGCGCGCGCCGGGCACCAAGTCACCGTGTACAACCGAACAACCTCTAAATCAATAGCATGGTGCGCAGAATGCACGGGGGCTAGAGGCCAATTTGATGCCTTAACTTACGCCGAGACACCACGCCAGGCAATGCAAGGCGCCACGCTGGTCTTTTGCTGCGTAGGCAATGACGATGACCTGCGCAGTGTGGTGCTGGGCCCGGATGGTGCGTTTGCCGGTATGCAAGTGGGCGCGGTGCTGGTAGACCACACCACCGCGTCAGCCAACGTGGCGCGCGAGCTTTACGCCGCCGCGCAAGCACTCGGCCTGCATTTTGTCGACGCGCCGGTATCAGGCGGTCAGGCGGGCGCGCAAAACGGCGCTTTGACGGTGATGTGTGGTGGCGACAAGGCGGCGTTTGAAGCCGCCCAGCCGGTGGCCATGGCCTATTCCAGGGCGTTCACGCTGCTGGGCGACAGCGGTGCCGGGCAGCTGGCCAAAATGGTCAACCAGATCTGCATCGCTGGCTTGGTGCAAGGTTTGTCGGAAGCCATTGCTTTTGGCGAGCGCGCCGGGCTGGACATGGCCCAGGTGCTTGACGTGATCGGCAAGGGCGCTGCGCAAAGCTGGCAGATGGACAACCGTGGTAAGACCATGGTGGCGGGAAAATTTGACTATGGCTTTGCCGTGGACTGGATGCGCAAGGACCTCGGCCTGGTGCTGGATGAAGCCCGGCGCAACGGCGCCAAACTGCCCGTGACCGCGCTGGTGGACCAGTTTTACGCCGATGTGCAGCAGATGGGCGGCCGGCGCTGGGACACCTCCAGCCTGATCAAGCGGTTGTAGGTGTGAGTCGAATCAATCTTGCCAGAGACCTTTCCTAACGGGTGCGCCAGGAAGACGCTGAACTAACTGAGCTGATCCTGCCTGTCAATCAGCCCGCAGAAAGACGCATTTCAACCAAATACCACAGCGCACCGCCGAAGTACCCCATCAGCGCAAGCAGGCTGATTTTTTTCATGTACCAGAAAAAATCAATCTTCTCCAGGCCCATGGCGGCCACGCCCGCGGCCGAGCCAATGATCAGTATCGAGCCACCGGTACCTGCGCAGTAAGCGATAAATTCCCATAAAAAGCTGTCTGGCTGGTATTGCGTCATGCTGTACATGCCCATCGACGCAGCCACCAGCGGCACGTTATCGACCACTGCGCTGACTAGGCCGATGATGATCACGATGATGTCCTGACGGCCCACCGTCTTGTCCAGCCACACTGCCAGTGAGCCCAAAATATGGGTGTGCTCCAGCGATGCCACGGCCAGCAAAATGCCAATGAAAAAGACAATCGATCCCATGTCGATGCGTGACAAAGCGTGTACCAGCGTGAAATGGTTTTTATCTTCATCGGCCTTGTCACGGTGCAGCAAATCGCCCACCAGCCACAAGATACCCAAGCCAAACATGATGCCCATGAACGGTGGCAAGTGGGTGAAGGTCTTGAACACGGGCACGGCAACCAGCGTGCCAAGCCCCAGAAAAAACATGATGTTGCGCTCGCGGGCGGTGGACGCCACGGTGAGCAAATTTTCCTGACGCACCGGCGACACCACTGTCTTGCCTTTAAGAATGAAAGCCGTCACCGCCAGCGGCACGAGCAGGTTGATCAGTGAGGGTATGAACAACTCTTTCATGATGTTGAGCGCGGTGATCTGGCCACCGATCCACAACATGGTGGTGGTTACGTCGCCAATTGGCGTCCAGGCACCGCCTGCATTGGCAGCGATAACGATGATGCCGGCAAAAAACAGTCGATCGTCGCGCTTGTCGAGCAACTTTTTCATCAAGGACACCATGACGATGGTGGTGGTCAGGTTGTCGAGTACCGAACTCAGGAAAAACGCCACAAAACCCACCAGCCACATCAGGGTGGAGAGTTGGGTCGTTTTGATGCGCGAGGTAATGACTTCAAAGCCGTTGTGCGCATCGACCACTTCAACGATGGTCATGGCACCCATCAGGAAAAACACGATTTGTGCCGTGCTCATCAAAGAAGCGTCAAGATTTTCAACCACCAGGTGCGGGTCATCGCTGGCCAACGCATAAATCGTCCATAAAAGCCCCGCACCTATCAGGGCCGAAGCAGATTTATTGATTTTGAGAGGATGTTCGAATGCAATGGCCGCATAGGCGAGCACGAAAACAAAGGTCAGAGCGATCAGCATGGGGATTACCCTAGTGTGTGAGGGTTTGATTGTGAATCAGGCGCTAAGGGACAACCCTTACATGTCGAGCTTTGTTGCTTTGAAATCACATTCGCGCCAGGTCACCTCGACCAACAAAGAGGCCACCCAAGGCAATCCAGTCGCGGCACCAACAGGCGCCGTCTTACATGGTGATGGGTAAATTGCTTTCGCAGCAAGGCCGACAGTCACAACAAATTGCTCGCTTTCTAAGAGCAGCGAGTCAACACGATTCTTCCATCAACTGCCTCAACGGCCGACGATCGGCATTTCGCCACCCAGGGCTTCCAGCACATCGGGCAGCATCTTTTGCAGCTCACCGGTGGAGATCGCCACATCGGCGTCAAAGTCGTCGTCTTTGTGTTTGCTGGCGCTGCTGGCTTCAAACACGCCGTCTAGAAACGCCAGCTTTTTCAGCTGCAGCCCTTCGGTCATCATGAACGACACCCGCTCGTTCCAGGTCAGCGCCAGGCGGGTTGGCATCTTGCCTTCTTTGATGTGCTGCTGCACTTCTTCGGTATCCAGGCGGTGGCGGGCGTAGCGCACCACGGCTTTGGATTCGTCGGCGGCTTTCAGTTCACATTCGCGGTCCACACTGAAACCCGCTGGGGCTTCCAGGCTCAGCAGCCACTCGGCCATGGCCGCCACCGGCGACACCTGGGTGTTGATCAGCGTGGCAGCAAAACCGGGCAGCGCCTGCACCAGCAGCGTCACCACCTCGTCAGCGCGCGCCTGGCTGGCAGCGTCGATCACCAGCAACCTGGCGTCGCGGTCCAGCCACACCAGCGAACTGGACTGCTTGGTAAACGCCATCGGCAGCAGTTCCAGACGCATATCGTCTTTGATATCACGGGTTTCTTTCTTGCCCGGTTTGCGGCCCGTGGTGGCTTCAATCTGCGCCACTCGCTCCTGCGCCTTGCGGTTCACCACCGAGGCGGGCAGTGCGCGGGTTTCCAGCATCAGCTTGGCAATCCATTGGCCAGCCACCACTTCGAGCAAGGGGCCGTTGGCTTGGCCGCGCGGTTCGCTCCAGCCAAAGGATTTTTCCTGGCTGGCGCCACACTCGACAAAACGCCCGGCCTGCAGGCGCTCTTCCACTTGCTCGGCCGGGGTGGCCCAGTGAGTGTCGATGCGGTACATGATGATATTTTTGAACACTGAAAAACCCTTTGTGCTGGAACTCTGAATTGGCGAAGGCGTGATCATCCCATCAAAACCCGCGCCAAAAGTTCATGCCGTCTTTACATTGCTTTGAGCGCCATGCATCAGGTGGACACACGTGGCGCAGATACTTGCTCTCCAAGCCGGTGCCAATTTCAGGTCATCAGCCTTAACGTAAAGGAAAACATCATGAAAACGACTTTCAAACTCAGTTTGATCGCAGCCCTGCTGGTCGCTGCTGGCGTGGCCTACTCACAATCGCCCATGAAAGGTCAATGCGACCCGATGATGGGTATGGGTATGGGTATGGGTATGCAGGGCCCAGGTATGCGCCATGGCCACATGGACACCGCCCGCATGCAGGCCAAGATGGATCAGCATCACGCTGCCCTGAAGGCTCAGCTGAAGATCACCGCTGCGCAGGAAGCGGCCTGGACCCAGTTCACCGACACGGCGAAACCTGGTGCCGCGATGATGGCGCAACAGCCTGACCCCGCCGACATGGCCAAGCTGACGACACCTGAACGCATGGACAAGATGAAGGCCCTGCGCGCCCAACACATGGCTGACATGAGCACGGCGATGGACAAACACTTTGAGGCCACCAAAGCGCTGTATACGGTGCTGACACCCGAGCAGCAAAAAGTGTTTGACACCCATGCCATGCAAGGTCCGGGTCGCAGTGGCAAGCGTGGCCCTGGCAACGGCCCAATGCAGCCAATGGCCCCCAAGTCTTGAATTGCTTCTGCCATAGCGCCGGTTAGCGTCAAGTATCCAGTTGCCATAACGATGGATCGGCATGAAGAACAGGGTTGGCGAGCCCGTTGAGCCGAGCATGTCAGGGAACTTGTGGCAACATGGTGGCGTTTTCATTGTCACAAACGGTGGCCCACGCCCAGGGGCTACCGCTGGGGCACCACCATTCAGAAAAACGCCATGCCAAATTACCCGTCAAAGGATCTGCCTGCGCAGCAAGCTGCTTTTGCCGGGGTGCGCACCATTTCGCTTAGCCAGCCACTGCGTTGGCTTGTACTCGCCTGGAAAGACCTCTTGCGCGGGGGGTGGCTCAGTCTGATGCACGGGGTGGTCATGGCCTTGACAGGCGTCGTCCTGTTTGGTCTTGCAGGGCAGCGGTTCTGGTTTCTGGTTGGCGCTTTCTCCGGGTTTTTGCTGGTCGCGCCTATTCTGGCGACCAGTCTCTATGCCATCAGCCGGGCCATCGCGCGCGGGGAGCCGGTGCGGTTCGCGCTGATTCTGCACACCTGGCTGAATTGGCGAGACGGGCGCATTGTCCCCTGGGGTAAAGGGCATTGGCGTCTGATGCATTTTGGCCTGCTGTTGGCTGTGGCAGGCACGGGTTGGGTGCTGACGTCGGCGTCGCTGATTACGCTGATGGCGCCGACACCTATCACCGCCCCGATGGCATTCATCGAGCATGTGGTGCTGGCCCCTCAGGGCTATCTATTCGAGTTGTGGCTGGTGCTTGGTGGCGTGCTCGTCGCGCCCATCTTTGCCTCTACGGTGATCACCGTGCCATTGCTGCTGGACCGCGACATCAGCGTCAAGATGGCCGTGTTGAACAGCTGGCGGGTCATTTTGGCCAATCCGCTGCCGATGGCGTTTTGGGGCGCATTGATCATGGTACTGACCTTTTTGGGTTTTGCAAGCGCGCTGCTTGGGCTCATCTTGTTGGTGCCACTGCTGGGCCACGCCAGCTGGCACGCCTACTGCGACCTGCTCGATGCGTCTGCATTGCCAGAACGGGAGCCATGCTGATGTGGGGTTTTACCGAGGCGCAGATCAGCGAATTTGGTATGTCCTTTGGCATCGGTGCCGGCATTCTTTACATGATGTTCATCATCGGCCAACTGGCATGGGAATCCAAGGCCGGCAAATTTGGTACGTTCGTGCTGTTTCTGGGGCTGGCGTTCGGCTTTGTCGGGTTTCTGGCCAAGTACCTTATCCAGTATTTCATGGACATCAAGTAAGGCGGCGTGGCCGCCCCACCTGTCAGTTCATCGACCTATCAGCCGAACGGCTTGACACCGATCAGCCAGCCGTGCAGCCAAAAGGCAAACACCCCCCAACTCACCACCCCTACCACCACGGTGATCACTGTGGCTTGCACGCTGCTGGCTGCGCGCACTGAGCCGAGAAGGCGGTCACGCTTTCGGGCGGCAATGAAGTCCACCACTGCCCAGGCCAGAAAGCTGCCAAACAGGATGATGTGCGCCAGGTTGCCATTGGCCATCAAATGCGCCACTGCCCAGAGCTTGACGCCAGCCACCATCGGGTGATGCACCCATGCCTTGATGGCGTTGCCAGGCACATATGCCGCTACGAGCAAAATGAACGCCAGCAGGGTGAACAGCGATGCTGCGTGGCGCATGCCCCGCGGCGGTATCCAGATCAGCGTGGGCGTTTCGCGCACCATTCCCCAACCCCAGACCAGCAGCGCCAAGCCGATCAGTGACAGCACGGCGTAGATACCGCGCCAGGTGTCCACCCCCAGTGTGCGCCGCTGCTGGTCACGCCAGTCGTCCGCCACGATGCGCACTGAGTGCACGCCCAGAAACAGCAGCAATCCCGCCAAAAAAATCATCATGGCCATGTCAGACTCCTTTAAATATCAGCCGAATCAGGCACCCAGCACCCGGTTTTTACCCGCACGCTTGGCCAGGTACATGGCCTGATCGGCCCGTTTGATGGCCTGCGGCCCGGTCTCATCAGGGCCCAGTTGCGCCACACCCGCACTAAAAGTGATCAGCACTTTTTCGGTACCAGCTAGGAAATAGCGCTTGGTCAGCTCGCGCTGTAGCCGGGTCATGGCCTCAATGCCTTTGTCCAGCGGCGTGTCGGGCAGCAGAATGACGAATTCCTCGCCGCCATAACGCGCCAACGTGTCTTGCGGGCGCATCACCTCGCGCGTGACGGTGGCCAGGTGCGTCAGCGCGACATCGCCGGTGGCGTGGCCCAAGGTGTCGTTGAGCTTCTTGAAATTGTCAATATCCAGCAAGGCCATGCACAGAGGCGTGTCTTGGCGTTTGACCTTGGAGACTTCGCGGGTCACGGCTTCGTCCAGCCCCTGGCGGTTCAGCGCCCCGGTGAGCGGGTCGTGGCGTGCCTGGGCGCTGACGCGGTCCAGCTCCATGTGCAGTTTGGTGATTTCAGCCTCGGTGGCTTCGGCGTGTTTCTTCATGCCTTGCAACTCGTCGCGCGCCACCTGGCTATCGCGCGCCATGGTGCGGGTCGCTCCCACAATTTCTTTCAGTACGGGCGCAATGTCGACCAGGGTTTTGGCCTGCTCGATGAGTTTGGCTCCTGCTTCCAGCTGCTCATGAAAGCCGCTGGTGGATTGGCTCATAGCGGCGAGGCGCTCAATGAAGGTGGCCAGCATCTGGCGCATTTCTTCCTGTGCTTGCACCGCGCGGGATTTGGCCTCGGTCTGCTGGAAGATCACATCCTTGAGCTTTTGCGCCACGTCGTCCAGGCGGCGCAGTGTCAGCGGTGGCACGCAGACGGCCATCAGCGCTTCGGTCTGGCCTTTGAGCCAGCTATCGTCAATGCTCAGGTGGCTGATATTTTCCACCAGCAAGTGCAGCAGTTTCAGCAGCGCCGTCTTGATCTCGGCCTGGTCTTCGGCGGCAAACGACAGGCGGTGGCTGTACTGCCCGATCATTTGCTTGACGGTGATCGCATCGGCGTTTGGGTCGCGCAGCGATTTCAGCAGCGCTTGCGTCTGCTCCAAAAAGCGATCGTCGTCATGGCCCAGCGCGGGCAGGGCGAACTCGATCATGCGAGCGATCTGGCCAAAAAAGTCAGCGGTCAGGGCGGGCGCAGTGACCACTGGTGGTGCCGGCGCGATCTCGATGGGCAGCGCGGGTAGCGCTCTGGGCTTGTCTGCCAGCAACGGGCCGGGTTTGCCCGACTCGGGTGCCGCCGGGCTGAAGCCACCGTAGGCCATCAAGGCGGTTTTCACGCCGTCCCAGTTGAGCTGGTTGATGGCGGATTCAAGCAAACCGCGCTGCTTTTGTTGGCCCGGCGTTTTGGTAGGCAGCGCCACCGCAATGTCCCGCAGGCGCTCGGCCGGGAACGGCGGCTCGATCGGCACCTGGGCGACTTCGCTGTAAATTTTTTGGTAGTTCAAAGGCGTAGGCGCCAGCTTGCGAAGCGTGAGCTGCTTGAGCGTTTCGCGCGCAATTTCAAACGACGTTTTCTCGGCCATAGGGTACCTTGCTACAAAATCAGGTGCTGCCAGCCCTTGTTGCATAAGGGCTAGAGGCTGAAATCATCTGCAGTTCATAGAAACAATTGCAAAACATATCCATTGACATCAGCGGCCTGTGCAAACCATTCTTTGGGTCTTGTGGGGCGTTGATTGTCGAACCACATGAAAACCGCCATGTCTTCAGGGAATCGCGCATCATAGCCGCCAGCGGCGGCTGGCTTGGGATGCGTTTCAAGCTGATGTGCCGTTTCACCAGGAGAAATGTTAGGCCCGAGGTGATGGGGACCTGTTGGTTTAATCAACCGGGCGATGCGCTTTTGGTCTGCTGGCAGGGGGTAAGTCAAAAGTGCACGTCAAACACAGCCGTCATTGCGAACGCAGTGAAGCAATCCATGACTTCTGAATGCCTGGACCTCCCCGCTTTCAAGCTACTGAAGTAGCACCCATGCCATGCGCAAAAAAAGGCGTGAGTTAGTGTGAATCGCTGACCGCCGACCGCTGAAACTCTGCCCCATCAAGCGCCGGGTTTGAAATGAAGCAGGAACGCATGACACAGAACGCATGAAACATGAAACATGAAGCATTGATTTCGAAAGTGACCACATCACTTTGAACCGCCCCCGCGTGCAGGCCGACATCGACAGTTGGTGCCGCGTGGCCATGGGCTGGGCCGAGAGCCAGAGCCTGAAAGTGGCGCGCTTTGGCGACCACATGCGCCAGGTGGCGGTAACCGAAGGTGACAAGGTATCGGCACAAATCCAGTTTGGCTACGAGGTGCACGCCTTTGGCCTGGGCGACCTGAAAGCGTTGGTGGATGCCGTCACCGATGCCCAGGTGGCCAGCCAGATCGAGCTTTACAAGGCCGACTACGAGGTGGCTCCCGCGCTGCTGGCTGACCCGCACCAGTTCCAGATGCTGCAAAACGAAGCGCGCCTGGAGTTGGGCATGCACCAGTTTTTGACTGAGGGCGGTTTTTGCGCATTCACCAACTGTTTCGAAAACCTGACCGGCCTGACCAACCTGCCCGGCCTGGCTACCCAGCGGCTGATGAGCCAGGGCTTTGGCTACGGTGGCGAAGGCGACTGGAAAACATCGGCCATGGTCCGTATCGCCAAGGTCATGTCCAAAGGCCGCAGCGGCGGCACCTCGTTCATGGAGGACTACACCTACCACTTTGGCGCGGTAGGCCAGGTGCTGGGCGCGCACATGCTCGAAGTCTGCCCGTCGATTGCCGCTGCCAAACCTAAGCTGGAGGTGCATTTACACACCATTGGTTGCCGCAACGACATCGCGCGGCTGTTGTTTACCGGCAAGGCCGGGCCAGCCATCAACATCTCGGTGATCGACCTGGGCACGCGTTTTCGCATGATCGTCAACGAAGTGGATACCGTCACCCCGATGCAAGAGTTTCCGAATCTACCGGTAGCCAAGGCCTTGTGGCAGCCGCGCCCCAGCCTGGCGGTGGCCGCAGCGTCCTGGATTCACGCCGGTGGTGCACACCACAGCGCCGACACCCAGGGCATCACCGCCGACGAGGCGGTGG
>Ga0105048_10009488_pt1 | contig 15473 bp, 13 predicted proteins | sample MAT05_FD_78382 | JGI IMG/M metagenome (GOLD analysis project Ga0105048, IMG submission 78382) | Freshwater microbial communities from Lake Fryxell liftoff mats and glacier meltwater in Antarctica - MAT-05 | ecosystem: Environmental > Aquatic > Freshwater > Ice > Liftoff microbial mat | place... | reverse complement strand
TTTACGAACAACTTCGCCTGCGAGCCTCACGGCGTTCTTTTCTCGGTCGGGCCGCATGCGGAATGGGGACACTCGCGCTTGCGTCGCTTGCTGATCCGAAGGTGTTGGGTGGCAGCGGGACGGTCAATCCGTTGCATCACCCGGCCAAGGTGAAGCGAGTTATCTATCTCTACATGGCCGGCGGGGCTTCGCATCTTGAAACGTTCGACTATAAGCCGAAGCTGGCTGAGATGAACGGCAAGCCGATGCCCGAGTCGTTCACCAAGGGCCAGCCGATCGCGCAGCTTCAGGGCAGGGGGCTGACCTGCCTGGGTCCGCAGCATCCGTTCAAGAAGTGCGGCCAATCGGGGCAGGAGATCTCCACGATCTTCCCGAAGCTGGCGACCGTGGCGGATGATCTGGCGATCATCCGCTCGCTGAAGACTGAGGCGATCAACCACGACCCGGCCCACACGTTCATGAACACCGGCACGCTGATCTCGGGCCGGCCGAGCATGGGCTCATGGTTGTGGTACGGCCTGGGCAGCGAATCCGAAAGTCTGCCCGGCTTTGTGGTGCTGACGTCCACGGGGACGTCGGGTCAGCAGCAGCCGATCGCGCAGCGGCAGTGGCACAGCGGCTTCCTGCCGAGCCAGTTTCAGGGCGTGCACTTCCGCTCGAAGGGCGATCCGGTCCTGTACGTCGGCAACCCCGGCGGCGTGACACCTGAACGTCAGCGCGATGTGATCGACGCCACAAACGAACTGAACCGCCAGTTCGACAAGTCGGTCGATGATCCGGAAATTGCCACACGCATCAGCCAGTACGAGATGGCGTTCCGCATGCAGACCAGCGTTCCCGGCCTGATGGACCTGAAGGACGAGACAAAGGAAACCTTCGACCTGTACGGCACCAAAGGCGGCGACGGCTCGTTCGCATCGAACTGCCTGCTGGCACGCAGATTGGCACAGCGTGGCGTTCGCTTCATCCAGCTTTATCATCGCGACTGGGACCACCACGGCGGCGTGCAGAAGCAGATTGAAGTGGTGGCAAAAGAAGTGGACCAGCCGATGACTGCCCTGATCACCGATCTGAAACGAACCGGACTATGGAAGGATACGCTTGTCATCTGGGGCAGCGAATTCGGCCGGACGCCGATGGCGCAGGGCAACGGCCGGGATCATCACATGAAGGCGTTCTCGATGTGGATGGCCGGCGGCGGCATCAAGGGCGGTGTAACGCACGGCGAAACCGATGAGTTCGGTTACAACGCCGTGAAGGACGTGGTGACCGTGCATGACATGCACGCCACGATGTTGCACTTGCTGGGCATCGATCACGAAAAGCTGACATTCCGCTTCCAGGGCCGCGATTTCCGGCTGACCGATGTGCACGGCAAGGTGGTGAAGGAAGTGTTGGCGTAGTAAGGAAGGGCGACCCTTCGTAGATCTGTCAACGTGGATCATGACGCGGTGATCGACCGACTGCGGCAACGCAAGCCGGCAGGGAATTACTGGTTGATGCGGGCGGGCTTCCCGACTGCCTATCGGATGGGAAGCAGCCGATGATGACAGGCATCACCGCAACCGTGCTTTCCATTCACCCACCTGCCGCTCCACTTCCGCCGGGGCTGTTGAACCGTAGCTCTTGAAGCTCGCGAGCGCCTTCGCCACGCCCAGCACCTGGTAGACACCTTTGCCGTGGCCCGGGCATACCGATTCGAAGCGTTCGATCGGCAGCTCCAGTAGTCGGCACTTCTTCTGTTCACATTCACGCACAAGTCCGCCGACTGCCTCATGCGCCGAACGCATCGGAACACCGTGGGCTATGAGGTATTCCATCAGCGTGGTTGCATCGAGAAACCCGTCTTCCAGCTTTGAGGCGATGACTTCGCGCTTAAGCTTCGATTGCCGGACCAGCGGCGCGGCGACTTCCAGCGCGGCGGCGACGGTGTCGTGCGCGTCGAAGATGGCGGGCTTGTCCTCCTGCAGGTCACGGTTGTAGGCCATCGGCAGGCCCTTCAACAGGATCAGCAGATGCTGCAGGCTGGCGATGACTCGGGCTGTCTTGCCGCGCGTCAATTCCAGTACGTCCGGGTTCTTCTTGTGCGGCATGATGCTTGAGCCGGTGCAGAACTCATCCGGTAGATCGATGAAATCGAACTCGGTGCTCATCCACAGGATCCACTCTTCCGACCAGGTCGACAGGTGAATGGCAATCAGCGACAGGCAGAACACAAACTCCGCGGCGAAGTCCCGATCGCTCGATGCGTCGAGGCTGTTGCGGGCGACCGCGTCGAAGCCGAGTTGCCGGGCGGTGAAGTCCCGATCGATCGGCAGCGAAGTGCCCGCCAGTGCCGCTGCGCCAAGCGGCATGACATTGACGCGCTTTCGACAGTCGGCCAGGCGTTCGCGGTCGCGCTGCAGTTTCTCGATGTAGGCGAGAAAGTAATGGGCTGCCAGAACCGGTTGAGCGCGCTGCAGATGGGTGTACCCCGGCACGACAACACCTGCCTCGCGCTCGGCGAAGTCGAGGAATGCGCGCTGCAGTTCCGCAAGTCGGCCATCAAAGGCATCGATGGCGTCGCGCGTCCAGAGTTTCACGTCGGTGACGACCTGATCGTTCCGGCTGCGCGCGGTGTGCAACCTGCGGCCCAGGTCGCCCAGCCGATCGATCAGCGCTTTTTCGATGTGCGTGTGAATGTCTTCAAGCTGGATTGAGAAAGGCAGCGTGCCAGCTTCGATCTCCCCGCCGATCGCATCAAGTGCGGTGGCGATCTGTTCCGCGTCGTCGGACGTCAACAGGCCCGCGTGAGCCAGCATGCGTGCGTGGGCCTGGCTGGCGCGGATGTCGTGCCGATACAGGCGGTGATCGAAAGTGATCGATTCGGTGTAGGATTCCACCCGCGAATCAGTCCCGCCGGCAAACCGGCCACCCCACGTCTTCTGGCTCATAGTGATGTCAACCGCTTCTCAGAAACTGGCAAAGCTGCAAAGACTACGTTGTATGCCATCCCCCCGCGAAAGGGAGAGGGCAGTGAAAGCCTCACAAACGAGGGTGGTTGCCGTTTGCCGGAACTTCAACAAATCTCAGAAGATTCAATCGGAAACTGCCGAAAGATCTGGTGCAACCGTTACAGCCTCACACCCTGTGGCTGTGCCGCATCAGATTCGAAGGTGGAAATCGTGCGAACAGATGCATGTCGTGGTTGGATAGGGTATGCCCGCCGCCTGATGTCGATCGTGGCCGTCCTCACTTTCGGTAATCCCGCCCACGGGCAGGAGTTCAAGCGAGTGCCCGATCCGGTAGTCGATTCGGGGGTCGAAACAATCCAGGTCTCCGCGCCCGTTCCGGTGACAGATCTGCCACTTCTTCCGGCATCGCCTCCGCCGCTGCTGGAGGTGCTTCAGGAGAATCCGCCGCCGTCGTTGAAGGACGCCAAGGTCGATCCCAATTCAGCAGCCGTTCGACAGATCGTCAATGACTACCTGAGCGAACTCGAGAGTAAACGCAAACTGGACGAAGCGGCAAGAGCGAAAGAAGCCCGGGAAAAGGGGCATGAGGTCGGCAGCGACCTGAACCTGAACGCCAAGTGGGTCGAAGGCGTCGGCCTGGTTTTCGCGACGAAAGCGGAAGACTGGCGCATTCATCTCGGCGGCCGAATGCAGTTCGAGCCGGTCTTCTTCCAGCAGCCAGTCACTCTCAGGGGTGCTGCACCCGGCAACGGCGGGGTGCCGGCGTCGGGCAATGGCGCGGGGGTCGGCCCTTTGGATGACGGGGCGTACTTCCGCCGGGTGCGGCTGAAAGCCGACGGCGTGGGATACGAAACTATCGAGTTCAATTTTGAAGTCGACTTCGAGCAACTCAACTACATCACCTACGACCATTTGTGGGTCGGCATGAAGGATGTGCCGTTCTTGGGGACGGTCCGCGTTGGTCAGCACAAGGTGCCCGTGGCGATGGAAGGAATGGGAAGCGATTACTTCCTCACACTGCTCGAACGCTCGAGCGCGCACGATGCCTTCGGTATTTTGTTCGCGCCGGGTATCTGGTTCTCGAACACTTACCTCGACCAGAACCTCGTCGTGCAGCAGATGTTTCACAAGACGCAGCCGTTGGGCTTCTACACATCGTCCTTTGGCGACGGCAACTACGCGAGCAGCACGCGCATCACCGGCACGCCCTACTACAAGGACGAAGGCCGGCACCTGATCCATATTGGTGCATCGTACCAGTATCGAACGACGAACCTGGGCCGCGAGTTGCAACCGGGTGGCACAGGCAGCACGTTTGGCGATTCGCAGGAAGTGATTCGTCTTCGGGCCCGGTCTGACCTGCGCGACGGCATCGGCGTCGGCAACGGCGGCAACCTCGGCGGCAACGTCGCCCGCTTCGTCGATACCGGGTTTCTGCTGGCAAAGAACGCACAGACGTTCGTGCCGGAGTTCCTGACCATCTGGGGCCCGTTCTCCGTGCAGGCGGAAGGATACGTGGTGCAGGTCGCCAACGCCCGGGCGCTGTATGGCCCGAATGCGATCGGTACGCCCTACGGCAACCCGACGTTCTGGGGCGGTTACGTCGAGACCAGCTACTTCCTCACCGGCGAGCACCGCGGGTACGACCGCCGCAACGGAGTGTACGATCGGCCGGTGCTGAAAAAGAACGCGTTCTTCGTTCGCGGGGAAGACGGCTGCCTGCTCAGCAACCTCGGGGCCTGGCAGGTGGCATACCGCTACTCGTACCTCGATCTCGATGCCAACGGCATCAACGGCGGCACGATGAACCAACATACGATGGGCCTGAACTGGTACATCAACAACGCGACGAAAATCCAGTTCCAGTACAACATCAGCCAGCGTGAGGTAGTTCTGCCGGCAGCGAGTGGCACTGTCCATGGCTACGGCATGATGGCTCAGTGGTATTTTTGATCATCCATCGCGAGGAATTACCGTCATGACAAGGATGTTATGTCTGTTCGTACTGTCGACGTCGTTTTGCCTGATGACTCGGGCCAGCGCTCAGGAACCCGTCAGCGCTGCAGGGCACCATCAATCCATCGAGATCGCCACACCGGCAACCGTGAAGGTATGCGCGACCGAATGCCAGCCGACGAAGAAGACAGTCTACTCCTCGGTTGAAAAGCAATACTGCCTTGCCGAGCGAGGTTTGCTCGACTGGCTGCACGGTTGTCTTTTCGGCTCGGACGATGGTTGCAATCATTGCGGTCAGGTCCGTACGAAGACGGTGCTGGTGAAGAAGATTGTCCCCGGCAAACCGGTTGAACGTTGCGTGTTGAAGGAGATCATTGTCAACAAGTAAGGTGACAACGAACAGATTTCGCGCGCCAGCGAGGCGCTAGCCTCACTGGCGTTGGCGTGTTGCTTGAATCGCCGTCATTGGCTGCGTTGCCGACGGTGCGCCTGTGCCTTGCCTCGCTTCTGCAGTTTCGAAAAATCGGCGTCCGACAGGTCGGACTGCAACTCGGCAATCTCCTGCTTTTCGCGGTCGTTGTCGGCCGATGGCCTCATGCTCGCAAGGGCGATGGCTGCACTGCAGAGCAACTGACTGGCGCAGTCCGCCTGGCCGTGCTGAATCGCCTGTGCCGCTTCGCGCTTCAGTCGGGCGATCTCCAACAGCGCGAAGTAGTCTTGTACGTCCAGGTTCGGAGCGAGCGAATCCCAGGCGGCGGCCGTAACGACTGGAAGCGTCAGTTCCGTGCTGGCCACCTGCGTCTCGCTCGTTCGGGGCGGCGTCCACGTCACACGGATCTGGCCGAGCCGACTGGGTTTCGAGAGCGAGGGGACCTGAAGTCGTACACCCAACTTGATCGTTGAACCGGCGATCAGGTTGGGCAGTTTCGCGCGGCCATCAGGCAGCGTGGTCGGGTCATTGAGTATTTCGAACTTTCCGACACCCGGTTTCGTATCGAACTCGAATCGAACTTGCGTGCCGAATGTGGCCGAAAGACCTTTCAGTTCTGCTTCAAAGATGCCCTGAAGCTGGTCGGGCGACTCCACGTAGTAGTAGCCGCCGTCGCCCGAGTTGCCGATCGCTTCGAGCAAGTCTTCGTTGTAGTCGTCGCCCAGCCCCAGTGCCGAGGTGCTGATTCCCGCATTAGCTTGGCGGGCCACGTCCGTGGCGATGAAGTCGGGCCGGCTTTCCCCGATGTTGGCCTGCCCGTCAGTCAGCAGCAGGACGCGGTTCAGACCACCGCTTTTGAGATGACTGCCGACTTGGGCTGCCCCTTCCTTCCAACCGTCGAACAGAGCCGTGCTGCCGCCTGTCGTGATCTGCTTGATCTGTCCGATGATCGACAACTTGTCTTCGACGAGAGTGTTCGCGACCAGTGTCTGAACGGTATTGTCGAAAACCGTAACGCTGACGCGATCGTTGGATCGCAACTGCTCGATCGCGTAGACGGCTGCCTGCTTGGCGTGTTCCAGCTTGTCGCCTTGCATGCTGCCCGACCGGTCGATCACCAGCCCGAGGTTGATCGAAGGCCGTTGTGCCTGGCCCGGAGTTTGAGGAACGGTGATCGCCACCAGGATGTCGAGTGTCGTCGGCGTCCCGGCGCGCAGGGCAGGAAACAACGGCGTGACTTCGATCTGAGGTGTCAACATGGGAAACTCCTCTCGACTGGAATATGAATTGAATTGGCCACAGGGTGTCAAGCGGATCAGTCGCGTTTCGTCTATCGCGGGCACGGGCAAACGTGAAGTTAGACGGATTGTCTCGTGTCCGATGAACAATACAAGGTCGGTTGATCGATTCTCGCGAATATTTGGCTGCCGACAAGCCAGCAGCAAGGCTGACGGATCGCCAAAGTGATACGAGAAGATGTCGAAAGGTTCGCGCAGCGCACGCGATGTGAGGCAATCGGAGAATGGAATGGGCGAATCGATGAGGCGTGGCGGCGCCTCATCGAATGTTGACAGCTTAATTCAGCTTCCCTTCAACCCCAAATCCTTTAACTGCCGTGCTTCGACCGGTGCGGGAGCACCGGTCATCAAATCGCGGGCACGCTGGTTCTTGGGGAAAGCAATCACGTCGCGGATGTTGATGGTGCCCGCCAGCATCATCGCCCAGCGGTCGAGACCCAGCGCGATGCCGCCATGTGGCGGCGCGCCGAACTTCAGTGCATCGAGAAGGAAACCGAAGCGCGCCTGGGCGTCTTCGGGCGTCATGCCCAGCGCGGCGAACATGCGCGACTGCGTTTCGGGGCTGTGGATACGGATGCTGCCGCCACCCACTTCGTAGCCGTTCATGATGAGGTCGTAGGCCTTCGCCTTCACTCGCGCGGGATCGCTTTCGAGATACTGCAGGTCCTCATCGCCCGGCGCGGTGAATGGATGATGGTTCGCCACCCAGCGGTTCTCTTCCGGGTCGTGCATGAACGATGGAAAGTCGACTACCCAGGCGATGCTGAAGTCTGCGGCCGTGGGCTTGGCACCCTCGCCGCGCTCCCACCAGTTGGTATACAGCTTCAGAATGCCCGCCAGATGCTGCCGCAGCGCACCGAGTGCATCGCAGACGACCCGGTGCTTGTCGGCCACGAACAACAGCACATCGCCAGTTTCAACCGCGAAGCGTTCGCGCAGCGCCGTCTGCAGTTCCGCATTGAAGAACTTCTCGATCGAGCCGGTGAACTTGCCGGCCTCCACCTTCATCCACGCCAGGCCCTTGGCGCCGTAGCGGCTCACGAATTCCGACAGTTTGCCGCCCGGCTTCAGGTCGGTGTTCGAGAATTTGTCGGCAGCCTTGACCGCACGGATGCCTCGGACGACACCGCCTGCCGCGATGACATCCTTGAAGACCTTGAATTCACTTTTCCCGGCGATGTCGCTGAAATCGATGATCTCCATGCCGTAGCGCATGTCCGGCTTGTCGCTGCCGTACTTAAGCATCACGTCTTCGTACTTCAGGCGCGGCAGAGGCAGGGCAATCTTCAAGCCGAGGATCCGGTTGAAGATGTCCGCGGTCAGTGCTTCCATCACGCGGAAGATGTCGTCCATTTCGACGAACGACATCTCGACGTCGAGCTGCGTGAACTCCGGTTGCCGGTCCGCCCGCAGGTCCTCGTCACGCAGGCAGCGCGCGATCTGGTAGTACTTGTCGTACCCGGCTACCATCAGCAACTGCTTGTACAACTGCGGCGACTGAGGCAATGCGTACCACTCCCCGTGATGCACTCGGCTGGGGACCAGGTAGTCACGCGCGCCTTCGGGCGTGCTCTTGCCCAGGAGCGGGGTTTCGACTTCGAGAAAACCCTGCGCATCGAGACTGTCGCGGATGACTTTGTTCAAGCGATGCCGGGTGATCAGTACCTGCTGCAGCGACCGGCGGCGCAGGTCGAGATAGCGGTACTGCATCCGCAGGTCTTCGTTGGCGATCTCTTCGCCGAACTCTGTGATCTCAAACGGCGGCGTCGGGCAGCGGTTCAGAATCGTGACCTTGGCTGCCTTCACTTCCACCTTGCCTGTCGCCAGCTTCGGGTTGTCTTTGCCCGGCAGGCGCGCTTGCACGGTGCCCGTGGCGGTCAGCACGTATTCACGGCCGAGTTCCTTGCCGATGGCAACGAGATCGGCGTTGTCGGCTTCAAGGACCACCTGGGTCAGCCCGTAGCGGTCGCGAAGGTCGACGAAGACCTGATCGTTGTAACTGCGGAAGGTATTGACCCAGCCGTTCAGGGTGACCGTCTGACCGATGTGAGTGTCGCGCAGTTCGCCGCAGGTGTGTGTCCGCTGCCAGTCGGCCATGAGAATCGCCCTTGTTCGAAGAAGACCAGGTCACGTGGAACAGAGATTATAGGAATGTCGCCGCTTGCGGCGTTGCCCGCTTCGCCAACTGGACTGGACAGGTGCCGTGAACCCGCTATTGTCCCCACCCTTGGCAGACACGCTTCCCGCTGAGGAGGTTCCGGGTAATGCGATACGCGAAACAGATGCTGTTGGTGACGGCCGGGGTGATGTTCGGTGTGCTGGGAACGATGATGTTTGCCAACCCGGTCACCTTCGTGCCGCACGAACTGAAGGCCAGCGCGGGCAATGACCGCTACCAGGACTACATCATGTGCACGGGTGCCGTCGCGGTCAATCCGCGGGCACCGACCGATGGCGTCTGGATGCTCGACTACCGATCGGGCAAGCTGCTGGGCACGGTGATCGACCGTTCCGTCGGCAAGATTGCCGGGTGGGCGGAAGTCGATCTTGTCGCGGAGTTCAACATGGCGCCGAAGGCCGATGTTCACTTCATGATGACAACCGGCTCGATCGCGCAGGGGCAGGCAGCACTCTACGTCGCTGAAGTGCAGAGCGGCAAGTTCGGCGTCTACACGATGGGTCCGTCGGATACAGGTGGCATCATCATCCGCCGGCATGACCTGACGACATTTCGGGCGAATGCGAACCCGAAGCCGTAATGGCTTTCCGCTTCTCCTCCGCCGAGCTGCCGCGAAGGTAGATCGGCTCAATCGACCACGGGTCGGCCTGATACCGCTTTGGCTGCGAAGCCGCGAGGCGGATCAGGCCGGCCAGCTTGATTTGCCGCCTCTCGGGTGGCACGACGTTTACCCCGGCCGGCAGCAGCGGTTCCACCACCGACACACCCGGCCCGGCAACAGTTGTGCCTTCGGAAACCTTTGCCGCCCACTCGCTTGCCGGGCAGATCCGCAACGGTTCCTGCACTTCCCAGCCATCTGCTTTCCGATAACGAGTGACGTAGATCATCCCCTGCAGTGCATCGCTGATTACATCCACCGTTCCGTCGATTCCATCAAGCGCGTCCACGATGGCATCGAACGTCGGCACCGCCAGCAGGGGGCAGCCGAGCGTGTAGGCGAGCGTCTTGGCTGACGCCAGGCCGACGCGCAGCCCGGTGAAGCTGCCGGGGCCGATGCTCACGACCACGCACGTCAGATCGCGCGGCCGCCAGGCTTGCTCATTCAACAGTTCACGACAGCGCATGGTCAGGTCGCGGGCATGCCTTCGTGCTTCGCTTAATTCGCGCTCGGCCAGCAGGACGCCGTTGGCGGCGACACCGACGTGGCCGATCTTTCCCGATGTCTCGATTGCCAGCACTCTTTCCAGCATTGCTGCCCGGCTCCTACATTATTCCACTGCGTTTCGACATCCTTCACCCAGTGAGCCCCGCATGGAATCGGCCATTGTTCACATCGACGGAGCATCCCGCGGCAACCCCGGTCCCTCGGCCTATGCGTTCACCATTAAGCCGCCGGGGGACGACACAGTCGAAGAGTACGGCAAAATGCCTGACACGACCAACAACGTGGCCGAGTACACGGCAATGTTGAACGCATTGGAGAAAGCGAAATCGCTGGGTTTGAAGAGTCTTCACATTCACAGCGACAGCGAACTGCTCGTCAAACAAATGAACGGGGAGTACCGCGTCAAGAATCACGATTTGAAACAGTTGTACGACGAAGCGCAAGGATTGCTGCGATCATTCACAGTGGTCAAGTTCACACATGTCCGCCGGGAGAACAACAAGCGGGCCGACCAGTTGTGCAACATCTGCCTGGATGCCGACAAGCCGAAATCCGCTCCCACTGAGAAAGCAGCCTCCACATCGGGGGTGAGCATGACGACCGTCCGGGAAGACTGCATCGCCAGCCTCGAAAGCGTGCGTGGCGCATGGGCGGCGCGTGCGAGCGACGCACCCACCGCGGAGCAAGTATGGGAACAGTTGTGGTTCATCCTGGAAGACGCGGGCGTGGTGAAGAAGCCGAAGCGGAAGTGATGGCGATCGTTTAGCGAGCGTCCCGACGGGACGCCGCGAAATGCATCAATAATCCGCGATCGAGCCGTCCTTCAGCCGCCCAATCGTCGGCCATTTCCAAGTACGTTTCAGCGTCTTCGGGAACTCGATCAGGGCCTTCTCGTCGATCTCGATGCCAAGCCCCGGGCCTTCGGGCAGGCTGGCGTAGCCTTCGGCATCGACGGTCCAGTTTTTCTTGAGGAAGTCGTTCTTCAGCGCGTTCGGGTAATACTCGTGGATGGTGAAGAACGGGATGGCGGCGCAGGCATGGAAGCTGGCGGTCACGCCCAGTTCGGAACAGACGCAGTGCGGCGACAGCGGCACGTGGTACGCCTCGGCCAGCGTTGCGATCTTCTTCATTTGCGTGATGCCGCCGGTGTGGGCGCAGTCGGGCTGGATAACATCGACGACGCCTTCGTGCAGATAGGGAAGGAACTCCCAGATGGTGCGGTCACGTTCGCCGGTCGCCAGTGGGATGCGGATCATCTGCTTCAGGCGTTTGTAGACTTCGATGTTGCCCGGCACGGCCGCTTCTTCGATGAATTGAATCTGCTGCGGTTCGATGACGCTCGCCAGCGTGATCAGGTGAGCCGGCGGGATCGCGCAATGGGCATCGAAGATGACAATGCCGTCGGGGCCCACTTGCTTGCGGGCATTCGCGATCAGTTGCGGTATCTTCTCCATGTCCTTCGGGTTGCCGGTATGTTCGACCGGGCCGGCACCGACTTTGGTCGCTTTCGCGGACGGGTAGACGCGGATCTTGTCCCGTGTCGGCCCGCCAAGCAGCCGATAGATCGGCACTCCCCACAGCTTGCCGGCGATGTCCCACAGGGCCATGTCGATGCCCGCGATGGTGTGGACCATGAATGGCCCGCCGCGGATGTCGCGATGGGCACGGTACAGCTTCTGCCACAGATGCTCGATGCGTGTCGGGTTCTCGCCATCGAGCAAGTCGAAGAGCGACTTCGCGAGGGCGATGGCCACATTCGGTTCCAGCTGATCGATCTCGCCCCAACCGGTGACGCCAAGATTCGTCTCGATTTTGACGAAGACCTTGGCCCCCGCCGGATACGTGCGAAGCGACTTGATGCGAATGGTGGAGGACCGATCCTCCACATTGGCCCCCGGGTTCTCCGCGGCATGAATCGCCTCGTTAATGAAGGCGGCCCCGGCTGAAACCCCGGCAAGGGAAACCAGGGCTTGGCGACGATCGAATGAAGAAGGAGTTTCCATGGGAAGTGCCTGAGTGGGAAAGAGGAGCGATTCGACGGATAATGACAGAATACAAACACCAGAGACAACGGTGGTTGCCGTTCTGCCTCCGCTGCGGTTTAGTGGGTCTGGAGAATACGATGCGCACTTTAGCTTCTCTGTCCCTCCTGGCATTCAGCACCGTCGCCCTGGCGGACCCGCCAACGTGGACGCAGTGGCGCGGCCCGAATCGTGATGGCCATGTCGCCGGTGCGACGCCCTGGCCCGAGAAACTCGACTCCAATTCACTCCGCGTTCTCTGGCGTGCGGAGAACCTGGGTGAGAGCTATTCCGGCCCCATCGTTGGGCCGGATCGCGTTTTCGTGACGGGGACGGAGGACAAGAAGACCGAACTCATTCGTGCCCTCGACCGCAAGACGGGTAAGCTCGTGTGGAAGGTCGAGTGGGAAGGTGCGATCTCCGTTCCATTCTTCGCGGCCCGCAACGGTAGCTGGATCCGTGCGACCCCGGCTCTCGATGGCGACACGCTCTACGTCGCTGGAATTCGCGATGTCCTCGTCGCACTGGACGAAGCGACAGGCAAAGAACGCTGGCGTGCCGACTTCCCGAAACTGCTTGGCACTTCCCTCCCCTCGTTCGGCTTCGTGTCGTCACCGCTGGTCGTGGGCGAGGCTCTCTTCGTGCAAGCCGGAGCGTCGCTCGTGAAGCTCGACAAGCGGACAGGCAAGCTGCTCTGGCAGAGCCTGAAGGAAGAGGGCGGCATGATGGCCTCCGCTTTCGCCTCGCCCGTCTTGGCTCGTATCGCTGGCACCGAGCAACTGGTGGTGCAGACGCGAACCAGGCTCGTGGGTGTCGAGCCCGTGGCGGGCAAGGTGCTCTGGTCGCGGGAAATCCCTTCCTTCCGTGGAATGAACATTCTCACGCCCCTCCCGTTCAGCGACGGCGTCTTCACCTCCACCTACGGCGGCAACACTCAATGGTTCCCCATTGCCTCGGAGGGCGGCACTCTCACACCTGGCAAGGGCTGGTCGCTCAAGTACGAAGGGCACATGACGTCCCCGGTTGTCGTGAGGAACCATGCCTATCTCCTCGGCCGCGATCAGCGTTTCCTTTGCGTCGATCTCGAAACCGGCAAGGAACGCTGGCGAACCGAGAAGCGATTCGGCCAATACTGGAGCCTGGTGGTGAATGGAGATCGACTCCTCGCTCTGGATCAGAAAGGCAGACTCTATCTTCTGAAGGCCAACCCCGAGGAGTTCGACCTCCTCGGAGAGCACAAAGTGGCCGACGGGGAGACCTGGGCCCACCTCGCCGTCTGTGGCGATGAGATCTACATTCGCGATCTCAAGGGCCTGACGGTCTATCGCTGGAAATAACCTCCCGAGGAACAGCATCATGCTGGGTCTTTCTCTCCTGGTTGTGGTTGGGGGCCTGGTCCTCGTTCAGACGACCGTGGGCAGCCGCCTGAACCTCAGCGCCACTCTTGACGAGACGGGTGATCTGAAGGCGATTGGGCTCTTGTCCTTCGATCTGAGGCCGGGGTTCCGCTACATGATCATCGCGGTTCCACGGGCTGGCGTTGTCAGCGTGAGTGGGCAGCCGCTGGCGAAGAAGTGAGCGAGCGGTACAACGAATGCCATGGACCTTCCCCTGAATCTCGCCGAGTACGAAGAACTCGCTCGGCAGACGATGCCGCGAACGCACTTCGACTACTTCGGCGGTGCCGCGGCGGATGGCATCACCGCTCGCGAGAATCGCCGGGCCTTCGAGGATCTCGCCCTTCGCTATCGCGTCTTCGCGGATGTCGGCGACCGCGATCTCTCGACCACGCTCTTCGGTCGCAAGCTGGACTGGCCCGTTGCGATCGCACCGATGGCCTTTCAGCAACTGGCCCATCCGCAGGCGGAAATCGCCACGGTGAAGGCTGCCGGCCGGACGGGCACGCTCTTCGTCGCGAGCACCATGGCGACGACCTCGCTTGAAGACATCGCCGCGGCCGCGACCGGGCCATGCTGGTTCCAGCTTTACGTCTATCGCGATCGCAGCTTCACGAAGGCCCTCGTCGAGCGGGCCGAAGCCGTGGGTTATGAGGCTCTGATGGTCACCGCGGATACGCCCGTCCTCGGCCGCCGCGAACAGGACATGCGAAATCGCTTCCACATCCCGCCCGGCGTGCGGATCAAGAACCTCGAAGGCACTCCGTTCGCCAGCTTTGGCCTCGATGATGGCGGCGAATACACCGGCGCCCGCTACATGCTCGCGTCTCTCGATCCGAGCCTCACCTGGAAGGATCTCGAGTGGCTGTGCAGCATCACCCGGCTTCCCGTGATCGTGAAGGGCGTCGTTCGCGGCGATGACGCCGAGCAGGCGATGAAGTGTGGAGCAGGGGGCATCGCCGTCTCCAATCACGGCGGTCGGCAACTGGATTCCGCCATCGCCACGCTGCGTGCCCTGCCCGACGTGGTGCAAGGCGTCGCGGGCCGGGGCGAAGTCCTTGTCGATGGCGGCGTCCGTCGCGGCACCGATATCGTGAAAGCCCTCGCCCTCGGAGCCAAGGCCGTGCTGCTCGGCCGGCCCGTCATCTGGGGCCTGGCCACCGGCGGCGAAGATGGCGTCGCCCGCCTGCTCGGCCTGCTTCGCGAAGAGTTCGACACCGCGCTGGCCCTCTGCGGTTGCAAGTCCGTCGACCGTGTTACCCGCGACCTCATCGCCTGAATGCTGAACCATGACGACACCCCCCCATCCGCACGGCCTCGATCCTGATCAGGTCGAATCGCAGAGGGCCAAGTTCGGCTCCAACATCCTCACGCCTCCCGAGCGTGATCCCTGGTGGAAACAGTTCCTCGAGAAGTTCGACGACCCGGTGATCCGCATCCTCATGATCGCGGCCGTCGTCGCCATCATCGCGGGAAGCGTCCACGGGGAATACCTCGAAGGCCTCGGTATCATCGTCGCGATCCTCCTGGCCACGGGCCTCGCATTCTTCAACGAATTCAAGGCGAATCGTGAATTCGACATCCTCAATCAGGTGAATGACGAGATCCCCATCAAGGTGATCCGTGGTGGTGGCTACACCACCACGCCCATCAAGGACATCGTGGTGGGCGACATCGTCTTCGTGGAGGCCGGCGAGGAAGTCCCCGCGGATGGCACGCTGTTCGAGGCCGTGTCGCTGCAAGTGGTCGAGTCAAGCCTCACCGGCGAGATGGAGCCGAACCGCAAGGTCGCCAAGAGTGAAACGATCGAGGGGCATGCCAGCACCACCATCGCGGTCGACCGCCTGATGCGAGGCACGAAGGTCGTTGACGGGCATGGTCTCTTTAAAGTCACGGCGGTCGGCGACTCCACCGAGTTCGGCCAGACCGCTCGCTCCGGCATGGAGGAGACCGGCGGCCAGACTCCGCTGAAGCAGCAACTCGAACGGCTCAGCAAGATCATCGGCACCGTCGGCTTCGGCATCGCCACGGTCACCTTCTTCGCCCTGATCCTGCGAGCGGCCGCTGTTGGCG
>Ga0105048_10009486_pt1 | contig 15475 bp, 16 predicted proteins | sample MAT05_FD_78382 | JGI IMG/M metagenome (GOLD analysis project Ga0105048, IMG submission 78382) | Freshwater microbial communities from Lake Fryxell liftoff mats and glacier meltwater in Antarctica - MAT-05 | ecosystem: Environmental > Aquatic > Freshwater > Ice > Liftoff microbial mat | place... | reverse complement strand
TATTTATGGAACGTTGACCCTTGAAGAAATCAATAGTCAGTTATCAGTGCTTGCGTCGGAAATTGGTTGTGCACTTGTTATTTTTCAGTCAAATTCAGAAGGCAGTCTGATTGATGCAATACAGGCCTCTTCTGCTAACTTTGATGGAATCCTAATAAATCCTGCAGCGTATACCCATACCAGTATTGCCATTCGTGATGCCTTGTCTGCTGTTGGTTTGCCGTTTGTTGAGGTTCATCTGTCAAATATTCACGCTCGTGAAGTATTCCGTCAGAAAAGTTTTACTGCCCCTATTGCAATAGGGCAAATATGCGGATTTGGTGTGCAGAGTTATTTGCTCGGGTTGCGCGCACTTTATTCTGCTTTGGTTAAAAGTAAATATGTAGAATAGTAGTTTTAGTGCTGTTTTGATTCTTGGTTTAACGGGATGTCAAATGTATAAAATCAGGCGTTCCAGGCTGGATCGCTTTTTCAACGAATACAAGGTTGAAGCAATATTATTTTCCAACCTTTTGAATATAAGATATCTGTCTGGCTTTTCCGGTTCTGAAGGAGCACTGCTTGTTACTCCTGAGAACTGCTGGCTATTATGTGATTCCCGCTATACAATTCAGGCCCGCCTTGAAACTGTAGATACTGATGTAATACAGTTTTCTGAAAAGAAAAATTCACTGGCTTCACTTATTGAAGATCAAAAACTTAAAAATCTTGGCTTTGAAGCTGCTCATACTACTGTTGCCGCTTATAGAGAATTTGCCGCTTGTATAAAAGGTTGCGAATTAGTTGCGATAGGTGACAGTCTTGATCAGATCCGCTCAGTCAAAGACCCAGATGAGATTAGCAAATTAAGTGCAGTTGCATCATTAGCTTCTGCTGCATTGCAATCAATTCTTGGTGTTATCAAGCCTGGAGTTAGTGAAGCTTTTGTTGCACGTGAGCTGGAATTTGAAATGTTGCGCAACGGTGCACAAGGCAGAGCTTTTGATTTTATTGTTGCTTCAGGTATTCGCGGGGCATTACCGCATGGTAGGGCTTCAGAAAAACTGATTAGCAATAATGAACTTGTTACAATTGATTTTGGTGCTGTACTGAATGGTTACTTTTCCGATGAAACCGTAACAGTAGCTATTGGTAAACCTGATGAACAATTATTTACTATTTACTCTGTTGTAAAAGATGCACATGATCTGGCGATCGAGGCTGTCAGACCTGGTATCACTTGTGCGGAGCTTGACAAGGTTGCCAGGGAGCATATTCGCTCATCAGGTTTTGGAGAATATTTTGGACATGGGCTAGGCCATGGCGTCGGGTTGGAGATCCACGAAAAACCGGTTGTTTCCCCACGCAGTAATCTAATTCTTGAAGAAGGAATGGTTTTCACAATTGAGCCAGGTGTTTATATTCCTGAACTGGGCGGTGTCAGAATTGAGGATACTGTTGTGGTTACAAAGGAAGGCTGTCGGATTTTGACACAGATTCCAAAGGGTTTGATTTACCTATAAAAACAGATATTTATAAATTGTTTAAATTTTGATCAATTTTTTCTGGCAAGTTTGCTGGATTAAACTATATTCTGTATGAGTGATTTGTATAGTTAGTTGAGATATTGTTTAGATGTTGGCTGAATAAGTGAAAATAGTGAATATAATCGAGGAGAAAAAGATGGATATTAGAGAGCTTAAAGTACTTGTTAAGATGATCACTGAAACTGATATTACTGAGTTTGAGCTAGAAAACAATGAAGAGAAAATTGTTATTCGACGTGGCTCAAAACCCGAATATATTCAAATGGCAGCACCTGCAGCTTATTCTGTTCCACAGGCCTCTATTTCTTCTGCTGCACCTGCGGCTACCGTTGCTGTGTCCGCGCCAGTAGAACTTGGTGAAAAAATTACATCACCTATTGTTGGGACATATTACGGTTCTCCTTCTCCAGATTCGCCATCTTATGTTCAGGTAGGGCAGGTGGTTGAAAAAGGTCAACAGCTATGTATTGTTGAAGCTATGAAGCTTATGAATGAAATTGAAGCAGAGTTTCGCTGCAAGATTGTCAAGGTTTGTAAGGAAAATGCTCAGGCAGTCGAGTATGGTGATGCACTGTTTGTTGTAGAGAGGCTTTAATCCCATGTTCCATAAAATATTAATAGCAAACAGGGGTGAAATAGCTATCCGGATCATCCGGGCCTGTAAAGAACTTGGTATCAAAACTGTGGCTGTTTATTCCCAGGCAGATATAAACTCTTTACATGTAAAGCTTGCAGATGAAAGTGTTTGTATAGGTCCAGCTTCCAGTGCTAAAAGCTATCTCAATTTCAATGCAATTATCAGTGCAGCAGAATTGACGGATGCAGAGGCAATACACCCAGGTTATGGTTTTCTTTCTGAAAATGCCGATTTTGCAGAAGTATGTGAAAAATGTGGTATTACATTTATTGGACCAAGCTCGGAAAGCATGCGTGTCATGGGCGATAAAATCAGTGCCCGACAGGCTGTAATTAAGCAGGGAGTTCCAATTCTTCCTGGTACGAAGGAAAGTGTGCAGACAGTTGAGGATGCTGTTAGGATCGCTAAAGAGATCGGTTTCCCAGTGATTATCAAAGCAACTGCCGGCGGTGGTGGGAAGGGCATGAAAATTGTTCATTCCCCTGCAACTCTGGCTAATGCGTTTTCCATGGCACGGGCAGAAGCACAGTCTGGTTTTGGAAACCCAGATGTTTATATTGAAAAGTATTGTGAAAAACCTCGTCATGTAGAAATCCAGATCCTGGCTGACAAACATGGAAATGTGATTCATCTTGGTGAGAGGGATTGCTCAATTCAGCGTCGACATCAAAAGTTGATAGAAGAAGCGCCTTCAACAGTTTGCTCTCCGGAAATGCGTGAGGCCATGGGTAGTGCTGCTGTAAGAGCTGCAGCAGCAGTTAACTACAATAGTGTAGGCACGGTAGAGTTTCTGGTAGATAAACAGAATAACTTCTACTTTATGGAAATGAACACCCGGATTCAGGTTGAACATCCCGTAACAGAAATGATTACCGGTGTTGATATTATACGTGAACAGATTAGATCATCTGCTGGTTTACCACTTCGTTATAAACAGGAAGATATTAAGATTAATGGGCATGCAATAGAGTGTCGTATTAATGCAGAAGATCCTCACAAGTTTACACCTTGTCCTGGTAAAATCACCGCTTATCACCCACCAGGTGGTTTAGGTGTAAGGGTTGATTCATTCGTTTATGATCAGTATACTGTCGTGCCATATTATGATTCTATGATTGCCAAGTTGATTGTTCATGCTGAAACTCGTGAAGATGCAATCAAGAGAATGGCAAGGGCACTGGATGAGTATATTATTGAAGGTATTAAAACTACAATTTTATTTCATAAAATTATCATGACAAACAAAGATTTTATTGAAGGTAATATTGATACTTCATTCCTTGAAAATGTAGTACTGGAGTAACGTTATGGACTTTCCTGAAGAGCTGAAATATTCAAAGGAACATGTCTGGGTGCGTATTGAGGGGCGATCTGCTGTTATTGGTATCACTGATCTGGCACAAGAAGAACTGGGATTGATTTCCAGTGTTGAATTGCCGGATGAGGGCGATCTTGTCGAGCAGGATGATTCTGTCGGCTCAATCGAAGCTCGAAAAACTGTAGCTGAGATTTATGCCCCTTTCAGTGGCACTGTACTGGATGTGAATTCCGAAGTTCTTGATAACCCGGGACTAATTAATGATGATCCTTATGATAGTGGTTGGCTGATTGAAATATCATTGGATGATGTGGAAGAATTAAAGGGCCTGATGTCGGCTGATGATTATGCCGAATATATAGAAAACAGAGATTAGTTTTTATTATCATCAATTTAAAACGGGACGGGATTTAATATCCCGGCCCGTTTTTTATGGAAAGCTGGTTTAAATGCTTCGAATCGGACATATTGATTACGCAAACTGTACCCCAATTTTTAATGGCATGCATGAACTGTTTTCTGATGGTGATTATGAATATGTACGTGGAGTGCCGGCAAGTTTAAATAGAATGCTTGCTGCAGGTGGAATTGACATATGTCCTTCATCTTCTATAGCTTTTTCAATGGCACCAGAAGACCTGCTGATTATGCCAGATCTTTCAATCAGTAGTTTTGGTGCTGTTCAGAGCGTGCTTTTATTTTCTTTAAAACCAATCGAAGAACTCGATGGTAGTACAGTTTTATTAAGCGCTGAATCTGCGACATCTGTAAATTTACTTAAAATTTTGTTAAAAAAACGGTTCAGTTGTAATTGTTATTATAAAACAACAAACTTGAATAGTGTTGAGGCCCTGGAAGATACCCAAGCGCTTCTGTTAATCGGTGATTCTGCACTTCATGCCGCCCAGTGTGGGCCTGCAGTCTTAGTCTATGACTTGGGCGCGCTTTGGTATGATTGGACCGGTACACCATTCGTTTTTGCGCTCTGGCTAGTTTCAAAAGACGCTTTTTTGCGTAGTGAATCCGAACTTCTCACTCTTGCCAATCGTTTTGTTGCAGCTAAAAGATATGCAATGGCAAATCTTGATAAGATTGTCGATGAGTCTCCAGAAAAATCATGGATGGGACGTGAAAGGCTATTGGAATATTGGAAGGTGTTGTCGTATGATTTAACGGAAAGGCATATAGAGGGGTTAAAACTGTTTTTTACGTTTGCAGCAGAGCTTGGTTTAATTAAGTCGGTGCCCGAGTTAGTTTTTCTAAAGTAGGTAGTGACGATTTGCTATTTAAAGACTTAATCCTCTAATTTTTCTTCTTTTTTTTAATGTAATCAGCAAGTATTTCGGAATGATCAAAACAAAGTTGCGACGGAAGCGTTTCGAGCGTAAAAACAGCCAGGCTTGCTGCATCGTCAGCGGCAATAGCTGTACCAGAGCCTTTTGCCACAAAAACAGTGGAAATTGTATGCATACGTGAGTCACGATCCGGTTTTGAATAGCATCCAAGTAACTGCAGGTCTGTAACATTTAATGATGTCTCTTCAGCAGCCTCTCGTATGGCAGCACTCTCAAGACTTTCTCCGTAATCCACAAACCCACCTGGTAATGCCCATCCATGGGGAGGATTTTTTCTCTCAATTAGGACTAATCCTGAATTGATTTCAATTATGATGTCAACAGTCGGAATCGGGTTTCTGTACTGTTTAATCATTGAACCGCAATTAGGGCATTCAAGTGAGTTGAAAGACATTGTTTCTCCAGAAATTAAAAAAGGGGGGATATTGAATCCCCCCTTCAGAAATGATGTGGTCAAAGAAAAAATTACTTCTTTTTCTTGGCACCGGCTGCTTTTTTGGAAGCTTTGAGTGGGTTGACTTTGGCATCATCAGTTTTAAGCTCAATCTTCACGTGGGTAGCGAAGTTACAGATGCCATTCTGCCATTTTTTTGCAGGAGCAGGGTATGCACCGCAGACCTGGCCGATTGAACCGGTAACGATCCGTTCGCAACCCTCGCAATTTTCAACGATCGTCTGGCAAGAGCCATCCGGAAAAATACAACCTTGTTTTCCCCAAAAGGTACACTCGATACCTGGAAGTACTGTCTGACACTGCATGCTTCTTCCTCCTAAAATTTGTTCGTGGACTGAAATATAAATGTAACAAGTATGGGTAAACAAAGTCAACAGGAAAAATCCTTTAGTTTATGGGCCTGTTTGACTTGACGGACCGGCATCTCTGTATTAATCTAATACGACAAAAGCTGTCTTATTATTTTAAGGATGGTATGAAAATGACGCGTATTGCTTTCGGGACGTCCGGTTGGCGTGGAATTCTTTGTGAAGACTTCACTTTCAGTAATGTAAAAGTTGTTATTCAGGCCATAGCAGATAACCTGATCGCAGCTGGTGAGCAGCACAAAGGTGTAGTGATTGGTTGTGATACACGCTTTATGGGTCCGCGCTTTGTACAGGAGGCTGCACGAGTTTTTGCAGGTGCCGGCATTAAGTCCTTTATTTGCGAGCGTGATGTACCAACGCCGGTTATTTCTTTTGAAATTTTGCGTCTAAAAGCTGCTGGCGGGGTAAATTTTACAGCCAGTCATAACCCGCCAGAATACAATGGAGTCAAGTTTTCTCCTTCCTGGGGTGGGCCGGCTTTACCTGAAACAACACAGGATATTGAACGCAGGGCAAATCAGATGCTTGGTACAGTTTGTTATAAAGATCCTTCTTTGAGCGAAGCAATTCAGTTGGGCTTGCTGGAATCAATAAATCCGAGAGATGAATATCTGAAGGCGCTGGAACAAAAAGTCGATTTTGATGCAATTGCCAGTCTTGGCAAGGTTGCACTAAATCCTCTCTATGGTACGGCTCGTGGCTATCTTGAAGCACCATTAAGTCAACGTAACATTCCATTTGTGATAATTAACGATCATCTAGATCCTTACTTTGGTGGTCAACCACCTGAACCTTCTGAAAGTCATATCCCTGATTTCATAAAACTGGTTAAGGGAGATCCTGAGATAAAACTCGGTCTTGCATCTGATGGGGATGCTGACCGTTTCGGTATTATAGATGCTGATGGCAGCTTCATAGAGCCAAATTATATTATTGCTTTGTTGCTTGACTACTTGATCAGGGTTCGCAAGCTTGAGGGAGGTGTGGCTCGCAGTGTTGCTACATCTCATCTGATCGATGCCGTTGCCAGAAAGCATGGTGTTCCTGTTTATGAAACTCCAGTTGGCTTCAAGTATATCGGTGAGCTGATCTGTCAGGATAAGATTGTTATTGGCGGTGAGGAGAGTGCCGGTTTAACAATTAAAGGTCATGTGCCTGAGAAAGATGGTATTCTGGCTTGCTTTCTTGTAGCTGAAATGGTTGCCAGGGAAGGTAAGTCAGTTAAAGAACTTCTCGAACGATTGTACGGTGAGGTAGGGCGCTTTGTTACAAGGCGTGATAACCTGAAGTTGTCTCCTGAACTGGAGGTGTCATATGCTGCCAAAATCAATGCTGTTCCGCTCGAGGTTGCCGGCAGCAAGGTAACTGATGTGATCAGGATTGATGGCACAAAGTTGCTGCTTGAAGATGGAAGCTGGATGCTTTTTCGTAAATCAGGCACTGAACCTGTTGTCAGACTTTATGGTGAGGCGTCTTCTGAGTCCCGTTTGACTGAGGTCATGGCAGCAGGAAAGAGTTTTATTCTCGGCTGAGTTGACTATTGTTTTTTCTGACGGATATTTTTTTGATTCAGGATAAATTAGGTCTTGATTGTGTCTGATAAGATGATCATTATAAAATTATAGATAGATGGCAGCGTTGCTGTCTCATTTGAGTAATAAATTACGGAGGAAGACAAGATGTGGGATTACACACCAATAGTAAAAGATCATTTTCTGAACCCAAGAAACGTTGGGGATATAGCAGATGCCGATGCAATAGGTGAAGTTGGCAGTCTGGCATGTGGAGACGCCCTGAAATTGTATCTTAAGCTTGATGAGAATAAGGAAAAGATCGTTGATGCAAAGTTCCAGACATTTGGCTGTGCCAGTGCTATCGCATCTTCATCAGCTTTAACAGAAATGCTTAAGGGTAAAACACTTGATGAGGCCATGGCGATTAGCAATCAGGATATTGCAGACTTTCTTGGAGGTTTGCCAGAGGAGAAAATGCATTGCTCTGTTATGGGACAGGAAGCTCTTGAAGTTGCAGTTGCCAAGTATCGTGGAGAGCCTATACCGGCCCACGACAGTGAGCATGACCATGGCCACGCATATCCCGATTATGAAGGTGAACTGGTTTGTAAATGTTTTGGTATTACAGACACGTTTTTGAAAAAAGTAATTGAGACCAATAAACTGACGACTGCCGAGCAGGTTACCCATTTTACAAAAGCAGGTGGTGCTTGTGGTGGCTGTATTCCAAAAATTAAGGACCTGATTGCCCAGGTGCTTGGTGAGTCTGCAGCACAACCAAGGGTACGTCCTGAAAAACTTTCAAATATGAAAAAAATGCAGATGATTCAGGAAGTTCTTGAGCGCGATATACGGCCACTTCTTTGGGCAGATGGTGGCGATCTTGAATTGATTGATATTGATGGCTCCAAAGTCCAGGTGGCTTTCCGTAAGGCCTGCGCTGGTTGTGTTTCTTCCGGTAATACTGCCCGGATGGTAGAGAGCAAGCTACGCGATCTTGTCGCTGAGGATATTGTTGTTGAGGAGGTGCCTGCGTGAAAGAGATCTATCTCGACAATAATGCCACAACTAAAACTGATGAGGCTGTTTTTGAGGAGATGCGCCCATACTTCTGCGAGTTGTACGGTAATCCCAGCTCGATGCACTTTTTTGGTGGCCAGGTACAGAAAAAAGTTGATGAAGCTCGTAATCGTGTAGCGGCTCTGCTTGGTGCCTCTCCGGAGGAGATCATTTTCACAGCCTGTGGAACTGAGAGTGACAATGCTGCCATTCGTTCCGCACTGGCAGTCTTTCCTGATCGCCGTCATGTGATAACCTCACGTGTCGAACACCCGGCTGTTCTGACCCAATGTCGTAATCTGGTGCAAAAGGGCTATCGTGTAACAGAAATTGGTGTAGATGGTGATGGACGTCTTGATATGGTTGAATACAAAGCTGCTGTGGATGATGATACCGCCATAGTCTCACTAATGTGGGCCAACAATGAAACCGGTGTAATTTTTCCTATCGAAGAAGCCGCTGCCATAGCCAAAGCCAAGGGAGCTCTATTTCATACAGATGCGGTTCAGGCTATAGGCAAGATCCCGATCAATATGGCCAACTCTTCTGTTGATATGTTATCACTTTCCGGTCACAAGCTACATGCGCCCAAAGGTATTGGGGTTCTTTATTTGCGTCGTGGTACACCCTTTAGGCCATTTCTTGTCGGCGGTCATCAGGAAAAGAGTCGCCGGGCTGGTACAGAAAATACCGCAGCTATTATAGCATTAGGTAAGGCTTGTGAACTTGCTGCGTTACATATGGAGCTGGAAAATACTCAAGTATTAGCAATGCGAGACCGTCTTCAAGCTGCTCTGATGCAGGCTATTCCTTATGCACGTATCAATGGAGGGACTGCAGAGCGTCTCCCAAATACGACTTCAATTGCATTTGAATTCGTAGAAGGTGAGGCTATTCTGATGCTGCTTTCTGAACATGGTATTTGTGCGTCATCCGGAAGCGCCTGTACATCCGGTTCTCTGGAACCTTCACATGTTCTGCGTGCCATGGGAGTACCATTTACATGCGCCCATGGGTCAATCAGATTTTCGCTTTCACGGTACACAACAGACGCTGAGATCGATACTGTTATTAGAGAGATGCCACCGATTATTTCCAGACTACGTCAGATGTCACCATTTGGACGTGAGTTTTTGAACACGAAGCCATAATTTCCAGATAAATGTAATAACAGGGGCGACCAAAAGTCGCCCTTTGTTTTTTGCTGGAGAATCGTAAAAAACAGGTTAGAATATGTGGATATTGTTTAGTATGCAATTTTAAGCTAAAGAAAGAGTGTATGGCGAAGTATTTGATAAAACGTATTTTGATGCTGATCCCATTAATGTTTGGCATTACATTGATCACTTTTTCCGTGATTCATCTTGCACCTGGCGAACCGGTTGAGATGCAGATGGCTATGAATCCAAAAGTTGGCAAAGAAGCGCGTGAACGTTTGAAAAAATTCTACGGCCTTGATAAGCCGTTACATGTGCAGTATTTTGATTGGGTAGGAAAATTGGCCAGACTTGACCTTGGGCACTCCTTTTCTTCTGATAGTCGTCCTGTTGTTGATAAAATAAAGGAACGGCTGCCTGTAACAATCTCACTTAATTTGATTGCCCTGATACTTGAATTTGGTCTGGCGATACCCATCGGTATTCTTGCAGCTACCCATCGGGATACTTTATTGGATAAAGGTATTACCGTATTCGTTTTTCTCGGTTTTGCTGTGCCGACCTTCTGGCTGGCTCTTTTGTTGATGTATCTGTTCGGAGTGAAGCTTAATTGGTTGCCGATTTCCGGTCTGCATACCTTGGGCAGTGATAGTTATGGCACGTTAAAGTACTTGTGGGATATGATCAAACACCTGATCATGCCTGTCATGGTGGCCTCCTTTGGTAGTTTAGCTGGTCTTTCACGATATATGCGTTCATCAATGCTAAATGTCATTGGACAGGATTATATTACAACTGCCCGTGCCAAAGGACTTTCTGAGAGAGTAGTTATTTATAAGCACGCATTGAGAAATGCCATGTTGCCGTTGATTACCTTGGCCGGTTTTTCTATTCCCGGCTTGATTGGTGGCAGTGTAATCTTTGAGACAATCTTTTCTTTGCCAGGCATGGGACAACTTTTTTACCAAGGTGTAATGTCTCGAGATTATCCGGTTGTGATGGGGATTCTTGTAATTGGCGCATTTCTCACCCTGATTGGTAATCTAATTGCTGATATCTGTTATGCTATTGCGGACCCTCGAATTCGGCATGGCTAACGCGGTGTTTTTGGTTATTTGATGTGTAAATATACAGATGTAATTGATTTTTCATGAACCTATTTTGACTTGACTTGAGGCTGTTGCTGTACTAACTTCTATAAAATTTTATAAATTCCAGGAGTCATTCCATGCCCTACGATAAACTACAGGAAGGCTTGACCTTTGACGATGTCCTCTTAGTTCCGGCACACTCAGTTGTCCTGCCACGCGACGCAAATCTTTCCACCCGTATCTCACGTAACATTGTATTAAACATTCCTCTTGTCAGTGCCGCCATGGATTCGGTTACCGAGGCCCGTACAGCCATCTGCATGGCCCGAGAAGGTGGTATCGGCATCATTCATAAAAACCTGAGCATTGAACAGCAGGCTTATGAAGTTGATAAGGTCAAAAAGAGTGAATCAGGAATGATTGTGGACCCGATTACAATGAGACCGAACCAGAAAATCAGCGAAGCGCTTGATATCATGGAGCGTTACCGTATTTCCGGTGTTCCTGTAACCAAGGCCAACGGTAAGCTGGTAGGTATTCTGACTAACCGCGACCTGCGTTTTGAAACCGATTATAATCTGCCTATTTCCGCCCGTATGACCAAGCGTAATCTTGTTACTGTATCAATCGGCACTACTTTGGAGCAGGCTAAGGAACATCTCAAGAATACTCGTGTTGAGAAGTTGCTTGTAGTTGATGAAGATCGCTTTCTTAAAGGTTTGATTACTATTAAGGATATTGAGAAAGTTAAAAAATATCCAAATGCTTGTAAGGATAGCCTTGGACGTCTTAGAGTCGGTGCAGCTGTTGGCCCGACACCAGATATGGAAGCCCGAATGGAGGCTCTGATCAAGGCCGGTGCAGATGTGATTGTTATTGATACAGCTCACGGCCATTCCCAGGGAGTCATCGAAGCTGTCATTCGTGCAAAACAGATTTTTCCTGATTGTGAGATAATTGCCGGTAACATTGCTACAGCCGAAGCTGCTGAAGCACTAATAAAAGCCGGAGTAGACGGTATCAAGGTCGGGATTGGACCTGGTTCCATCTGTACAACACGAATTGTTGCAGGTGTTGGAGTCCCTCAGATTACTGCTATTCATGAATGTGCACGTGTAGCTCATAAATTTGGCATTCCTGTAATTGCTGATGGTGGTATTAAATATTCCGGCGACCTGCCCAAAGCAATTACTGCCGGAGCCGACAGCATCATGATCGGGTCACTTTTTGCCGGTACTGAAGAGTCTCCCGGGGATACTGTTCTATATCAGGGGCGTACCTACAAGAGTTATCGTGGAATGGGATCTATTGGAGCTATGAAAGATGGCAGTAAGGACCGCTATTTCCAGTCTGAGGTAGGCGACGATGTGAAGCTGGTACCAGAGGGAATAGAAGGAATGGTTCCGCTGCGTGGACCACTTTCAGCTAATATACATCAGTTGTTGGGTGGTTTGAGGTCCGGTATGGGATACACCGGTTGTTCTACGATTAAAGAACTGCAGGAAAAAGGTCGTTTTATCCGTATTACCGGTGCAGGACTGAAAGAGTCCCATGTACATGATGTTACAATAACTAAAGAAGCTCCTAACTACAGGGTTGGAAACTAATTCTTATGACAACAGATATCCATAGCCAGAAAATACTGATTCTTGATTTCGGGTCACAGTACACCCAACTGATTGCCAGACGTGTACGTGAGGCCCATGTTTACTGTGAATTGCATCCTTTTGATATGGATCAGGCTGCTATAAAGGCTTTTGCACCTACCGGGATTATCCTGTCAGGTGGTCCCAAATCGGTTTATGAGCCAGAAGCACCAACCGTTGCAGAAGACCTTTTCGAAATGGGTGTTCCAGTATTGGGTATCTGTTATGGCATGCAACTGATGAGTCGACATTTTGGCGGCGAAGTCGTACCTGCCGGCAAGAGAGAATTCGGCCATGCTGAGCTGCTAGCCTGTGGCGAGCCAGGACCTTTGTTTAACGGATTTTTTGTGGAAGGTAAAAGTCCCGTCTGGATGAGTCACGGTGACCACGTTGCTCAGGTGCCAAAAGGCTTCGATGTTGTTTCTATTACTGACAATGCTCCGGTTTGTGCGATTCAGGATGTTGCCAAAAAACTTTACGGAGTTCAATTTCACCCAGAAGTTAATCATACCCCGCGTGGCGAACAGCTAATCGACACCTTTGTGCGTAAAATATGCGGATGTACCGGGCAATGGACTCCGGGACTAATTATAGAAGATGCTGTTGCCAAAATTCGTCAACAGGTTGGAAATGATCGAGTCATACTGGGGCTTTCCGGTGGAGTTGACTCCTCTGTTGCTGCTGCTCTGATTCATCGAGCCATCGGTGATCAGTTGACATGCGTTTTTGTTGATAACGGTTTGCTGCGTCTGGCTGAAGGTGATCAGGTAATGGCAACTTTTGCTGAAAACCTGGGAGTAAAAGTAATCCGAGTAGATGCTGAAGAACGCTTTTTGTCTGCACTGGCCGGGGAGAGTGATCCGGAGCGAAAACGTAAAATTATTGGTGGAATGTTTGTAGATATTTTTGATGAAGAGTCCTGTGGGATTGTAGATGCTCGTTGGCTGGCCCAGGGAACAATTTACCCGGATGTTATTGAATCTGCCGGTTCAAAAACCGGGAAGGCCCACAATATCAAAAGTCATCACAATGTTGGAGGACTGCCTGAACACATGAAGCTCAAGTTACTGGAACCATTACGTGAGTTGTTCAAGGACGAGGTTCGTGCAATTGGTGAGGAATTGGGTCTGCCACATCAGATGGTCTGGAGACATCCATTCCCAGGTCCCGGGCTTGGTGTTCGTATTCTCGGCGAAGTAAAAAAGGAATACGCAGATATTCTACGGCGTGCTGATGCGATTTATATTGAGGAATTGTATTCCTCAGGTCACTATCAGAAGATCAGTCAGGCTTTTGCAGTCTTTCTTCCTGTCAAGAGTGTAGGTGTAATGGGAGACGGGCGCACATATGAATATGTAGTGGCGCTTCGTGCTGTTGAAACCAAAGATTTTATGACTGCCGGATGGTATCCGTTGCCTTATGAAGATATGGCTAGAATAAGTGGCAGAATCATTAATGAAGTCAAAGGCATTAATAGGGTTGTTTATGATATTTCCAGTAAACCACCTGCAACCATTGAATGGGAGTGATTTTGGGGGGTAACAGATGAGGCGATTGGCTGGGTTAATTGCTGTCGTATCCACTATCTTAAATCTACTGAAATGGTTCAGTCTGATTCTCCAGAAATAATAGAACTAGCACGTCAGCTGACCTCAGGGGTGAAAAACGAGTATGAAGCTGTTACGGTCATAACAAATCATGTCGCCGATGCAATCAAATACACATTTAACCTCCCTAAGTACGATGCTCTCTATACACTCAAGACAAAATCCGGCAACTGTCAGAACTTTGCCCATCTTTCCATTGCTTTGCTACGCAGTATGGGAATTCCCGCCCGCATTGTTGGTGGCATAACACTTAAAGACTCCTGGAAAGTTCCAATTGTTGCACGGAATTCAATTGTGCAAAGTATGGGGCAGGGTGGGCACGCCTGGATGGAAATTTATTTTCCTGATTTAGGATGGCTTTCTTATGATCCACAGCAGTCAAGACAGTTTACTTCGACGCGTCATATCAAACAGACGCATGGCCTTGATTCACGTGATATAACTGATACATGGCGTGGAGCACTTTAACTGCCTGGTTACTCCGAATTGATAGAAAGAATTTTCAAATCTGATGACATCAGCTTGAAAGTCAAAAATACAGGCAAAGATCCAAGGCCTTACATAATTAGTAATATGGTTGCCATGAAGGCTTCTGTCGCTGTGGATGAAGAACCTTCTGTAACAGTTAAGAGCCCTGGACCTCCAGTTGTTCCAGCTGTTAAACCTACCAAGTCTGATGCTTCTGTTGCAGGAACACCTTCAGTTAATGGTGTAGATGAGGCAGAAATTAATATAATCAAGCCGACTAAAGTTACTAAACCTAAAACTAAGTTACCAGTGAAACCAAAGGTAAAACCTGCAGAACCGAAGATTGAAGTGGCAAAGGTTATAACTCCAGAGCCTAAAATTAAAAAGCCGGTTCCAGGCACAGTAATTGTTTTTGGTAATATGGATTTTCCAAATCTTGTAAATGGATTCTCTGTTCAAGGTGATACTGGTACACGCATTCTAGATAAGGAAACCTCGGAATATGTCAGTTCGCAGTATATATTTGCCCAGGCGTTTAATTGTTAATAATCTTAGACTAGAGAGGTGCTAAAAGTGGCTGCAATTTCCTTTGAAGAAATCATGTTTACTATAATGGCCGCAACACAGGATACTTTTAAAAGTTATATGAATATCGACCTTTTGGCTGGGAAAGTTGAAAAACGTGTTGTACCGGTTGATTCCGATGTTACTGGAATTGTAGGTGTTGCTGGTGACAGGGTAGGTTACATCATCATAGCTACAAATAAAGCGACTGCACAGTATGTTGCAAAAGAGTTGCTAATGGTTGATGAGGCTGATGATGAGTGTATCCGGGATGCTGTAGGTGAGCTTACTAATAATATAGCTGGTGTTTTTAAAACAAAATACCATGAGCATTATGGTAATGTTGCACTAGGTCTGCCACTTGTTATTTCCGGTCAATTGCGGGCTATTTCAGAACCTCCAGAGGCTAATGAACAAGCAAGTATAAATGTTCAGTGTAAAGGGGTTACCATCCCTTTTATGACCGCTGACGGTAGTATTAATGTCCAAGTAATGGTGTACATGTAATCTGTTTGATTTGTACTATCGCAATCCAGCAAGTGCCATCAAGGTTTTTATATCATGATGGCACTGCATGGTTTGATTTCAGTGATGTAAAAAAACCATATCCTGATTTCCACGATTCCCCCCTAATCTGCCAGATTGCTATTTGATAAGATCTGAATTTGATTGATATTAATTTTTAGTTTTATATCCATCCAGGAGTAAGCG
>Ga0105048_10009483_pt1 | contig 15478 bp, 15 predicted proteins | sample MAT05_FD_78382 | JGI IMG/M metagenome (GOLD analysis project Ga0105048, IMG submission 78382) | Freshwater microbial communities from Lake Fryxell liftoff mats and glacier meltwater in Antarctica - MAT-05 | ecosystem: Environmental > Aquatic > Freshwater > Ice > Liftoff microbial mat | place... | reverse complement strand
TATTAAAGAGGCAACAAAAAAATGGACTATGCCCATCAGAAATTGGGGAATAATCCTAAATCAATTTAACCTTATATTTGGAGACCTTAAAATGAAACCATAAAAAAGTATTTTACACACTTATTGGGATACTGTCAGCAATTCAATCCAATATTCAGTTTCGTTAGCTTTTTTTTGGGCAATTGCCATTTTGTGAATAAAATCAGGTTTGCTCTCTCCGTGTTCCGCTTCCCTTATCAATGCTCCTATTGCTGTTCCATTTCTTAAAAGTTGCTTGCTCAAAACATATTCCCTTTTAGTTTCAGTAAGGCACTGAAATAGTTTTACAACTCTTAAAGCAAAAGCAAATGATTTTGATTTTACGCTATTATCATTCATAACTTATCACTCATAATTTATAATGCTGCATCTAATTTACAGTGGTAAAACATCTTGTAACACCCAAGGCGAAAGAAAATGCAATTCTACCAAAATCCAACGTTATCAAATGAATGAGAATACAAGCATTCATTAGCATTTTTTTTCAAGGTATTCAATTTGCCTATTGTATATTTGTGGTGACGCGCACTAATTAAGCTCTTCTTTTGAGGATTTTTATGACCATAGCATACGATTCCCATTTCGGCAGTCTTAAAGTCTTGTTTAGCCTGCTATTGTTGCTGGGAATTTCGGATAGGGCAATTCTATCTGGCCAATCTATTCAAATTAACACAAATAAAATGCAGTATTGTGTTGGTGACACGGTAGTGTTTCAAAACAACAGCATTGGTGGTCAAAACCACTATTGGTCATTTACAACAGGTGAAGACCTTTTTACCAAACCATTGGTTGGGAACATTGGCAATCCGGGCAATTTGCTTAGTGGCAATACATATACATCTATAGTTAAAGAAAAAGATGAATACATCGTATTTGCAAACACATACAGCAATGGCAATCTTGTACGATTTAATTTTGACAGCTCATTAACAACGATAAAGCAAAGCGTCAGTCTGGGGAATTTTGGCGGCTTACTTTCATTTCAGCACGAGGGGTTAGGAGCTGCCAGCGATGGGGGTAAAAACTATTTGTTTACAGTTTCGTCAAATAAACTAGTTAGGCTTGATTTTGGAAGTTCATTTAAAAACACCCCAACCGCAACCAATTTGGGAAATACTTATTTCCTAAGTTGGCCGCATGAATTGCAGATGTTTAAATACCGAGATACCTGGGCGGCTGTAATTTGCAACCGAGCATCTTCCAATCAAATTTGTTTTTTAAAATGGGTAAATGGTTTGGAAAATTTTCCAATTGCCAAAACATTTACTCCAGTTGCAGGCATCCAAGCTTCAAGTATTTGTCTTGTTATGGATGATTTTTCCAAAGAGTATTATGTTTTCTATTCTACAGTATCAAATAACGGTATTTGCAGGGTTAAACTAGGTAAGGATATATTTAATCCTATACTGTCAGTTACAAATTTCAACAATATATCGGGAGTAGAGATAGCACGTGGAATTAAAATAATTAAAGAATGTAATCAATATGTAGGTTATTTGATTGCAGAAAATGGCAGTCTCACCAGAATCACTTTTCCGGGTGGACTGGGTGGAACCCCATCCATGAGCAATGTAACCGGACTTGCAGTGACACTAGGAAAGATGGAAGGTATAAGTAATTTTGTCATTGAAAACGATAAGTACAAGGCCCTACTTTCCAGCCCGACAACAGGTCTTTACAGTTTTGAAATCCGCCGTAATTCAATTCAGTCATTTGTGTCAACAAAAAACAAAACGCCATTACTTATGGTTGTTAAAAATACTGGCAATATACCTGTTTATTACTCTTTAAACCATCTCACTTATGGCCAAACGGACACTTGTTTTTCGCTAAATGTGATTCAATGTTGTGCAAAGCATATGGTAGTTTTAAAGAACGATACCTTTTGCAAAAACGATTCGGGCAGCCTTATTGCAAGTTATCTTCCTTATGAAAAAAATCTTAAATATAGTTGGTTTCAAAACGGCATTTATCTAAAAAATGGAATTGATTCATTTATTCATAGCCGCTTTCCTGGCGAGTATAAGGTAGTAGTTTCCCACTTTTCGTGCAAAGATTCAGCTGCAGCTAGGCTTGATATGGATTCAATAGAACTGCCAATTACAAGAGATTCAGCACTGTGCAAAGGGGAAACATTTGAATATAGAATAGCTGGCAGACCAGATTGTGATTACCTTTTAAATGGGTATACTGTTTCGGGCACTTTAATTCTCAAATCCGACAGTACAAAAACATGGAATATTACAGCATCAAACAAATGCGGAGTTGTGAATAGCAGTTTGAAGATAAATTTTAATGATTGTGATACCTGTGATTTTTATTTTCCGAATGCATTTTCACCGGATGATAATTTCAAGAATGACTTTTTTAAACCAACCTATCTTTGTAATGTAAAAAATATTTATTTTTCAATTTATAACAGATGGGGTGCAAAAATATTCGAAACCGCAGACATAAGCGGAGGTTGGGATGGGAACTATATGGGAAAACCTGCACCAGACGGAATCTACATTGCAATTGCTTCTGTGTATGCGTTTAAAAACAATATCCCAATCCACCAGAATTTCAAAAAATCATTTCATTTGATAAGGTAATATGGATTTTCGTAGCGATTAAACCCAATGTGGTACTTCAGATTTATGGTTTAAGAAAAACCAACTGTTAGTATATTTCAATTTGGAAATTCCTTTTACCCAACTCATGGGTCTTTTTCCCAATTCCGCCAATTGCCCGTAATCTCAAAAACCTTTTCTAGAATGGCTTTCTCAGTGGCATCAAATACTTTTTTTCTTCTTGGAAATACCAAACTTGCAGTTTTGCAGGCGGCATCTAATTTGTAGGTGATAAAACCACTGGCACCACCCCAGGCAAAATCTGGGATAAACTGCCGGGGAAAGCCAGAGCCAAAAATATTGGCAGAAACGCCTACCACGGTGCCCGTATTGAACATAGTATTGATACCGCATTTGCTATGGTCGCCCATGATGAGTCCGCAAAATTGTTGACCACTTTTATCGAACTTGCCACTGTTATAATTCCAAACTTTTACTTCCTCATAATTATTTTTAAGATTGCTACAATTGCTATCTGCTCCTATGTTACACCATTCGCCAATTGCTGCATTGCCCAAAAAGCCATCGTGCCCTTTGTTAGAATATGCCTGCATTTGTATGTTGTTGATTTCACCCCCAGCCGTACAAAATGGACCCAAGGCACTAGGTCCATATACCTTGGTTCCTTGCTTTAACACACTGCCTTCGCCCATACTAAAAGGTCCGCGGATTACGCAACCTTCCATTACTTCCGCATTTTTTCCCAAATAAATGGCTCCTTTTTCCGTGTTAAAAAAAGCATTTGTGGCTTTGGCGCCATCCTCAAAATAAACCGAATGCGCACCTACGCCTGAATTTCCTCGTTTGGTTGTAAATGGATGTCTGGTTTTTACCAAAACCGCAATGTCTCTCTCTATTTCAACCCCAAGTTTCATGAAAATATCAAAAGGACGGTTTAAAATAGAAACGGGATGCGTGAATTCCTTAGCAAAAGATTCGCCTCCTCCTTTGGTGGCCAATATGGTTTCGCCAGCAAAAAGGGTTTCCCCGGGTTGCATGTGGTTTATGCCGTAAATAAAGTCTGGATTGGGTAACACCCTACCATTTATTCTAATGTCGACATTTTCGATAGGGTTAAATTTGGCGCGTAAATAATCTCTCGTTTCGTATCCATATTCCTTTACATTAAGGTAAATGGCCCATTTTTCCGCAAGGGTTAATATTCCACAACGCAGGTCTGCGGCTGGTCGCGTAAGCGAAAGAGGGTATAGGTCTCCGATTTTGTCGTCGTCAAAAAAGGTAATTTTCATTGCTTCGAAATTACTCTTTTTGTGCAGAGTTTTAAAATAGCAACAAATATTTTATAATCTTAAATCAAAATTGTTTCCGTTTAAGGCATTAAAGTAAGATATTTTTTTGTGTCTGGGCTGTTTTATAGCAGAGAAACAGCCTAGATTCAGGGTTACCGAATTCAATTTATAATTCTTAAAAATATTTTCTTTAATTACGGGCATGCCATTTTTTTCAGCGCATCAAGCTGTTCAATTGTTTCTTTGCTAAGATATCCAATTTTTTGATATTTCTGATAAAATGCGCACTGGCTGCAAGCTTCCAAATAATAGGCATTTGCAATTTCATCGTCATAGTTTAATTTTATCCCTATTAAATCGGTTTGTACACCCATCAATAACTTTCGGCATACTTTGTCCAATCGATCTAAATTTTTAGGAGATTCAAGATACTTTAATGCGGCTTTTACAAATCTAAAATCCATATTTGGTTTCAGTAAAAAAGAATCTAACAGGTCCAAAGGTGGTTCCTTTAGCCATTCATCGGCATGCAGCCATGTTGATGCAGCAAGTTTGATTTTAGGGTATCTACTGTCTTTGTATTCTTCTGTTTCTTTGGAGAGCAAATAAGTTAGTAAATAAAGGCTGTCGCCATGATTTAGAGTCTTTTTCCAAGCCATCGTTTCCAGTTCAAAATCGTAAGGTATGCGCGTATTTTTTTTAAATATTAATTTATACGACCCTTCTTTATCCGTTTTTATCCATTGAGTAAAGCATGCAGCCATATTGCTTAAAAACAATTTGGGTTTTATTTTATGGATTGCAGCAATGGCGCTGTCTTCGAATGTCATATTGTCTAAAAGAATGCCTTTTAGGTTCTTTAACTTTAACCAGCTTTTGGGAATCATTGCATTTGTATAATCCCAATCGTTGCCGAAATAGATGATGTATTCAATGCCTGCGAACTTTTCTGGATGTGAAATTGGAGCCATATTCCCATTGAAAACCAAGGTATTTATGTGACTTCCTTTGACAAATAAAGGTTGCGGGTTTCCATATTGATCTGCTGTATAATCCACCGCAAAGCAACTATCCCATTGTTGGGAACAACTGTTTTTAATAAATGTTGAAAGTAACAAAATGAAGCATAATTTGAGAATATTCATGGTTTAAAAGTTTGTTATAGTGAATACATATTGAACGGATTTGGTAAACGAATCAATACATTAGGCATAAAAAAAGCCATTCGAAAGGAATGGCTTTTTAGGGATATATTTAAAATCTTATTCCTCAGTATTGGCAACGGGTGCTTCTTCAACAGCAGTTTCAGCAACGGGTGCAGCAGGGGCAGCAGGTTTTTTATTGCCATAACGTTTCATAAATTTATCGATACGACCTGCGGTGTCGATAAGGTTTTGTTTGCCGGTATAAAAAGGGTGAGATTTAGAAGAAATCTCCAATTTAAACAAAGGATATTCGTTACCGTCTTCCCATTTAATGGTTTCTTTGCTATCTACGCAACTTTGGGTAATAAATGAAAAATCGCAGCTCATGTCTTTAAACACTACTTTGCGATAAGTCTTAGGATGTATATCTGGTTTCATCGATTTTATTGTATTTGGGGCTGCAAAGATAATTTTTTTGTTTGAAAAAAGCAACAATAGGTTTTTAATCTCCCAAACCGGAGACATTTAAATCCTTTCCACCCTCCGAACCGCCGCCACCATCCTTGCATTCTGCCATTAATGAACTTGGGTTTTTTGGCATTTCTAACATGTCTGTATTTAAGAAAAGTGATTTATCTTTCAACGCTTTTTGCATAAATAAGCCATAAATGGGCAAAGCCATCATGGCCCCTTGGCCAAACCAACCATTTCTAAAGCGAACCACAGGATCATCTGCACCAACCCAAGTTGCACAAACCAAGTTTTGGGTGCAACCCATAAACCAACCGTCGGCACTGCCTTGCGTTGTTCCGGTTTTGCCACCTATTGTTCCCGTTAATTGGTATTTTCCTTTTAGATAGCTTCCTGTTCCATAATCGACCACGCCAGTGAGCATTTTAAACATTAAATAAGCTTTCTCTTCGCTTAAAACTTGATCACGTTTGGGTGTGTTAAATTCGGCAAGGACATTGCCTTTGCTGTCTTCAATTCTTGTAATAAATGATGGCTCTACCCACAATCCTTTGTTTACAAAAGAACTGTAGGCACTAGCCATTTCATAAGGACTTAGCTCCACTGCACCTAAACAAATAGCGGGTACAGGATCTATTCTGCCTTTTTCAATTCCCACCCGTTCTGCAAATTTTACAACGTAAGGAGCTCCATCGTCTCCTAACGTTTTCATAACTTGTGCTGTAATATAATTGTCCGACAATGCCAGGCCCTTGGCCATAGTCCATTCACCACCGGCACCGTTGTCGTTGCGTGGGGTCCAACTGCCACCTGGAATTTTAAAAGTTACAGCCTCCCTTGGAAATTTGCGACAGGGTGGTATTTTATTTATATCCATAGCTGTTGCATATACAATGGGCTTAAATGTAGATCCTACTTGGCGGCGATTGCTTTTATTCACATGGTCGTACTTGAAATATTTATGATCTATCCCACCAACCCATGCTTTAATGTAACCAGTCTCTGGTTCAATGGCAATAAAACCGGCCTGAATAATACGCTTCATATACTTCATGCTGTCATAAGGACTCATAATGGTATCGCGGTCGCCCTTCCAGCTAAAAACAGTCATTTTAAGTGGTTTTTTGAGTTCCTTTAAAATAGCATCTTCATTGTTTCCAAGTTTCTCCTTTAAGACTTTGTATCTCTCAGTACTTTTTATGGCCTTTTCAATAAAATTTGGCACAACTTGGTAATTTAACGTTCGCCAAGGGTCTTGTTTTCCCCAGTCATTGTTAAATTGTTTTTGAACCTCCTTCATATGCGTTTTTACGGCGCTTTCTGCGTAAGACTGCATCTTACTGTTGATGGTTGTATATATTTTTAATCCGCTGCGGTAAAGGTTGTAACCATTGTCTTTGCACCAATCTTTTAGAAATTCACCCAATTGGTCTCTGAAATACAATGCATTTCCGGCATCATCTACCGGCACATAGTCTAGCACAATGGGTTTATCCTTAACTTCTTGTAATTCGGTTTCTTTGATAAAATCATATTTTGCCATTTGTTGCAAAACAATATTTCTTCTTTTTCTGGATCTTTCAGGATTCAATTTTGGATTGTAACCCGTATTTAACTGCAACATTCCCACCAATACCGATGCTTCTGCTAATTTTAAGTCTTTGGGTTTTTTGTTAAAAAACTCTCTGGAGGCGGCTTCTATTCCAAAGGAATTTCCAGAAAATGGAACCGTGTTTAAATACATGGTTATAATTTCGTTTTTGGTGTACCTTCGTTCTAGCTTTATCGCAATTATCCATTCTTTAAATTTTTGCATAATCCTACCCAGCTTGGTTTTGGGCTTGTTTTCGTAAATACTGAATAGGTTTTTGGCCAATTGTTGGGAAATGGTAGATGCGCCGCCATCTCTACCTAATTTTACGATGGCTCTAAAAGTACCACGGGCATCTATGCCAGAGTGTGAATTAAAGCGAATATCCTCAGTAGCAATTAATGCATCGTATACAAATTGAGAAATGTCATCATGCTTCACATTGGTGCGGTTTTCTAGAAAAAATTTCCCCAATATTTCACCATCTTCTGCAAATATTTCACTGCTTAAGGAAGCTTTGGGATTTTCAAGCTCCTTAATATCTGGCAATTCTCCAAAAAGTCCGAGATTGGTTAATATAAAAAAAAGGATAACAAGCAAGAATCCGCCCCCAAGCGCACTCCAAAAACCTTTGATAAACTTAAAATCACCCATTTGAATTTGCTGCGAAGATAATTGTCATCATTTCAAATCTGTCTTGAAAAAATCCACATAGCTGTTTATTCGATTGTTAACAACCAATAAACTGTAATTTGTTTTTGAAATCCATGCCATTTCATATTCGAACAAGCCTTTGGATGAGAAAAAATCGGGCTTAGAGATTACATATTTTAAATACTCTTGCGTGGCCAATGGTTTGGAAAAGTTGGCAACAGTAAGATATACAGATTCTCCAAATGCCCGTACAGTGCTCACTTCTAAGTTTTCGAATACAAAATTTGTTTTATTAAAGTCGTTTAAACCGGCTCTTAGTAAGTTGCTATTTGCGCCTTTTCTATAACTAAGAATAAAATAAAGTTCTTCGTTTCCGTCCCATTTCTTCCATAAACCAGTTGGGGCTGACGCGTTTAGTGAATCTGCAACTAGGGTTGTATCTGCAGCGGGAGGGTGTAAAATTCTTTCGTAAGCATCTATAGTGGCTTTTGCCCGCACAGCAATTTCAGTACCTGCATAATCCGACACTACTTGTTGCAAAGCACCCATGCCTTTTGCCGTTTCTCCTTTTTTAATCAAGCAGAGTGCAAAAATATAATCAAACCTTGCTTGCAATGTGTTTCCAGCATATTTTTCGTCCGCTACTTGTTTTATTTTTATGGCTTCATCGTATTTTTCAGTGAGATAAGCATTGTACATATCTGTATACAAATTTTCAATTTCTTTTCTGGCTACCCCAGGTCCATTTTTGTCGGGTTCGGCTTTTGCATTGGGGTCTTTTAAAAGTCTAAGGTAGAAACTTTCGGGATGTTTCTCTTCCAATTTGGCTTTATAACTTTCATATCCTGCTTCATCTCCAAGGGTTTTGCTAAGTTTAGCCAATTCGTACAAAGCTTGAGCCTCATAAGCCGTATTGGGATACCTTTTTAACAGCACTTGGTACATATTCACAGCATCTTTAGGTGCGTTTAAACTATTTTGATAGACTCCAGCGGCTGCAAACAGTGCATCCTCTATCATTTTTTCGGCTGCTTTTTGGGTTTCTTTGGTAAGCGGAATGTCTTTGTAATATTTTTTTCTATTTTCAGGAGTATTGGCGGGCAGGGTATCTACATTTTGTGCTGAATCATTTCCATTTGCGTCGCTGCCAGTTTGGGCAACAGTGCTTTTTTTGGCATTGATGCGCCAAAAATCTCTATTTGTACGTATTCCCCATTGTTTTTGAAAATCTTGGATGCCCCTAGTTCGGTTGTTAACGTTGTAAAAAGGAAAACTACTGGGTGTTAGAGACCCATTGTCCGCGGGGTCAAATCCTGGATTTGTGGGTGGGGCAGGGGCTTGGGGTTTGTTTTTAATGACCAAAGCCTGTTTTTTCTCGTATTCTATAATTCGATCTATTGTTTTTTCGCGCAAAATCGGATCTTTGGCTAATCTGAGCAGGCTATCCTGACGCTTTACAATTAAAAGATTCTTTAACAAATCGCCCAAAATAGCACTTCGTTTCGCAATGGTTTCATAATCAGGGTGCTTTTCGTCCAGCAGATTGTTGGCGCTGTCGTAATATAGACCTGCTCTTTCATAGTCTTTATTTTCAAAAAAGTAATCTCCAAGGGTTAAATAGGTGGTGGTAGATTGAACTTTATCTGAGGCTCCGGTGCGCAGCGATTGGTTAAAATAGCCCAAAGCTTTGATGTTGTTTTCGCCTCGCAATTCGTTTAAGCCCAGCCTGTAATAGATTTGACTGTAATAATCTATGTTTTTATCATCTTGCAACATTCGTTTAAGAATCCTATTAGATTTTACATAATTCTGTTGTTGATAGGTAAGTATTTCAACCCGATTTATCTCGGCATTAAAAGCCATTTCATAGGGTGGATTCATGCGTTTTACTTTGGCATAATGTGTATTGGCTTTGTCCCATTCCTTAATTCTCTGGTAAGACTGTGCCAAAGCATAATGCATTCTATATCTATCTAGTTTGCCCTTGATCCCTTTTAAACTCAATTCTAAAAATTCGACAGCTTGGCTGGGTTTGTTGTTTCGCAAATAAATTGCACCCAATGATTTGTTAAGTTCTGGCAATAAATTTTTGGGGAAATTGGCATCATTTTTTAGGGAAACGGCTAAATTCTCGGCTTCGGAAAGTTTTCCTTTGGCATATAAACATCTAAAAATCCACAAACGCGCAGAAAAAACAACCGTAGGGTCTTTAAAATTCGAGTTTACATATTCAAAAATATCTGCGGCTGCTATAAAATCACCTTTTAAAAAATACGATTTAGCCATAAGCAAGTAGCAATCATCGATCCATTTACTTTTTGGGTGTTTGTCAATTATGGTGCTAAGCTGTTTAATTACAGCATCCATAGTGGCTTGGTTTCCCTTTAGGGTTTCAGCGCTGCCATAATTGTATAATTCTATAAAACTTCTATAATCATCCACATAACCTTCACGCATAGTAAGTTCAGTGGTAAGCCAGGTTTGCTCAGCATTAAAATAACTGTTGTAATGGGCGCGGGTATTGTGCCAAGTTCTTGCCAGCCAAGAGTCGCTGTTTTTACAAGCTAACGAAAGCAAAACTATGCATACTGCGGGTAAAAAATTGCGGCGATGAAGAAGCATTCCTGATTTGTTACTTAAAAACGGTATTTTCGTATTTTTATTTCTCAAAAAATTAAATCTATGTCAACAAGGCGCAAAATTATTGCCAAATTGAAGAATAAGTACAGATTGGTACTAATAAATGATTCTTCATTCGCAGAAACTTTTTCGATAAGGCTCACTCCATTCAACGTGGGTATGCTTTTCAGTACATTTTTTGTTATTTTCACGGTTATAATATTTTTACTGATTGCTTACACACCTATGCGACAAATGGTACCTGGTTATGGAAAAGCGTCGGACAATGCGGCTTGGATGGACCTCAATCAAAAAGTGGAGGATTTACAAAGAAACTTTGAAAATCGGTCTATGAAGGAGAAAGCCTTGAACCAAATACTTACTGAAAAAGAATTTTTGTTGGACACTACCTCATCGAAAAAGCCATCTAATCGATGAATTAATCTTTTGACGGAGAAATTCTTGGGTATGAGTTAGTCACAAATTATGCACATAATTACTTTTTTTGCTTAATTTTGTGGCAATATGTTTTCAGGCGGAAGTAAGAATAAGAAAGAAACATCTGTAACCAACAATATACTTAATATTATAGGAACGGGTACAAAAGTAACTGGAGACCTAGTTTCGGATGGAGATATAAGGGTAGATGGCATTATAGACGGCCATGTTACAGTGAAACAACGCTTGGTATTAGCCGAAAGCGGTTTCATTAAGGGCGATATTGAAGCCCTAGATGCAATTGTTGCAGGTAGTTTACAAGGCAATTTAAAGGTAGAGCAAATGCTTATCTTAAGGCCATCTGCAAGGATTGATGGAGATATAACCACAGATAAAATTGTGATAGAGAGTGGCGCCCAGTTTAATGGTAGGTGCAGTATGAACGTGCAGATAAGCGCATCCCCTCAAAAAACCATTGGCAACCATGCAATCAAAGCCAAAGCCGAATAATCCCCGCAGTTTTTATCAATATGCAGGAATGGGCTTTCAAATTCTTGCTATCATTGGGTTATTCTCTGTTTTAGGAATATTTGCGGACAAGCAAATAGGATTAAAAATTCCAGTATTTACGGTTGTTCTAAGTCTTGCTGGAGTAATTTTAGCCATGTTTTCTATTGTTAGAAAATTGTAGCTTCCAATACTTTATTGTTCTTTTGCGGTGAAATAGAATGGTACAATATCTCTATAAATTATTGGCAACCACGGCTACACTTGCCATAATAACGGTAGGGGTAGGTTTTGCAACCAAATATGCTTTTCCCGATTTGGTATGGGGGGGATTGATCTTTTTAGCGTGTTTAACGGCGCTTATACATCTTTTTATTTTCGGACAAAAATCCACACCGAATGGGTCAATTCGTCGTTTGATGGTGGGAAGTATGGTGCGCATGTTTTTGGGAATTGTGTTTCTATTAATTTCGCTTTTGAATATAAAACCCGTGAATCTTTTTTTCGTAGTTTCATATTGTTTATATTTTTGTGTGTTTATGGTGTTTGAAATTTGGGAAATGCGTACTAACTTGCGCCCCGATTCAAAACCAAGGTCTAAAAACGAAAATGCCTGATTTTACAAGCACTTCAGCTATCAAAACCAAATTAAAATTTATTTTATTATTGGCTTTTTGCGCTTTTTTCCGTCACTCTGCTGTGGCTAACCACGAAGAAGCAACCCATTCCGATACCACAAAACATGAATCTTCAGTTGCCCATACAGGTGGTTCTAAATCTCATGAAGGCGCAGAAAAACCAATTGGCGACCAAATTAGCAATATGATTTTAGGTCACATAGGAGACAACCACGATTGGGATGCTTTTGGACACCATATTATATTGCCATTGCCTGTTATTCTTTATACCAAAAGCAAAGGGCTTGAATTTTTTATGTCATCTCATTTTGAGCATGGACATGCAGAATACAAGGGTTACAAATTAATAAATTCTGGGGCAAAAATAGTTTGGGCAGATGGAAATAAAATAGAGTCTATATACGATTTTAGTTTAACCAAAGTTGCGGTTACCTTATTGCTGGGTTCATTAATTATAATTCTTATTTTCTTATCTGTAGCAAAAGCATACCGCAAAAGAGTAGGCAAGGCCCCGCGCGGATTCCAAAATTTAATTGAATCTTTAATCTTGTTTATTAGAGACAGTGTTATAAAATCTTCCGTAGGCCCCCGTTATAAAGAGTTTATGCCACTTTTGCTTAGTATATTTTGGTTTATTTTTATCATAAACCTTATGGGTCAGATTCCTTTTTTCCCAGGTGGGGCAAATGCCACAGGAAACATAGCTATACCGCTGGTATTAGCCACAACTATATTTTTGTATGTTACCGTGAATGGCAATAAATCTTTTTGGAAACATATTCTGCTGCCAGATGTACCCTACGCATTGTATATTTTAATTGTGCCTATTGAAATTCTCGGATTTTTTCTTCGCCCTTTTGTATTAATGTTGCGTTTGTTTGCAAACATCACGGCGGGTCACATCATTATATTAGGATTCTTTAGTTTGATATTCATTTTTGGAAGCATGCAAACTTGGATTGGGATAGCGGTTAGCCCTGCGAGTGTTGCATTTACTATTTTCATGGGCATGTTGGAACTCTTAGTTTGCTTTTTGCAAGCATTTGTATTTACATTATTAAGTTCTTTATATATAGGAATGGCTATAGAGGATCATGGACATCACAAACCCGAAAAGGCGCATACGCACTAAAACAAAAAAACACTAATTCAACAAAAAATAAAACAATTACTATGAGTTTAATGAACACTCTCCTACAAAGTGCAGACGTAGATGCTGCAAAAGCTATGTACAGTAAAATGGGTGCCGCTATCGGTGCGGGTCTAGCAGCTATTGGTGCTGGTATTGGTATCGGTCGTATCGGTGGCTCTGCCATGGAAAGTATCGCACGTCAGCCTGAGGCTTTGGGCGACATTCGTTCAAACATGATCGTTGCTGCTGCCCTTGTAGAAGGCGCGGTATTCTTCGCAATCGTTGTTTGTCTGTTGATCCTTTTCGTTTAACAAAAATAATGAGGATACTCTTGTTTTAACAGGAGTATCCTTTTATTAAAAAAAAAGTAAAAAAATGATTATACTTGAATTACCGGCATTGGTAAACCCCGAACTGGGTCTGATATTTTGGATGACACTGTCATTTTTGGCAGTATTGTTCATTCTAAAGAAATTCGCGTGGAAGCCCATCATGAAATCGCTTCAGGATAGGGAAGATACGATTGAATCTTCATTGCAACAAGCAGAAAATGCAAGGGCAGAGATGGCAAAACTTACCAGCCAAAACGAGCAATTGCTTGCTGAAGCAAGGAATGAAAGGGACAAAATTTTGAAAGAAGCACGTGACATGAAGGACAAAATTGTTGGTGATGCCAAATCGGCTGCCGATGAAGAGGCTAAGAAGCTGATCCATCGTGCAACCGAAGAAATAAACAAGCAAAAAAATTCAGCAATAGAAGAGTTGCGGAAGGAAGTTGCGGGTTATTCCATAGCCATCGCTGAAAAATTGTTATCGAAAGAATTGGAAAACAAAGAAGCTCAGAAGAGTTTAATTGCCGATCAATTGAGTCAATTAACCAAATCACAATCATCAGCAAGCTAAGTAACGATGTCAGAAACTAGAATTGCTTCCCGCTATGCCCAATCGCTTTACGACGCAGTAAGTGCGCAAAAAAACTTAGATGCTGTAGTTGCGGACGTACGCAATTTAAACACCATTGTTACTGAAAGCAGAGAGTTTAATCAGTTTTTGCAAAGCCCATTAATTGCCAAAGACACTAAAACCCAGGTTTTTTCTAAATTGTTTTCAACGTATCAAAAAGATACCTTGAATTTGTTTTTATTAATGACCCGCAAGAATAGGGAATCGTTTATTGGAAATATGGGACTTCAATTTATGGCTTTGTACAATAAAAGTCATGGAATTACAGAAGCCACTGTAACTACTGCCAATGAATTGACGGATGATAGTATTGCGAAAATAGAGCAATTTATTAAGCATAGCACAGGTGCAAAATCTGTAAATATCCATACTAAAATTGATCCTACCTTGATAGGTGGAATTACCATCATGTTTGAAGGCAAGATATACGATAGCAGTATTTCGAGTCAGATTAAAAAAATTAAAAAAGAACTTAAAATAGCATAATAATAATATGTCACAAATAAGGCCAGATGAGGTTTCATCCATTCTGAAAGAACAAATATCAGGTTTTAGCGCAGGCGCTAGCTTGGAAGAAGTAGGTACCGTGCTACAAGTGGGCGATGGTATTGCTAGAATTTATGGACTTTTCGGAGTTCAAAGTGGTGAATTGATAGAATTTGAAAACGGAATACGCGCAGTTGTATTAAATCTTGAAGAAGACAACGTAGGTGCGGTATTGATGGGCAATAGTTCTGAAATCAAAGAAGGCGACAAAGTAAAAAGAACCGGCAAAATTGCTTCTATTAACGTAGGCGAAAGCATGCTAGGCCGGGTTGTAAATACTTTGGGCGAGCCAGTAGATGGCAAAGGACCACTTACCGGCGAATTGATTAATATGCCGCTTGAAAGAAAGGCGCCAGGTGTGTTGTTTCGCGAACCTGTAAAAGAACCCTTGCAAACGGGTATTAAAGCCATAGATGCTATGATTCCTATAGGCCGCGGTCAACGTGAATTGATTATTGGTGATCGCCAAACTGGTAAAACAGCCATTGCCATTGATACTATTATCAATCAAAAGGAATTTTACGAAAAAGGCAAACCCGTATATTGTATATATGTAGCCTGTGGTCAAAAAGAATCTACTGTAAAATTGGTTGTAAAAGCACTGGAAGATAACGGAGCTATGCCTTATACTGTGGTTGTTTCTGCGCCAGCATCTGCGGCAGCCTCTATTCAGTTCTACGCACCTATGGCGGGTGCTGCAATCGGTGAGTTTTTCCGCGATCAAGGTTTACCTGCATTGGTTGTTTACGACGATTTATCTAAACAAGCTGTGGCCTACCGTGAAGTTTCTTTGTTGCTTCGCCGTCCGCCGGGTCGTGAAGCTTATCCAGGAGACGTATTTTATTTGCACAGCCGTTTGCTAGAAAGGGCTTG
>Ga0105048_10009481_pt1 | contig 15479 bp, 17 predicted proteins | sample MAT05_FD_78382 | JGI IMG/M metagenome (GOLD analysis project Ga0105048, IMG submission 78382) | Freshwater microbial communities from Lake Fryxell liftoff mats and glacier meltwater in Antarctica - MAT-05 | ecosystem: Environmental > Aquatic > Freshwater > Ice > Liftoff microbial mat | place... | reverse complement strand
CAGTCTCTACTTGATAAGATTGTCGGTTCCGGCAAAACAGTTGCCAGAGTTTCGGCTACCTTCGACTTTAAACAGGTTGAGCGGATTGAGGAAAAGTTCGATCCTGAAACTATCGCTGTTAGAAGTGAACAGCGTACTGAAGAAAAGGCTGGCTCATCAACAACAAGTGCAGGCGTGCCGGGTGTACAGACCAATCTGGGCCGTGTACCAGCTGGTGGCGGTTCGGCTGGCGGCGGTTCAAAAAATGATGAGACGCTTAATTACGAAGTAAGCAGGTCCACAGCTAAGATTATTGAGCCGGTAGGTGCGCTCAGCAAAATTTCTGTTGCTGTTCTTGTTGATGGTAAATATGAAGTTGCAGCACCAGCCAAAGATGGACAGGCTATTAAACCAAAATATATACCTCGATCGCCTGATGAATTGCAGAAAATTGAGTCCTTGGTTAAGAGCTCTGTTGGGTTCAATCCGGATCGCGGAGATCAGTTGACGGTACAGAATATTCCGTTCCAGGATACGGGTGATATGGTTGGTCCTGAGGTGCAGCCAGCCTGGCAGCAGTGGTTGAATAATCCGGTTGTGATGTCATTTGTGAAAAACCTGATGATAGCGATCGGATTCATCGCACTAATACTGCTGGTAATCAAGCCTCTGCTGACCTCGCTCAGGGTTTTAAGGCCGAACACACCTGAATCTACATTCGAACCATTGAATATGAATTCGGATAAGCTTACTTCTGGTGAAAAAACCCAGATAGCTGTTCAGATGGCTGAACAGCAGCAACTGATTGAAACAGCTAAAAAGGATCCATATCAGGTGGCCCAGATTCTTCAGAACTGGATCGGTGAAGACAGCAAATAGGCGTTACAAAATAATAAGGCAGCAGTAACAGGAATCTTATGACCGGTTCGGAAAAAGCAGCCATCCTCCTTCTTTACCTTGGCAATGATGTAACAGCCAAGGTTTTTGAGCATATGGACGATGAACAGATTAAGAAAATCAGTAAGGCTATGGCTTCATTGGGACATATCAGCCGTATAACCATCAAAGAAGTTGTGGAAGATTTTACCACTACAATAAATCCGGAATCCGGCATTTTCTCACAAGGTGAAGAGTTCGTGCAAAAAATTCTGGAGAAAGCTCTTGGTGCAGACAAGGCATTCATTCTAATGGAAGAATTAAGAGCTTCCAGTTATGGTGATCTGGTTGACATTTTAGCTTCAATGGACTCAAAGAGTATCGCCAACTTTTTGTCACAGGAACATCCACAGGCGGTTGCCGTCGTTCTGGCAAAGTTGAAATCTAAACAGACTAGCGAAATTATCAGTCTTTTACCTCAAGAACTACAGGCCGAGGTGGTGTTGCGCATTGCGGATGTTGAGCAAGTCTCACCTGAAATCCTGATGGACCTCGATGAGGTGATGAAAAAAGAGATTCAGTCCATGGGTGGTACTCAGCGTTACAAAGTCGGTGGTATTGAAAAAGTTGTCGATATGTTCAACCACTTTGACCGCAGCAAGGAAAAACAGATTCTGGACAAACTGGATGTCATCAGTCCTCCATTGGCAGAGATCATTCGCAAGCATCTGTTTACATTTGAGGATGTATTCAATCTGGATGACCGCAGTATTCAGTCCATCATGAGAGAAGTAAGTAACGATACTTTGACATTGGCAATGAAAACATCGGCAGACGATGTTAAAGATAAAATTTTCAGGAATATTTCCAGTCGTGCTGCAGATATGATTAAAGAAGACCTGGAAGTTATGGGCCCAGTACGGCTTTCTGACGTAGAGAAGGCGCAGGGCGAAATCATCAAGATTGTTCGTAAGATGGAAGAGGAAGGAAAAATTGTCCTGGCTGGTCGCGGCGGAGAAGATCTACTTGTCTAGAATAATCAAGTCATCGATGCAAAACAGTTCAAACGTGGGTGAATTTTTATTCAAGTCACTCAAGCCAGGAATTCATGCAAGCCATGGCGAAGTTCAGAGCAGCGGTTTTTTACCAATGGGCCTGTTTGATAGTTCAGAGATGAATCGCACTGGTGAAGATCCGGAGGTTTTTGAACCGCCCAGCATTACTTTGACAGAGGAAGATTTACAGCAACAGTTAAGGGAAGCTTTTGAAAACGGACTGACTGATGGTAAAAATCTGGCGGAGCGCGGACTGGTCAATGTTTTTAGGTCGCTACGAACTGCAGCTGAAGGCGTTCAAACACTACGCGAAAAAATCCTCAGGGAATCGGAGGATGAGCTGGTTAAGCTGATTATGCTTGTTTCTCGTAAAGTTATTTTACGGGAAATCGCACAGGACAGAACAATTCTGTCAGATGTGGTGCAGGCGTCGATCAGCACCATATCAGAACGCGATGAGATTACTATCAGATTGAATCCTGATGATTATGTGCTTGTTGCAACCGGTCATGGCGATGTACTCAGAAAAGAACTGATCACCAGCAGGATGCAGCTTAAGTCAGATCCTACGGTAATGCAGGGTTTTTGCATGGTGGATTCCGAATTGGGAACCATTGATGCCGGATTAGATTCTCAGCTGGAAGAAATCTTCCGCTCACTTAAAGAGGAACGAACCCTTGCCGTTACAGGTGCCGGCGTATAGTGCCAGGAGACCTTTAATGCCACAGACTAATCTGAATATGAACAAATATATTGCTGCTGTCGAATCGGCAAAGCCGATCAGAATGCATGGCAAGGTCAGTCAGGTTGTCGGTCTTGTAATTGAAGGGTACTGCCCGGATACATCTGTCGGTACAATTTGTGAGATCAGGCCAGTTGAGGGGCAGCCGATTCCAGCCGAGGTGGTTGGTTTTCGTAATAACAAAACTCTGCTGATGCCGCTCGGAGAACTGAGGGGTGTTGGTCTGGACAGTTTGATTTCTGTTCGTCGTGAGAAGGCGACCATGGGCGTTGGTCCGTTGATGCTGGGTAGAATTATTGACGGTCTGGGCAATCCGATTGATGGTAAGGGGCCCCTGCATGTTGAAGAGGAATACCCGATTTATGCAACACCGGTCAATCCAATGTCTAGAAAGCCAATTAGAAAGCCGTTGGATTTGGGTATTCGGAGTATTAACGGATTATTGACATGCGGGCAGGGGCAGCGTGTCGGAATTATGGCAGGTTCCGGTGTTGGGAAGTCAACATTACTGGGAATGATTGCCCGGTATACGGAAGCTGATATAAATGTTATTGCGCTAATAGGTGAGCGAGGACGCGAGCTCAGAGAATTTATTGAAAAGGATTTACAGGAAGAGGGACTCAAGAAGTCAGTTGTAGTTGTTGCGACTTCGGATCAACCACCACTGGTACGTATGCGCGGCGCGTTTATCGCCACAACAATTGCGGAGTATTTCCAAAAACAGGGTAAAAAAGTGCTGTTGATGATGGATTCGGCGACCCGGTTTGCCATGGCAATGCGGGAAGTGGGGCTTGCCATTGGTGAACCGCCTACAACAAAAGGGTACACTCCGTCGGTGTTTGCGGCACTTCCAAAGCTGATAGAGCGAACCGGCAACTTTATGGATGGCAGCATAACCGGGTTGTATACGGTACTTGTGGAAGGCGATGATTTTAATGAGCCAATTTCCGATGCCATGCGCAGTATTCTGGATGGGCATATTGTTCTGTCCCGAGATCTTGCTGCCAGAAATATCTACCCGCCGGTAGATCTGCTTGCCAGTGCCAGCAGGGTCATGAACGATGTTACCTCAGCGGAGCAACAGGCCCTGGCCGGCAAATTCAAAGAGGCTATGGCCACGTTCAAGCAATCGGAAGACTTGATAAATATCGGTGCTTACAAAGCCGGCAGTAATCCTGGTATAGATTATGCAATATTAAAAAATGAAGGTATGATCACCTATCTCAAGCAAGCTGTTCAAAACCCGGTCAGTATGGAGGATTCAGTAAATGAATTGAGAGACCTTTTCGAAAATTGAATTAAAGGATTTTTGAAGGAGGTGTCTTTCTGTGGCAGAAAAACCGTTTGAATTGGAACAGGTTCTGAAATACCGTCTTGAGATGGAGCGCATGCGAAAACATGAGTTTGCTGCTGCCAAGCAGGATGTGGAACAGGTCAATGAACTATTGAAACAGGAAGAAGCAGAAGCCCAGGATTTATCCAGTCAGTTTTTTGAGTGTCATGCTGATCTAAACAACATTGAAGATATACGTAGATACAGCGACTTCTTTGCTCGTAAAAGAGATGATATTAAAAAAAAACAGGAAGTGCTTGATCAGCTGGAGCGTGTTCTGGATGAACGGCGAGAAGTGCTACTGGATGCGACAAAGGATAAAAAAGTATTGGAATCACTGAAAGAAAAAAAAACGCAGGAACGCAGGAAAGAAACAGATCAGAAGGAACAGGCCTTCATGGATGAGATTGCAATCCAGAAACAGGGTGATAAGAAGTGATGCACCGTGCAATACTGATAATAATATTTTTGGGAACAGCCAGTATGCTGTTTCAGTTCTCTCAGCCGTTAAGCTTGTTGCATGCTGCAGCGACTGAGGAAAAGAAGGCGACTGAAGTGCCGAAGGATGAAAAAACTGTAAAAGATGCGCCTCCGCCTAATGCTTCACGGGCCGCCAGGGAAGAAAAAACGATACAGGATGCGCGCCGCCAGCAACTTGCAGAAAAAGAGGCTGCTATTACCGCCAAAGAGCTTGAGTTGAAAAAAATGGGAGACAAGATTGATTCTCAGATCAAGTCACTAAATGATTCAAAGAAGAAGCTGGATGACTTAAATAAAGCCCAGAAAAAAACACTGGATGAAAAACAGAAAAAAATGCTCGGCATGTTCAAAAAAATGAAAGCGGAACAGGCCGGACAATTGATGGATCAGCTTGAGGAAGGAAAGGCAATTGCTCTCCTTAATCAGATGGATACCAAGACTATTATTAAATTGATACCATTTCTCAAACAGCCCAGGGTTTTGAAATGGATCAATGAAAACCTTAAGGGTGTGTAATATTAACAGTGAACTACGTCTTAATGATGTAGTAACAAAATCAATTCCGTGGCCTAAATTCTGTCCATGCCATGGTAAATCAATAAGGAAGGAGGTGAAAATAATGGAAACAGGACAGTTAATGATGAAGATGTATTCAATCCCAACAGCAGATTTTTCTAAACCACAGACATTGGTTAAGCCAAATACCGCAGGTGCTCGAAAGGATTACGAAGGGTTTGGCCATGCTTTACGTGCGGTCACCCCAAAGAACTCCAGTAAGGCGGAACAACCGGAAACAGGAAAAATGCAGAATGATTTGCCAGTAAAGGCTGCCAAGGTAGAGAAATCTGCTGCCAAACATGAAGATGTCAGGAGTAAAGATGTTCCAGGCCTACAGAAAACTCTCAATGCCGAGCCAGCCCATGAAAAACTTTTACCTGTAGAAGAAAAGAAAAAACAAAAACCGGAGATTAAAGCAGAATTAGTTGATCCACCGGTTGCTATGCAGATTCCACCAGTTATTATGCAGGCTCTCGCGATTGTTGTAAAAACTCCACCGGTTGTTACGGAAGCTCCTGTAGAAGACAGAACGCCAGAACAGGTAATAGCGGTTGATTTAAGTGGTCCTGCAATAATTGGAGCTGTGGCGAAGAATTCGACCAAGGTTTCAAAAGAGTTGTCAGTGGCGGACCTGATGGCAGAAAACGATACAGCAAAGGAGTTGCAGAATGCATCTCCAGAGGTGAGTGTCGCTACAAAAGAGTTTAACCAGCCTGTAATTGCGCAGAGCAAGACAACTAATCCTGCGGTTACAGGATTGCCTGTGCAGCAGAGTCGCTTGTCTGCAAGGGAGTTCAGTGCGATTGATTTGGTTATTCAGCAGCCTTTTGCTGCTGTTCAAGATCAACCTGAGGCAAGTGCACTTTCTGAAGTGAAGTCGGCAGATATTCAGCCAGTCTCTGCTCAAGTGGTTCCGAAAGCTGATGCAACACGATTGATATCAGACCCGAAAACACAGACAACTGGGACAGTTGCAGCAACAACAGCTATGGCAGCGACAAGTGAAGTATTGCAGGCTGTAAGCACTCTTCTGCCGCAAGGCGAAAAGGTGCAAGTACTGGCTTCAGTGCCAACGGAGTTCAGGTTCTCCAGGTCCTCTTCTGTTGAACTTGCCATCGGTGCAGGAAATCAGGTAACGGAACAGTCCACCGGGAAAAATGAGACAAATACGAGTCTGGAAGCCAGAGTAAATGTTGCTGGCAGAACAGATGAAGTCGCACAAAACAGCTCCAACGGTTCTGATGCTGGATCTGGTAGCAAGGACTCTGAAGGTTTTGCCCGACAGAACCTTGAACTTCCAAAGCCAGTTATGCAACAAATGTCAAATGGCCAGATGCCGGTTTCAGCATTTAGCCAGGTCGGCAGCGTATCTGAAATTTCACAGCAGGTCCCGACTCCAGTGGTTAGCAGCGAGCATATTGCTGGCCAGGTCAAGGAGCAGCTTGGTTCACGCAACATTAAACAGGGGAGTGAGCAGATCACAATCCAGCTATCACCAGATCATCTCGGTGATATCAAGGTCAGCTTCAGGTTGGAAGATCAACGCCTGAAAGTCGAAATAGTAGCAGAAAACCGCACAGCCCGGGAAAGCCTGCTTCAGCATGCAGATGCGTTGAAGGAGTCTCTGGCTCGCCAAAACATCAGTATGGAAAAGTTTGAAGTTACAGGAGGAAGCGGTGGCAACGCCGGCCAAAACAATTTTGCGCAGCCTGAGTGGCGCGAAATGGCCAAGAACAGGCAAAACCAGCAATGGTTGTCTTCCGGTGGGTACAGGACACCGTCAGAGGATCTGGTAAAGCAGGCACCGGTCTATTTTGCCAAAGCCGAACATTCAACGCTGGACCTGCATTTCTGAGAAAGGAGGTAAAAAATGATTACGAGCGTGACTTCAACAACAGACAACAGTACAGCAGCCGAAAAAATGAAAAAATCATTCGGCATGGACAGCGAAGCATTCCTTAAGCTTTTTATCGCACAAATGCAGTATCAGGACCCACTCAAGCCACAGGACTCCAGCGCAATGCTGCAGCAGCTTTCTCAGTTAACAATGGTCGAGCAGTCTTACAACAGTACAACGGCATTAAAGAATCTTTTAGCAGCACAAAATAACTCGTTAGCCGTAAACTCTGCGTCTTTTATTGGCGGCAATGTCAAGGCCAACGGTTCTGCAGTTAATTTTGACGGCAGTACTTCGGCTGAACTGCAATTCAACCACTCGGTACCGACGACATCCGGTACGGTTACAATCACAAACAGTGCCGGTAAGACTGTCAGAACAGCAACAGTTGGTGCTTTGTTGTCAGGTGATAACAGTATGGCATGGGATGGACGCGACAACAGTGGCGCCCTGCTTCCGGCAGGAGCCTATAACTTCTCTGTCAAAGGCACATCGGCCAGCGGTACGACTGTTTCGGCAGCTACTTATACAACAGGTCGTGTAGATGGTGTCTCGTTTGCAAATAATATTCCGACACTTAGCATTGGTGCCGTAAAAGTACCTATCACGGATGTTATCAGTCTCAAGGGGGTCTAAGGCATGGTTGATCAGGTCTTTTTTCCAAACCCTGTCCAGCCAGTCAGAACCGATCGACCGCAGCTGCAAAAAAACGGGAACGCAGGGCAGGTTAATGGCCCGTCGTTTGCATCAGTATTGGATGCAAAGCTTCCATCTCAGGGTGTAAAGTTTTCACAACATGCCCAGGAAAGACTGAAAGCCCGCAACATCAATTTTTCCGCCAACGATCTGGCTAATCTGGAAGGGGCGGTCAACAGTGTTGCACAAAAGGGGGGCAAGGAATCTCTGGTAATGATGGGTGATGCGGCTCTGGTGGTAAGCATCAAGAACCGAACGGTTGTTACGGCAATGGACAGAACACAGATGAAGGGAAATGTTTTTACTAACATTGACTCAGCAGTAGTTATCTAAAACAGGCAGGGCTGGACCTCCTTGAGGAAGCCCAAGAAGTGCCGATCGATTGACGCGCTTCACAACTCAAAAAGAATGGAGGCAACACCATGAGTATCACATCTGCAATGTTTACTGGCGTATCGGGCCTGTTGGCCAACGCCGAGGGAATCAACGTAATCGGTAATAACCTGGCAAACGTCAATACAGTAGGCTTCAAATCCAACAGGATGTTGTTCGCCGACATGATGTATGTAGATATCGGCAACGGCTCACAACTTGGTCGCGGAACCCAGATCCAGAAGATTGACTCGGTCATGGGGCAAGGTGCCTTTGAAAGTACTGAAGTCGTCACTGACGTGGCGATTCAGGGCGAAGGTTTTTTTGCTTTAGCCACACCAAATACGGCTCCAGGGACCGTAGTTACAGGTACTAATGCCTACTATACTCGTGCCGGGACATTTCGGTTAGGTGCAGCTATCGGCACAGCCCTTCCGCTTCAAACGCCTCTGGGCTACCGCGTGCTTGATGAAGGGACGGCGGGTGCAGGTGGGGTCCCTATCATGATTCCGCAGACACACACTGAAAATGCAGCCTTTTCTTTTCAGAAGATTACAAGCATCGAAAACAATGGAACCATAGTCTGTCTGTACGCGAATGCTGCCGGCGATCCAATGACAGGATACTATACGGGTGCTGGCACAGTCTCTGCTACTCTTGCTGATGCTACTGTAAAAAAGATTGGCTACGGAACTGTTCCTAATCCGCCTGCTCTGACAAAAGAGGGTGGAACTCTGTTTAAATCCGGACCACTATCCGGAACACCGACAATCGGCCGCGCCAACGGCAACAACAGCAAAATTTTCTCAAACTCGCTGGAGCAGAGTAATGTTGACATGGCGGCACAGTTCGTCAAGATGATTCTTACACAGCGCGCATATTCCGCAAACTCGAAAACTATCACAACAGCGGATGAAATGACCCAGGAAGTGCTGAGTCTGAAACGTTAAATAGCTGATAGATAGAATGCAAGAGGCGGAGGCGTGAGCAAGTAAAATGGTTCACGTCTCCGTTTGCGTTTAAAAGGTTGCAAAAAGGGCGATTTAGTTTTAAATTTTAAGACAATCCATAATTTCAATATTTTGTATCCATCAGTACGGAGGAATGATCCATGGCCAAGGAAGAACAGGCTCCTGTTGAAGCTGAGGGTGGTGGCAGTAAGAAAAAGATGTTCATCATTATCGGAGCAGCGGTTGCCGTCGCTTTAATACTTGGTGTAGTGGCATTCATGCTGCTGGGCAAAGGCGACAAGAAGGGCGCTGCAAAAGATGGAGCCAAGGCTGATGCCCATGGTGCAGCTGCTCCGGTCGGAGGACATGGAGCTGCTGGTGGGGCACCAGGTGTGTCCAGCATGTATCCTTTAGAACCGTTTATCGTCAACATTTATGATGGCCAGGAATTGCGCTATCTTAAGGTGAAAGTTGAAATAGAAATGTCAGCGGCAGTAAAAGGAGAACTTGATGCGCGGCTTGCTCCTATCAGGGATGCCATTCTGATACTGCTGAGTGCAAAGACTCTTCAGGATATTCAGGATGTTCAGGGTAAGAATCAGCTTAAAGAAGAAATTATGACAGCACTTAACAAGATCCTTCCACCCGGTAAAATTTCGAAAGTTTATTTTACGGACTTTGTCGTACAGTAGAAACAGTTAGGAAGTCTATGGAAAAAATCCTTACAAAAGCTGAAATAGAGGCACTGCTCAATGCGGTTTTCGATGGCCGTATTGAACCGGAAAAAGAATTAGCAAAGGCCGAAGGCGGAGTTGTGGCCTACGACCTTTTCAATTCCGACGCTCACAAGGGTTTTGTTCCCAATCTGGATATTATCTACGATAGCTTTATCCGCTATAATCGGGTTAACCTTTCTAATCGACTGCGCAAGGTCGTTGAAATTAAAAAAATAGGTGCTCGTTCTTATAAGTTTGACGATTTTCTTCAAACACTGCCTTCCCCGGTTTGTATGGCAATTTTTAAGATGGAGCCACTTAAAGGCGCAGCGTTGATCTGCTTTGACAGTACTCTTGTGCTATCGCTTGTAGATAGTTTGCTGGGTGGAACCGGGACCGGTAATATTTCCATGATTAACAGGCTGTTTACTTCAGTAGAACTGCGACTGATGGAAAAAGTTGTCAGAGATATTCTGCTGGATTTGGAAAAAGCCTGGGCGCCTGTATATTCGACTCATATGAATCTGTTGCGCATGGAAATGAATCCGCGTTTGATTAATATCGTGCCGCCGGAATATCAGATTGTAACCATGTCGCTTAAGATCCAGATCGAAGATATATCCGGAAACATGGTTTTTGCTATTCCTTATATGACGATTGATCCGATTCGGGAAAAATTGAAGTCAGGAATGCAGTTTGATTTGATGGCGATTGACCCGCAGTGGTCGTACCGTTTATCCGCCGGATTAATGGAAGCGCCGCTTGAACTTTCAGTTGAAATGGGAAATGCAGCTATAACTCTACGCGAACTGCTGGAGTTGGCACCGGGCGACACAATTATGCTTGATAAGGCATGTACAAGTGAGTTGCAAATCAAGCTGGAAGGGACTCCGAAGTATTCAGGCGTTCCTGGTATCAGGCACGGAAACAGGGCAATTCAGATCAGTTCGATAACAGAAAGAGGGGCAAACTAGTGATTGACAAGATTGAAGCAAGCGAGACGGAACTGGATAAGAAACACCTCGACTTCATCCTTGATATTCCCTTGCAGGTTACCGTGGAGTTGGGGAGAACCAAGTTGCTTGTTAAGGATGTCCTGCAGCTTAACCAGGGTGCGGTTATTGAGCTTTCTAAACTGGCCGGGGAGCCGTTGGATATTTTTGTCAACTCCAAACTTGTTGCACGTGGCGAAGCTGTTGTAGTAAACGAAAAATTTGGTGTACGACTTGTTGATATTGTCAGTCCCAATGAACGGGTGGAGAAAATCCTGTGAAAGGAGCGGTAACTTTACTGCTCCTAACCTTGCCATCACTTGCAATCGCCGAGAATTCATCCAGCTCGGACTTCAGCTTTATCTCCAGTTTTCTTCAAATGATAGCAGCCCTGTCGATTGTTGTCGGACTCATTCTTTTGACCAAACATTTTAGTACAAAACTCTTGAGTGGTTCCTCTAGTCCCCTGACGGCAAAGCATATCAGAATAATTGAAACGCGTTTTATCGGCCCTAAGAAGTCTCTAGTTTTAGTTGAAGTCGGTGGTCAATATCTGTTGCTGGCCAGTTCTGATAATAATCTTACTCTGGTTAAGCAGATTGATATGATTGAAGAAATTGAGGTAGTTGAAGAAGGTACAAATTTTAAGTCCGATATTATAGGGCTGTTTAGCAGAAAAGCAGAAAGGCGGAACAACTGACATGCGGAATCTGATTCAAAACAAGTGGCTTAAAACCGGCTTCTTGTTGCTGCTGGTATTACTTGTTGCAGCAGTGGCGCAGGCAGCAGAGCCGCTGCCGCTACCTTCTTTAAATATTGGAGTAGGGGCTTCTTCAAAGCCGTCTGACATGGCGGTTACTATCCAGATCTTCCTGTTGCTGACTATTTTGTCTCTGGCTCCAGGTCTGTTGATAATGACGACCTCTTTTACTCGCATTGTGGTTGTACTTTCGTTTTTGCGCACAGCGCTGGGTACGCAGTCGGCCCCATCCAATCAGATCATCCTGGCCCTGGCAATGTTCCTGACTTTTTTCATAATGAGCCCGATCTGGAATCAGATCAATCAGGAGGCTTATCAGCCCTGGAAGGCTCAGCAGATAACCCAGCAAGTGGCAATGGACAAGGCCGTCGCCCCGATCAGAAAGTTTATGTTGTCTCAGACCCGTGAAAAGGATCTGGCCCTGTTTGTCAGTCTTTCCAAGTTGCCCAGGCCTAAAAATGCCGATGATATTCCGACTTTGACGATTATTCCTGCTTTTATGATTTCTGAGTTGAGAACCGCTTTTCAGATCGGTTTTTTGATCTATATCCCCTTTATTGTTGTTGATATGGTTGTTGCATCGGTCTTGATGTCCATGGGTATGATGATGCTGCCGCCGGTAATGATATCTCTCCCGTTTAAAATACTGCTGTTTGTCCTGGTTGATGGGTGGGGGCTTGTTATCAGCTCACTTGTAAAAAGCTTTGGATAAAAAACAGGTTGAGGTTTAGATTAAGGTCGAGAATAGTCCTTAACCTTAACCTTAACCTTAACCTTAACCTTAACCTTAACCTTAACCTTACTTAACCTTAACCTTAACCTTAACTCGAGGTTTTCGCATGACGCCAGAACTGGTGGTACAACTTGCGCGCCGCAGCTTTGAAGCGGTCTTGTTGCTTTCTGCGCCGCTTCTGCTGTTCAGTCTGATTGTTGGTTTGATAATCAGCGTGTTTCAGGCTGTAACATCAATCAATGAAGCTACTTTGGCATTTGCTCCCAAGATCATCGCTGTCATGGTTGCAATGATCATCTTTTTCCCCTGGATGATGACTTACATGAGCGACTTTACACGGGAAATTTATGCACTGATTGCAACCATGAGACGCTAAGCAGATGTTCCCCCTGCTTCCATTCCCCTCTCCGAAAGAGGTAATCCTGTTCATGCTTGTGCTAAGCAGGGTGGCCGGTATTTTTGCTGCAATGCCGATTTTTGGCGGGCAAACCCTGCAGGTAAAAATTAAAGCTGTAACGGTTATCATGATTACGTTGGTCTGTTTTCCTTCCTTAGCCGTAGTTCCTCCCACTGAAATGCCTACAGATGTATTTACTCTAGCCTTGCTGGCATTAAGCGAAGTAATGGTCGGCCTGACGATGGCCTTTATTAGTCAGATCATTTTTTCTGCTGTTGAATTCAGTGGCCAGATAATCGGTATGCAGATGGGATTCACAATTTCTCAAATTATCGACCCTACAAGAGGCGGTCAGGCGCAGATTATGTCGGTCGTCCAGGCCCTGTTTGCTACCTTGCTGTTCCTGTCCCTTAATATCCATCATCTTTTTATCAAAACCATAGTTGACAGTTTTTCAATTATACCGATCGGTGGTTGGCATCTGAATGGTGAGATCATTACTTTTCTGGCCAAGCGTACCGCCGATATTTTTGTATTGGGAGTCCGTTTAGCAGCGCCGGTTATGGTCGCTTTGTTGTTGACCAGCGTTGCCATGGGTGTCATGGCGCGCGCATTTCCGCAAATGAATATTTTCATGATTAGCATGCCACTTAATATCGGAATTGGTTTAATCGTACTGGGTATGACAATTACTATTTTCTTCCATGTTCTGGAGGTCTCCTTTGGACAGCTCAAGGGGCAGATAGACACCCTTTTCTGGCTGATGACTAAAAAGGGGGGATGACCTCTGGCTGAAGATGTAGATAAACACTCCAAAACCGAACAACCGACCAGTAAAAAACTCGAAAAAGCGCGTGAAAAAGGGGCCCCTCCCCAGAGTCAGGTGCTTACCTCTAGCCTCACCTTGCTGGCCGGTATACTCACTCTTTACATGTTTGGTAGTTCCATGATGGATCGCCTGAAAAAGCACGCGATTGTAATTTTCAATTCCATGGGTAAATACGAGTTGACCAATGCGAATGTCTACTCACTATCTCTTGATCTGTTTTTGCTGATAGTAATTTTGCTTGCTCCACTTGTTGTTATTATCATTTCTACGGCTTTTGCCACTAAACTCGTGCAGGACAACGGTAAAATCGAGTTTAACCTGGCCAGGTTGACGTTTGATTTTAGCAAGGTAAACCCAATGACCGGGTTTGGGCGACTCTTGAATAAAGATTCCATGGTTGAGGTAATAAAGTCTCTGCTGAAAATCCTTGTAGTGGGCTACATAGCCTATCGGGTTATGCTTGATGAAAGTCAGAATATGGCATTTTTGTCTGAAGCTGACATTGAAACAATCCTGAATTATATCGGGCATATTGCTTTTAAGATTGTAACGCACACCTGTGGAGTTCTGATTGTAATCGGAATACTTGATATGCTGTATGTAAAATGGCGTTATACGGAAAACCTGAAGATGACCAAGCAGGAGGTTAAAGATGAAAGCAAGGATTCAGAGGGCGATCCAAAGATCAAGGGCAAGATCAAGCAGTTGCAATATGAAGCGGCCAGACGCCGGATGGTCAAAATAATTCCTTTGGCTGATGTTGTTATTACAAACCCGACCCATTTTGCAATTGCCCTCAAATATGACCGGGAAAAAATGATTGCTCCGGTCGTGCTTGTCAAGGGGGTGGATGTGATGGCCCAGGCGATTAAGAAAATTGCCAAGGAAAACAATGTTGTGCTCGTTGAGAACCGTTTCCTGGCCAGAGAGTTATATGATCAGGTTGAAGAAAATGCTGCAATTCCTGAGTCCCTTTATGCTGCTGTTGCAGAAGTCCTGGCTTATGTTTTTCGATTAAAGGGTAAACTCTGACCGTAATTTTACCTCCAGTACTTCAGTCCCTCATTTTCGGCTGAAAACAGTTGCTGTTTTTAGCAGAACTCCCAATCAGATCATGAAAAAATATCAAATCTCACGATGGTTTTGTCAAACTGTTGACAGCGTTCAAGTTGTTGACAGTTTGGTGAGGCATGGCAGGAGTCTGACTGATCTCAATAATGCGAAAAAACGGGGTATTAGATATTGGGTTTTATGCATGCTGACCAGTCTTGGAGCGTGTAGGCGCGGCATAATTATTGCATGAAAATTGCGTTAAGATACTGGTAAGGGAATAGGGAATATGGCAAACGGAACGGTTGAAGCGATAGAGTTAGGCGGCCTACGCAAAAACTCGGATATTTATGTGGCTCTAGCCTTAATCGGGGTTTTGTCCTTGATGATAATTCCATTGCCCGCATTTCTGCTCGACGTGTTTCTGGCGACCAGCATTACAATTTCAATAGTTATACTGCTGGTGTGTCTCTATACAACACATCCCCTCGACTTCTCGGTTTTCCCATCAATCCTGTTGGTTACAACGCTTTTCAGGCTTGCTCTTAATATTGCAGGCACACGACTGATACTGCTGCACGGGAGTGAGGGGGTAGAGGCTGCCGGAGCTGTAATCAAGGCCTTTGGTCAGTTTGTGGTAGGTGGCAATTATGTTGTAGGTGCCGTTATTTTCCTGATTTTGGTTATTATTAATTTTGTAGTTATTACAAAAGGTGCCGGCCGGGTAGCCGAGGTTACTGCAAGATTTACACTGGATGCCATGCCAGGCAAGCAGATGGCTATTGATGCCGACCTGTCAGCCGGCATGATCACAGAAAAAGAAGCTCGGGCCAGGCGTATCAAGGTTTCCCGTGAAGCAGACTTTTATGGATCCATGGATGGTGCCAGTAAGTTTGTGCGCGGAGATGCTATTGCCGGAATTATGATCGTGCTGATAAATATTTTCGGCGGTCTTATTATCGGTGTTTTTCAACAGGGTATGGCTGTTGAAGCCGCCCTGACGAACTATACACTGCTTACAATCGGTGAAGGCCTTGTGGCTCAGGTGCCCGCCCTGATTATTT
>Ga0105048_10009480_pt1 | contig 15479 bp, 10 predicted proteins | sample MAT05_FD_78382 | JGI IMG/M metagenome (GOLD analysis project Ga0105048, IMG submission 78382) | Freshwater microbial communities from Lake Fryxell liftoff mats and glacier meltwater in Antarctica - MAT-05 | ecosystem: Environmental > Aquatic > Freshwater > Ice > Liftoff microbial mat | place... | reverse complement strand
TCGTTTCAAGACATGGTCGCATACTACTTGCTGACTATGGTCGGGCGCGCGTTTTCGTCGATGCCTGGTTTATCGTCAAGTATTGCGGTTAAGATTCGCGACGGGGAGATCAAGAAGTTCCTGGTACAGCCGGTGGATTTGATTACCTTTCTTTTTTGGTCGCGGGTGGCCCACAAGATTGCGTACTATACGATCGCAACCCTACCCTTTGCATTAGTTTTCTTCTTGTGTCGTAGTTACTTTACGCTTGGATGGCCGGAACCCTGGACCCTTGCCGCATTCGTGGCATCCTTGTTCCTGAGTTTTGCGTTGGGGTTTTACCTGGAAGCCTGCATCGGTTTGGTCGGTTTTTGGATGCTCGAGGTCTCGTCGCTGTTGTTCGTTTATATGCTGTTTCAGTTCTTCCTGTCGGGGCATATGTTTCCTTTGGACATTTTGCCGGAACCATTTCTATCGATAGTCAATTACTTGCCCATTAAATATCTTGCGTACTTCCCCGCTGCCGTCTTTCTTGGCAAAGTTCAGGGGACTCAACTGGCTATCGATATGGGGATGTTGGTCGGTTGGACGGTTCTATTCTTTGTTATGTCGCAAGTGATCTACCGGCGCGGATTGAGACGATACAGCGGTTACGGCGGATGAGCACGCTGGTTTCGAAACGGACGCGGTTAGAAACGGACGCTGGGTTCGAAACGGACGCTGGCAGCGTCCGCCACGTGGCGGACGCTGCTAGCGTCCGAATTGAACTAATGGACGACGCGACCGGCAACAGTGACCTCGGCTGACATGTCATCGCCAAGCGATGTCTTGACCGTTATCTTCTGCTTGAGCGCACCGTTGTCGTTGGCGTCAATCAATCCCCCAGTGAATGTATACGGGATAACGTGAATCGTCTTCAGTCCCTCGGGTAGTTTGAATTCAAATCGACCATCAACGCAATCGACTCCGGTGATCGCAAACGGTTTTTTGGATCGCACGATAAGCTTGTTTTGAATCGATTTGCCTTTTCCTATATCGCCGAGTGCTACAAAAGTCGGTGAAATGGAGACTGGTGGAATGACGCGAGCGTTGACCGGTAATGTAAACTGCTCATTCTTTTCATCATTGGTTACGACGATCAACTCGTCGCTCAATTCTCCAACTGGAGTGTTGTCTTTTAGCGTGATATGCAAAACGTAGTTTGTCATGGACCCATTCCTCTGGACCGGATCCAGACGTACTTCAATTTGTTCGCTGTTTCCTCGAATGTCCAAGATCTTCCAATCGCGACGTCCTGCGTAGGATATCTTTAGGTCGACGACTTTCTTTGTACCCAACTCGGCGTCTCCAAAACGGACTTCACCCGGCTCAACGACAATGTCCGAACGAATGGTCCCTCCGACGGTTAGCTTCACCTCCGCGTAATACGGACGGTCGATCACCACAGTGATCTCAGCGGTTTTTGTTCCGATGAAAGAACGTGTATTGAATTGTGCGATCACCTCACCCTTTTCCCAGGACTTGAGCGTCTTCTTAGTCAAGACCGGATTGGTGCAGCCGCAACTGCTTCGAATCGATGCAATGTGAACGTCTTCCTCGAAACAGTTTTCAATTACAAACGAATGCTCAGTCTTGGCGTTACGACTTACTGTTCCAAAATGATGGTGTGTTTCTGAAAAGAGCTTTTGCCCCCATTGGTCGGCGTGCGCGAGTGAGTCAGCCGTCGATGCGACACAAACCAAGCCAGTGAAAGCAATCAGCAGCCGATGATACCAGAGGAAAGGAATTGAATGCGAAATTCGATAAATCATCCGGACGTTCTCTCGAAGACGGGCAAGATCGACAAAAGGAATTCAACGGGGGAACCCCCCATACTGAGACTGTTTGATCGGCATTCTTGGCGCGTTAGATTCGTTTTGTTTGTTAAAAACAGAACTTAAAGACTACCTAGAGTTCCGGAAGCCCCAGCCCTACCACTTTCCGAAGCGGTATGATGTTCTCACGCGGTAGTTGCGGGGGAGTCACTAGCGGTTCGTCAAACTCTAATTTTGGGATTACAATGCTCGGAACCATCACGCGGAGCGTGATGGGTACGTACCCATCACGCTCCGCGTGATGTTGGGAACCCTAATTGTTGCGATTGACATACCACTAGTTACATTTGCCTCAATGAACCACGCCCATCGCTTTGCTCTGGGCGTGCCACACGTTGCTCTGGGCGTGCCACACGTTGCTCTGGGCGTGCCACACGTTGGTTTTTGTGGCTGAGCGAGGCCCTCGCTCAGGATTAGTAGTAACAAAGCGAGCGAAGGGCCTCGCTCGTCCACAACAACTAAAACGTAGAGTCTAGTCCAAGTAGATTTCATGATTTTGAAACCCATTTCTTCTGTGCCATCCATTCGAGTTCGCAAGCTAAATCAATGGCCCATCGATCCATCCCGACAGTTCGTTCTCTATTGGATGACGGCCTATCGTCGAACCAATTTCAATTTCGCATTGCAGAGAGCTGTTGAGTTAGCGAATCAGCTTCACAAACCACTAGTCGTGTTCGAAGCTATTCGTCTGAATTACCGGTGGGCCAGCGATCGATTTCATCAGTTCATGCTCGACGGAATGGCGGATAATGCCGCCGCTATGCAATCTACCAACGCAAAGTACTATGCCTATGTTGAGACCGTTTCCAATGAAGGCAAGGGCTTGTTAGAAGCTCTAGCGCAATGTGCCAACGTCATTGTGACAGACGATTACCCTTGCTTTTTCCATCCCGCACTTTATGAGCGAATTGCGAGCAAATGGAATTGCGCGATCGAATTGGTCGACAGCAACACCATTGTGCCAATGCGCTGTACGGACAGAACCTTTACGGTTGCACATTCCTATCGCCGTTTTATGCAAAAGGAACTCGTTCAGGGCATGCCAGATTTTCCGGACAAGAACCCCCTGGAGAATCTATCGGGTCCCAAGCTCGCAACGCTGCCCGCGAAGATCGTTGGTAGCTGGCCCGTTTGGAACGCCAACAAAGCCTTGAAAGAATTGAAGTCGATTTCGCTGAGTTCTATTTCGATCGACCATTCCGTGTTGCCCAGTCGCGAACGGGGTGGACCAAATCAAGCGGGTAAAATCCTGAACCGGTTTATTGAAGAAAGGTTAGAGTCCTATTCGGAGGCTCGGAATGAACCAGAACAAGAGGGTTCTAGCGGGCTCTCGCCATACTTGCACTTCGGTCATATCAGCCCGCATGAAATTTTTGAGAGAGTTGCGAGGGCTACGCAGTGGTCGCCAAAAAAAATAGGTAAACCGAATGGCAAGATGGATGGATTTTGGAACATGGGGTCAAATGCGGAAGCGTTCATGGACCAATTGATGACTTGGCGAGAAATCGGATTCAATATGTGTTGGCGAGAGCGCAACTACGATCGCTTCGAGTCCTTACCCGGTTGGGCGCAGAAGACCCTTGACCAGCATGCAACGGATGAGAGACCTGTAACTTATGATCTCGATGCGTTCGAGAACGCGATGACGCACGATCCTCTTTGGAATGCAGCGCAAACGCAGCTTGTTCGGGAAGGACGCATTCATAACTACCTTCGCATGCTATGGGGAAAAAAAATCTTGCACTGGTCGAAATCGCCGCGTGAGGCCCTGCGCATCTTAATCGAACTCAATAACAAGTATGCTTTGGATGGTCGCGATCCAAATTCCTACAGCGGTATCTTTTGGGTTTTAGGGCGATACGACCGAGCCTGGGGACCGGAGCGTCCCATCTTTGGCAAGATTCGATACATGACTAGCGAATCGACTCAAAACAAATACCACGTAAAGCAATATCTCAGAAAATACTCTTAGGCGAGGGGCAGTTAGAAATCTACCTATAAACTGTGTGGCACGCTCTGAGGTACGAAGGGCGTGGTGAATCGCTAGAGTCATTTGCCACACTTCCCACGCCCATCGCTAATCGCTTTAGGCGTGCCACACGGTGGCCAGGCCTGGTAGTCTTCTGTCTGCCGCTCGCCTTAGCATCGTTTAGGAAATTTTCTAACGCGGCATAGGCTTCCAGCCGGTGAATGGAAGACCGCAGGCTGGAAGTGTACGCCACGTATTTTTCGAAAGATTCTTAATCCTTCGAATGCCTACTCCACCACGCCGCCAGTAGGGATCCGGTAACATTCATCAAAGGTCCAAAAAGTGCTGGGGCAACGGCAGCAGTGGTCTTTTGAATTACGGAAGTTGCGAGGAATGCCGCCATGCCTCCGTTCTGCAATCCAACTTCGATCGAGATGGTCCGCGAATCTGTTTCATTGCAACCTAGCAACCTGCCGCCCCAGTAGCCTAACAGATAGCCTAAGTTGTTATGAATTAAAACGGCCAATACCAAGGCGAAGCCGGCCACTTGAATCGCATTGGCTGAGTTGGCCGTGATAATGCCACAGACTAAACAGATGGCAAGAATGGAAAGCATTGTTAATAGCGCTTCTGCACGTTTTGTCGCCATGTGGTATCGCGTTAGAATTGCATTGAGCACCAATCCCGCGACAACCGGCACAAATACAGTCATGAAAATACTCCACATCATTTCGAAGTAATTGATGGAGACGGACTCGCCAGCCAATAGATACAGCATGAGCGGCGTCATGACAGGTGCAGCTAGGGTCGTGCACGCGGTTATCGTTACGGACAATGCGACGTTCCCTTTGGCGAGATAGGTAATAACGTTGGACGATACGCCACCAGGACAAGAACCTACGAGGATGACTCCCAAAGCAATTTCTGGTGGCAACTTTAATAGTGTCGAGACTGACCAACCGACTAGCGGCATGCACGAAAATTGGAGTAGGAAACCAATTGCAACGGGCTTTGGCGTTCGCAAGATGCGAGCGAAATCTTGAAAGGTCAGCATTGCTCCCATCCCAAACATGGCGATCTGGATCAAGTAGGAAAGTATGGCAACACCCTTGATCGGACCTAGCTCTAAGAAAGTCTTGGGATACAAAAATCCCACGACAACAAAACAAATCACCCAAGTTGTAAACGAGTAAGTCCGCATTTTGGAATGAAGAGCTACTGACAAGGCTGCAAGGCAAGTCGCAGTCGCTCCAATTGCTGATGCAAGTTGGACGCTCGAATCATACCGAAATAGTACGAATGACAACGAGATTGCAGCTAGTGAAATTACCAAGATCGATAGGAAGATTTTGTCGAATTTGCCCGCGGGGCGATCCAAATCTGGACGGGCTGCTACCGCGGGCGGAACAGCGGTTTCTGATTGGGGCAAATGAGGACGTTCAGATGAAAGTTGCATGAAGACTGTTTGGGTCAGCGTTGAAAAAAGGAACGCAGAAAACTGATTCTAACCTATGCAAGCGTCGGAGCGCGAGTCGCGGAGCGCGAGTCGCAGAGCGACTTCGCCCACGTTGGCACGAATATTGCATAATCTGAGGTCCGCAAAGTGAAAAGTTCTGTCACTTTGACAGAGACTTGCAAAAAACTAGACCGCATTTTACAAGGAATCAACGATTATGGTTCACTTCCGATTTCCTATTCGTCAGCTCCCCGTATCGCTCCAAGATTTCGCAACGGATGTAGAGTCGATTGTCGATCAGGTCTTCAATCAAGGGGATTGCAAGGGCGAGAAATCTGAATCCGCTACTGGTAACAAATCCTTCCGCCCGTCGGTAGACCTCTACGAATCCGAGCAAAGGTTCGATCTATACATGGATTTGCCTGGCGTGAAGGCGGATGCCGTCAAAATCGAAATGCTCGATGAGCGGCTCATCGTCAGTGGTAGTCGTGCCGCACCCTTGCAGGAAGAAGGATCCTCCGCTCACCGTATTGAACGGAGCCAGGGAGCATTTTCACGTTCCATTCAGTTGCCTAAACAATTGGACGTCGAGAATATTGATGCGCGTTTTGATAACGGCGTCTTGCACGTTGTGTTGCCCAAGCAACCAAAGCCCGTTGCGAGAACCATTGAAGTTAAGACCATTCGTTCACCTGAAGTCTGATAATCCTTGCCGGAGAATTCGTTTTGTTAAAGAAAGAAGCGGGGACCGTTTGCTCCCCGCTTCTTTGGTTTTATCGAAAAAACATGCAAATTACTTTGCCGATGTCTTAGACTTGGTGGCTCCGGACTTTGCCTTAACGTCCTTGATCACCTTCACCGTTACTGGTTTTGGTGGATGGCGAAGGGCTGCTTGTGCTGCGGCTAATCTCGCAATTGGCACTCGGAACGGACTGCAACTGACGTAGTCCAGACCGATGATATGGCAGAACTCGACCGACGATGGGTCACCACCGTGCTCGCCGCAAATTCCAATCTTAAGATCTGATTTCGTCGAACGCCCCTTATCCACGCCGATTTTCATGAGCTGGCCAACGCCCGTTCGGTCGATCGATGCAAATGGATTCGCTTTGATGATTTCCAAACCTTGGTAGGCTGGCAGGAATGATCCAGAATCGTCTCGGCTCATGCCCAAGCAAGTTTGGGTTAAGTCATTGGTGCCGAAGGAGAAAAATTCTGCCGATTCGGCAATTTCGTCCGCGGTCAAAGCGCCCCGTGGCACTTCGATCATCGTTCCGACTGTGTAGGCGAATTTCTTGCCGGTCGCCTTCATGACTTCGCCAGCCACTCGGTGAACGATGTCCATTTGTAGGTCGAGCTCTTTCTTGAATCCAACCAAGGGTACCATCACTTCTGGCTTGACCTTGATTCCTTCTTTGAGAACGACGGCGGCGGCTTGGAAAATCGCGCGAGCTTGCATCTCGGTGATTTCAGGACGCAAAATCCCAAGACGGCAACCACGGAAACCGAGCATCGGATTGAATTCGTGCAGCTCGGAAACCAATCTAGCAACCTCAGTAACCGTAGTGCCGAGTTGCTTTGCAACTTCTTCCTGCCCCTTCTTGTTGTCGTGCTGCGGCAAAAACTCGTGCAATGGCGGATCGAGCAACCGGATGCAACCAGGCAATCCGTTCAAGGCACGGAAGATGCCTTCGAAGTCTTTTTGCTGATAAGGAAGCAACGTTGCCAATGCCTTCTTTCGGTCGTCTTCTGCTTTCGCCAAGATCATTTGGCGAACCGCAATGATTCGATCCCCTTCGAAGAACATGTGTTCGGTTCGGCAGAGTCCAATTCCTTCAGCGCCGAACGCGATCGCGTTGACCACCTGATCTGGTTGGTCGGCGTTGGTTCGAAGTCCAAGCGTACGGTATTTGTCGGCGAGCTTCATCAAGAAGTCGTAGTATTGGAATACTTTGCTATCCTTGGGTTTCATCGTCTTGTTGATCAAGACTTGTTTGAGTTCGCTGTCCGCAGTTGCAATCTTGCCGTGGAATACTTCCCCGGTCGTACCATTGATACTGATTTGGTCCCCTTCCTTGAGCGTGACCCCTTTGCACTTCAGCGTACCCTTGTGGTAATCGATTTCGATATCGCCGGCGCCGGCAACGCAAACTTTACCCATTTGTCTTGCGACCAGTGCGGCGTGGCTGGAAACACCGCCGCGAGCTGTGAGGATACCGTCCGAAGCGATCATGCCTCGAAGATCTTCCGGGCTAGTTTCGATACGGGCCAAAACGACACTGAGTCCCTTAGCTGCCAATTCTTCAGCTTTTCCCGCGGTGAATACCACGGAACCAGAAGCTGCACCTGGGCCGGCTGGGAGTCCGACGGCCATCAATCGGCCTTCTTTTCCAGCACTTGCGTAAGCTTCCGTATCGAAGATCGGCTGAAGCAGTTGATTGAGTGCTTCCGGATCGCCAGATTTGATCGCATGCTCTGGGGTCATGAGCTTTTCTTTGACCATGTCGTGAGCGATCTTGACATACGCCAACGCGGTTCGCTTTCCATTTCGAGTCTGAAGCATGTAAAGCTTCTTTTTCTCAATCGTGAACTCGAAGTCTTGAACGTCGCCGAAATTCTTTTCGAGAGTTTTACGGACGTCGTTCAATTCTTTGTGTGCGGCTCCGATCGTTTTGTCCTTGGCCATATCCGCAATGGCCAACGGCGTCCGAACGCCAGCCACGACGTCTTCGCCTTGTGCGTTGACGAGGTACTCACCGTAGAACACATTGTCGCCGTTGGCAGGGTCGCGGGTAAACGCAACACCGGTCGCACAATCGTCCCCCATATTACCGAACACCATGGCCTGGACGTTGACGGCTGTTCCCCATTCGTCGGGAATACGGTACTTCTGGCGATAGAGGATGGCACGGTCGTTCATCCAAGAGCTGAAGACAGCAAACACAGCACCTTCGAGTTGTTTGACAGGATCGGTTGGAAACGCTTTGCCGGTCCAGTCCTTAATCAGTTTCTTGAATCGCTTGACCAATTCTTGGAGGTGTACGGCGGAGAAATCCGTATCGTCCTTGACCTTGACTTCCTTTTTCAATGCATCCATCACCTCCTCGAACGGCTCGTGATCGTTCTCGTTTTTCTTTTGAACGCCCATCACAACGTCGCCGTACATTTGTAAGAATCGTCGATACGAGTCCCACGCGAAACGCGGATTGCCTGTTGCGATCGCTAAACCTTCGCAGGTTGCGTCATTCAGGCCTAGGTTCAGGATGGTGTCCATCATTCCAGGCATAGAGTCTCGAGCACCCGAACGGACCGAAACGAGCAATGGGTTTTTGACGTCACCAAACTTCTTTCCAGCTTCCTTTTCTAACCACTTAACTGCTTTTTCCATGTCGGTCGCGAGCTCAGGTGGGGCTTTGCGGCCATTCTTGTAGTAGCTTACGCAGACTTCGGTGGTAATGGTAAAACCTGAGGGGACGGGCAAACCAATTTTGGTCATTTGAGCAAGGTTGGCGCCTTTGCCACCGAGCAGAGCCTTCATGTCTCCGCCACCATCGGTCTTAGATTTTCCAAAAAAATAGATCAACTTGTTTGCCATGGCCGAATGCAATGCTCCAATGTTTCTGCAAAAATCAAAGGGGGTTCGACAGCGTCGGATGTCTTTGTGACAGACCCCCAAAATACGCGCGAAGAGTGTACTTTCGCTATTGCAAACCGTCAATTGCCGTTACTCGCACCTCCTTTCCGAACCGGGTAGAAATGGTTATCCCTGAACCGCTGCTTTTGGCAATCACTGAGTTGTTCTTAGGCAACCGTGATCACGCGTCGCTGAGCCATTTATTTCAAATAGACGGCTACAGAATCGACACTTTTCTTTGGTCCTGTCTGCTTGCGGACTCGCCCAAGGAACGTTGGTTTTTCCTACCTATTGGGGCAAATGCGGCCAATTCGATGCCGCCTCTTCCGGGGCTAGAAACGGCTCGAGAGCAATGGGTTATCGACTCGCAACTTTCTGACGAAATACGAAAATCGATCCAACGTTCGAGCTTCGCGCCAATTCTGGAAAAGAATTCTTGCAGACTTTGCGTCATTTCCAGCCATCGGTTTGGTGCCGTCTTGTGCGCTCCCTGCACAAGCCTTCAACTGGTTGCAACTGTGCTTCAAACCTGGGGAAATCCACCAGATTCGGTCATTCGCGATTGGCAAAACCAGTTGGAATCCATTCCCAAATCATCGCCTTTGCCCAGCACGGCAGAAACACTCGTAACCGCGGACGGTACCTTAATACCCCTTTCAAACATAGTGGGGCAAATCGACGGAACTCTTCTCAAAAGCTACCCGGATCCGGTAGGGGAATCCTCAACACCAGCACCGTTTTCCCGTCAGGCACCAGATTGGCCAAAATGGGACGCGAAATTCAATTCCACCAACGAATCTCCAGAATCATCTCAAATGGTCCTGGCCAGATCCGAATCAAGTTCCGAAAAGGTATTCGAATCAGGATGCGATTTCACTGGCGACGAGCCCTCGAACGTCCATCCAAAAATTCATTTCAACGCCCTAAATAAATCTTCGCGCAATCACCAAAGTAGCAAGAAAAAAATTTCCAAATTGTTCGTCGCCGGAATTGGTGTTGCCGCCATCACGAGCCTTTCCCCATTGTTTTGGCTGTTGAACTTGGGTTCCCAACCTATGGGCGAGCAATCCGTTAAGGACAATGAGCAGTCGCCAGCGATCGCCTCCACGGATTCGTCTCCTAGAAGTCTGTCAACTTACCAGGAGGCAAGTTTGGGTAGTGAACCGACCGATTCTGCACTCGCAGCAAACGTGGTCACGAGCGACCCAATCGACACTTTTTCGCAGGCCTTTACTATTACATCCGAGATGACAGTCGACTCACTGCTTGCCCAACTTAGGCCTAACCAAGAGAGTTCTATCAGCCTCAACTCCCTGACAGCGTCTTCGATCATCAGTAAGGCGTTGGCGCCGATAGAAACGGAACTGCCTCCAAGCCTGCGGGAGGACGCAACCCTTGTCGACGGTCACGTGGCTGACGCAGATGATCGTCCCGATTTGAATCCGATCGTAACGGAACGTGGAATCATCAGCCTCGAGCGGCCGCTCAAGCTCCAATCCGCGAAAGGAAAAGAGACTGTTGCCGTCGGTGCGTTTGTATTGACCAAAGCCTGTCGATGCGAGATTGAGCTAAAGTTAATTGAAAACGTTGTCGTCGAACCTATGGAAGCGGTCACGATCGAAGGAATCGGAAAGGCTTCGTGGAAGATCGCGATCGAGGACGAGGAGCCCGAATTGATTGTTGAGATGGAATCAAAACCTGGTGCGAGATGGCAGTTGCTATCTAGTGTATGGTTACGCGAAGTTCGAGGAGCCGTCCCGATCTTGATTGGTCCACGCCAAGCACAGCACGTTGGCAACCGATTGATCGACTATCGTCAGTGGATCAACGCTTCCGTAGAGGCACTTCGCAATGCGCGCTCGAATAGTCATGGAAGATCCAACATCGATTTTCAGGGCGAGATCAAGAAACTAGAACGTCAGGAACGCGAGGCAGAGAAAGCAATCGATCGATGGAAAGTCATAGCGCGATTGAGCCACTACTTCTTTGACAGCAATGAAATGCGAATCCAAATGACCGCCATCGAAAGACCGTTGCTGAAATGAATTATAGTTTTCGGATCGATGCGGAGCGACGTCGCCGTAGATCCGTCGCTCCGCCGACGGATGTCCTCGCTCATTTTTGCCGATTCGATGATTGGTTGTTAAGGTCCGCTGGTAGCGATGTGTTTGAGATGGAAATAACGGTAGGAAGGTGGGTTCGCGGACGCGGGTCGCGGAGCGACGTCGCCTACGATAACCCTGTTAACGGCCCTTCTGCGCAGAAATCGGGATTTCCGAAGGCTTTTTCTGGGTGCCCCATCGCTTCACAGAAATTCATAAGGAGGCGATTGTGAGGGACTTTCTTAAAATCGAGGGCCTGACCCATTTTGAAACCTAGCCCGCCTCCTACCAAGACAAACGGAATATTGTCTCGCGTGTGCGAATTGCCTTTTCCTAACTCGTTGGTCCATACCAAAGTCGTGTTATCCAACATCGACCCTTCACCACCCGGTTCGGGAGTTTCGGCCAAGCGTTTTGCTAAGTATGCAACTTGCTCGCAGTACCATGTGTTGATCTTCAATAACTTTTCGTAAGCGGCTTCGTTTGTATCAGGTTCGTGAGAAAGCTGATGGTGACCTTCATCAATTCCAAGCCATTTCATCTTTGGCGAGCCGACACTGTTGGTTATTTGAAATGTTGCAATTCGGGCGAAGTCGGAAGCGAAACTGTTGACCATCAAATCCATCTGCATTCGCGTGATCTGAGGAATATTGTCGTTTTGCTCTTCCACATTAGGTGTCAGTTTTGGAACAGCGTGACCGGCATCCCCTTTCCTCGCCTGCAACTCTAATTCCGATTGCAGTTCCTTTTCTATTTCGCGAACCATCGAGACGTGATCCTGGAGCATTCGACGATCTTCAGCACTGATCATCTGCTCCACTTTGCGAAAGTCATCGGTCAAATCATCGAGCACGCTCGCAAGCATCGCACGGTTCTTGGTCTGTCCATACAATTTATCAAACATCTGATACGGGTTGTCGATCGGAGCGACTGGCTGGTTTGGACCAGCGTACGACATTCGCGTCCAAGTATCGGCGCGGTCAGGAACCATCACTCCAAATTCGAGCGAACCAAACCGCGTCTGAGTGTTGGGATTGGCTTGAAGTTTGTTCTTAAGATGCTGGTCCACCGAAATACCCTTCGACCATCCCGCCGGTGTATCTGAACCACCTTGAACGTCCCCAGGAAACAGTTCGATGCCGGTCAGTAGGCAGCCGATCCCGCGCATGTGTCCGTCACCATCCCCCTTGATGCGATTGCAGATTCCATGCAAAGTCATCATTTGGTTCTTGAAATCGGCCAAGGGAGCCAAGATCCGCTTGAGGTCAAAGTCCGCTCCCGTTTTGTCGGGCCAAAAGTGATCTGGGATGACTCCGTTGGGGCTGAATATAAAAACGAGCCTTTGTTTGCGCTCGCCGATCGAAGAAGCCCATCCTAGACTCGGAAGGCTGAGCATGAAATTCGCAGCGGCAGCGCTGATGCCAGTCTTAATCAAAAACTCGCGACGTGTTACCGAAGAGTGCATACAAAAATCCTATTTACTCAATGATGGATCGCGGGTGGCCGCTACGACAGCAATTTCCACGAGCAATTCGTTGATGTTGAAGTTGTTATTACGAAATTTATCGGTCAATTCATCCAACGTAGTTGGTCCAAACGCTGCGGCAGGTTGCTTGACAAAGTGCTGAAACGCTCGATTTACAAACGCTTTGTGAGCATCATCGCTCGAAACTATATACTCGGCAAGCTCACGCGGCCCGTTGAAAGAAACTTCCTTTCCTTCTCGATCCATATAATTTCCGGTGGAATCAATAGACTTGCTCTTTTCAACCGTTCGAAATCTACCCACTGCATCGAAATTTTCGAGGGAAAACCCTAAGCCGTTGATCTTGGTGTGACATACTTGGCAGTTGTCTGGACTGGTTTGCAACGCTACCCGCTCACGCGTGGTTAAATCCGGATGCAAATCGGGACTCAGCGGACTAAACGCTTCATTCGGTGGCCTAAGGGTCCGGCCAAGTATGAAGCGGATTAGGAACACACCCCGATGAATTGGGGAAGTAGCATCATGATAGGACATGCCACTCATCAAATACGGATGGGAAAGGATACCAAATCGCTGGTTGGAATCGCCAACGCTACGCCGCAGTCTAGGCAATGCCACAACCGCCTCCGCCGTCAACTTTTTTTCACTTGGCACTGGTTCAACTGTTTCAACTGTTTCTTTGGCAACTGATTCTGCTTTCACCGGCTCGATCTTGGCTAGTTCTTTCTCAAGCGGAAGCCAAGCCTCGCCGTAGAACTTGGCCAATCGATCCGTCGTAAAAGTCCAATCGGCTAAAAAAAGTTGGCGATAGTCGCTGGTTTCACTTGTGACGACTGCATCCAAGAACGCGTCGAGCGAATCGCGAAGATCGCACACCGTCTCACGATCAAATCCTGGGAACAATGCTTCGTCTTTTGTGATTTCATCAAAGCGTTTGATGTTAAGCCATTCGTGGAGCATGTCACGCAATTTGGCTTGAGCTCGAAAGTCTTTGACAAACTCGCGAGCCATTCCTCGAATCGACTCCACTTGATCCAGTTCGTTCTTGCGGATTTTTTTGATAAGCCAGTCGTCGGTTGGCAACGAGTCAAAAAGAGTAAGCGTCAATCTGTTTAGTTGACGAGTTGAAAGCGATTGTGGTTGATCGGCTAATGGATAGAGAAACCTTGGCGACTTGAGCGAAACCATTAGCGATCGCTGAATTGCCTCCGTATCATCCTCGGAAGCATCGACTTGATGATCGACATATCGCTTTCTTAGTTCGTCGTCTAACGGTGTACGAAAAGCCGTCTCCACAATTTCGGCCAGGAAGGAGCGCAGCAGTTTTCGATTTTCATCGGATTCATTTTTGTGCTTCTTTCGATACTCGGGCCAAAGTTCATCCGACGCAGCCTGGGCAAACTCGATACTGGCGGCTGTTGTCGATTCGTCCCATTGTCGATTGATCGCAATACCACGTTCAAAGCCATAGCTACGGTCATCCGGCGGAAGTTCAGTTTCGACGGAGAAGGTTGGGGTCGCTCCTTCCAAAATGTAATTCCTGGTAGGAATGATCTGTTCGATGCCATTGGGTTGTATCCACGACAACGATACGTTGGCGGGTGGCTTTTCCGTCTTGCGTTCGCGTTGAATGAAATCGATTTTGAACGGGTATACGCGTCCTGCGGTCAACGTGACGGTTCGGCGAAACTCAGTCTTGTCGCCGGACTGCACATGGTTGTCGATCAACTCGCGCCCGATCTTGCCAAAATCCATTTTGAAGGAGCAGGAACTACGAACGATAATTTCATGTCGACCGGTAACGTTAGCGAGTAACCCACCCTCCCAGTAGATATAAAATGCTTTCGGGTCGATGCCTTCACCGGGTGAGTCATGTCCGAAATCAAAACTGATAACGGGGTCAACTCGTTCGATCTTCTTCTTTTCATTTTTCCAGTTTGGGCCATCGAAATAAATCGCTTTCACCCCTCGCTTCGAGGTGACTTCTGGAGTGCCACGAAAATGGGAGTACAAATCGGCAAGACTTTGTCTGAGTTGGGGACCTGTTAAGCGTGCCAGTCCAACTCGAGGTGGCCGATTGCGAACCTGCGCCGAGTCACTATAAAAATGAGCGAATACATAAGCCGCGACGGCCGCCGCATCCTCGCCCACGCAAGATTCGGGGTCTTCCTCGGGCATGGTCTCGGAGATCAATTTTGCGAGCTCCGTTCGGCTCGCATCGCCAACCAAAGGATCGGCGTATTGTTTGGTCCCCCCCTCCCCTTTTTCGCCATGGCATGAAGCGCATTGTCTTTGATAAATGGCTGCCCCTTTTGCGACAATCGCTTCATCGACGGATTGGTCCGCAGCGAAACCACATAGCGATGCAATCGACCAACAGACGAAAACAGAACTGCTTAAATAGTGTTGAGTGTGGAAGCGCATTAACGTTCCGACCGCGTTGGCGGAGCAATGGTATTGGTGGTTGGGATCAGCCAGGGTGGGACCCACCTGTCCTGGTTAGGAGTGGTTGGGCGCGGCGATTTAAGAAGACTCACAGATTATTGTAAGCGATCGGCATCAAAGGCAAGCGATGCTAAGGACATTTTCAAGAAACAATGGCAAACGGTCCGGGAATTGGCAAGGCAGTATAACTAAAGATAATTCCGGCAGGGTTCATAGTCAGCGCTATTGGCTTGGCTTCGCCAGGATCTGTTTGAGAGGCTCCGCCTTGCAAACAAATGTTTTGCAGGCTCCGCGGCTCCGCGAGCCGATCCGTTCGGGGCTCGCCCCCGACGGATGCGTTTTGGCGTACTACATTCTGGGCTTCCCAACGCACGTTCCCCTCGGCTTTGCCCGCGGGAGGCGGGCAAAGCCGAGGGGAACGGGTCGATTCGCGAGCGCGGGTCGTTAGTACACCAAAACAAGGTTGGTGGGGGACAAGCCTGGGCTGTTAAAAAACTGGTATTGCGGGAGCAATTGGATTGCGCATCTTTTCTT
>Ga0105048_10009479_pt1 | contig 15481 bp, 20 predicted proteins | sample MAT05_FD_78382 | JGI IMG/M metagenome (GOLD analysis project Ga0105048, IMG submission 78382) | Freshwater microbial communities from Lake Fryxell liftoff mats and glacier meltwater in Antarctica - MAT-05 | ecosystem: Environmental > Aquatic > Freshwater > Ice > Liftoff microbial mat | place... | reverse complement strand
TTAAGACTACGCTCATTAGATAAAAATAGGTTTTTAACCAATTGCTGCGTCAGAGTTGAGCCACCTTCAACAGTTCCGCCTGCACTAAAGTTGGCTAAAACCGCCCGCCCGATACCACTGGGATCGATGCCCTTGTGCGTATAGAAATAGGCATCTTCCATTGCCAAAACCGATCGCTTCAAATGTGGTGAAATGCGATCAAGTGTGACAACTTCGCGATTAACATCGCCATGTAAACGCGCAATTAATTCGCCATTAATGTCGTAAATATAAGTGGTCTCAACAGGGACATAGCCCTTTAAGACTCTAACGTCTGGTAGGTCACGGAAGCTAAGTGCTAATCCTACCAGTCCGCCAGCTAATGCTGCACCACCGATCATGATAACGCCAAGTAATGTGCCACCAACAGCTTTGAGAGTGCCTTTTAAAATACTGCCTGTCAGAGACTGGGAACGCTCTACACTATTCGATGCCACAGCAATCTACCCTTTGATTAACTCAACAGTAATCTTACTTCATTAACTCGTATTTCGTACTAAAACCCAAAAGAAGTAGGGCAGTGTTTACCCCCTAACTTTTTTTAGTTCAGCGACGCTGCGCGAGCTTGTCATATACCAATTGCAGATCGACATGGTGATGCGCGATCGCCACTAGAGTGTGATAAAACAAATCCGCCACTTCTGATGCGATCGCATCGGGCTGATCATCTTTACAAGCCATAACAACTTCGGCAGACTCTTCACCAATCTTTTTCAAAATATTATTATCGCCACCTGCTAATAGTTTGCAAGTATAAGAACCTTCTTGAGGATGATCTCGGCGATCAACAATAACCGCAAATAGTTCTGATAGAGGATCATTCATGTTCTAAAAACCATTTGTTAATAATCATAAATGTATGCAAGCATCCATAAAATTAAAATTGGATGAAGCAAGCTATGCTCACCTCATCCAATTTTAATTTTATTTAATTAACGCAAAGCGTTAAAAAATAACTACTTGATAGAAACCTTACCGCCAGCTTCTTCGATTTGCTTCTTAGCTGCATCAGCATCAGCCTTAGCCATGCCTTCTTTAACAGTCTTAGGAGCAGACTCAACCAAGTCTTTCGCATCTTTAAGACCCAATCCAGTGATTTCACGGACGATCTTAAGAATTGCAATCTTCTTATCAGCAGGAACTTCGTCGAGAACCAAGTCAAAAGCTGTCTTTTCTTCGACTTCTTCAGCAGGAGCAGCAGCGCCACCAGCAGCAGCCATCATCATGCCACCAACAGGAGCAGCAGCCGAAACGCCGAAGGTTTCTTCGATCGCTTTTACCAATTCGGAAGCTTCAAGAAGGCTCAAAGATTTTAGTTCTTCAATGATGCTATCGGTTTTTGCAGACATAGTTTTTCTCTTTTTAGTTTAGTTATGGATAGTTGTTAGCTTTAGCTTTTGGCTATTAGCTTTAGCTTTTGGCTATTAGCTTTTAAGCCGCTTCTTTTTCGGAAATAGCTTTGATTGCTCTGCCCAGAGATTGAGGAATCTCCTTGATGCCGATCGCAAGCTTGGCGGTAACCGCATTGATTGCACCAGCAATTTGACCGATGAGAACTTCTTTAGAAGGTAAGTCAGCGATCGCTTGCAAGTCTTTTGCAGTCAACGCGCGACCTTCTAAGACACCGCCCCGAAGTTCGGTTTTCTTAGATTCCTTTTGGAAAGCTTGATATGCCTTAACAGCACCACCGATGTCATCTTTGACAAATAAGCAAGCAGAAGGTCCAACTAGAAACGATTCAAGGGGCTTCCATTCAGGAGTTCCTGAAATTGCTTGTTTAAGCAAAGTGTTTTTGGTGGTTCTGCATACTGTTCCTGTCGGACGGAGTGAACGACGGAGCTTAGTAATCTCAGCCACTGACAAAGTTGTGTAGTCAATTACCATAACCATTTGAGTTCCTTCAAACTCTTTGGTCATTTCCGAGACTAAAACTTTTTTCTGGTCTAGGGTCTTACCCATATATTTCTCACCTCCTTTTGTTTTATGTAAGTCTTAATAGCGCTTTGCACTGAAACGGTGTTTTTTGCGTTGTTAACACTTACTTTTAGATCTTTAAAGTCATTAAAAAAGCCTCGTCATTTCACAGACTGAGGCTAAAAAAGGATTCCAAATTGGAATCTTTTTCAAATCACCTCGACAGGAAATTAAGCTAATAGCACCTGCTGTCTATGGAGTTATTCAATTGTAGAAATTTATTTCTAGGCTTATTACAACAATTAGATTTAGCTTTAGATTTGACTTTGAAAGGCTTTAATTACGCTTCTGACAGCTTGATGTCGCGTAATGCAGTAACATCAACCTCGATCGCAGGTCCCATAGTTGCAGACAAGTAGAGCGATCTCCAGTACTTACCTTTTGCTCCAGAAGGACGATTGCGATCAATCGTTTCTTGCAAAGCCTTAAGGTTTAACAACAAGTCTTCTGCGGAAAATGCAGCCTTGCCAAACAGGATGTGAACAATGCCTGTGCGATCAGCACGGAATTCTAGTTTACCAGCTTTGAATTCATTAATTGCACCACCTAAGTCAGTAGTCACCGTACCACCTTTAGGGGAAGGCATCAATCCTCTTGGTCCCAGCAGCTTACCAAGTTTAGCAACTTGAGGCATCATGTCAGGTGTGGAAATCAACAGATCAAAATCCATCCGCCCTTTGCTGATTTCATCAATTAATTCTTCAGAACCAGCGATGTCTGCGCCTGCGGCGGTTGCTTCAGCAACTTTTTCTCCACGAGCAATAACTGCTACGCGAATTGTTTGTCCCGTACCCTTAGGTAAAGTTACCGTTGTCCGCAATTGCTGATCAGCGTACTTTGGATCAATACCCAGTCTAACGTGTGCTTCTACAGATTCAGCAAACTTAGCAGTAGCAGTTGCTTTTACTAGTTCTAGAGCTTCTGTCGGTGAATATGGACGCTCTTCGACTTTGCTTTGAGCTTCCCTAAGACGCTTCGATACTTTTTTTGCCATGATTGCTCCTTCGGGGTGCGATCGGAAAAATTAATTCCCTCCCCCAGCTAAAAAATTTGTTTAGATATATTTGAGAATGTGAATATCAGAAAGAGCTAAAACCTAAGCGTTAATAATCACGCCCATGTTCTTTGCAGTACCTTCGATAATCTTCATCGCCGCATCGATATCATTTGCATTGATATCAGGCATTTTTGTCTCGGCAATTTGACGAAGCTGGTCTCTAGAGATTGAACCAACTTTTTTACGGTTAGGTTCGGCTGAGCCAGATGTAATACCAGCTGCTTTTTGAATGAGAACTGATGCGGGAGGTGTTTTTAGAATGAAGGTAAAGCTTCGATCTTCATACACAGATATTTCGACAGGAATGACCATACCTGCTTGATCCGCAGTACGAGCATTATATTCCTTACAAAACATCATGATGTTTACACCATGTTGACCCAAAGCAGGACCAACTGGTGGGGTTGGGCTTGCTTTGCCAGCATTGAGCGCTAGCTTGATAACTGCTGTAACTTTTTTAGCCATTTGCTTTTTTAGCCACTTTAAATAATAGCCATTAAGATTTCCCTAAAAGCATTACAAACTTACGCTTGCATGAATTAGTTTTACGTTAATTTTGCTTTTGTACCTGATTGAACTCTAGTTCAACAGGCGTATCTCTTCCAAAGATCGAAAGAAGGGCTTTCAGTTTGCTGCGCTCTGGGCTAACTTCCACCACTTCACCTTCAAAGTCTTTGAAAGGTCCAGTAAGCACTTTGATTTTGTCGCCTTGAGCCATATCAATTTTGAGAACTGGCTCTTGCTCGATTACGACACGGAAGATTCTTTCGACTTCTTTTTCGGTCAGAGGGCGGGGCTTAACGTGTCCGCGACCACGACCGTAGTGACGTTTTTGTTCTGTGCCGACAAAGTTAATAACATGGGGCGTACTTTTAACGGCAAGCCATGCGTCATCATCAACTTCGAGCTGTCCGATTTCATTCTTAACAGTTTTGATCTGAATCAAAACATATCCAGGAAAGATTTTTTCCTCGGAAGCAAGCCTACTGCCATCTTTTCTAAGTTTGACTGTAGGTGTATGCGGAATTTCAATTTGCTTGATCCTATCTTCGACATCAAGGGTCTTGATGCGTTGCTCTAGGCTCGACTTGACCTTTTTTTCGCAACCTGAAGCTATCTGTACGGCATACCATTGAAATAGTACGTCTGATTCTTCTTGATTGCTAGATAGATGGTCGATGTCTTCAGTAAACATTATTGAAAAACCTGCAATGCGATCGCCTTAAACAATGCATCAATTAAATATACAAAGGTTGCAACCGCAATAATCATCAAGAGAACAGCTACAGATTCACTAATAAGCTGTTGACGTGTTGGCCAAACAATCTTGCCAAATTCGGCTTTAGACTCGACAAAAAGTTTAGTTACGCCACCGTTCTCAGATGTTGCATCTGAGTTGGTTTTCGACACTTCTTTTGGTTGCTCTTTTAGTTCGTTTTTCGTCATAGCGGCAACTCTTGCGATTCCTTTGCAATCTTAATAAATGCGATATGTTTGAGTACAAGCTTAAATAGAGCCTTGTAAAAAAATGGTGAAGCGCGCCCTGGAGGACTCGAACCTCCGACATCAGGTTTTGGAGACCTGCGTTCTACCAACTGAACTAAGGACGCACGATATGAAAACACTATTTTCGATACACGATTAAGTATATCTATTAAATATCAAAATAGAATATTTGATACTTAGTATAGCTTTGACAATCCTCGCACTAAAGTTACCGAGGATTCTTGGACTCACCATGCCATTTCAGACTACTCTTACTTAGGTCTTACTAGGTGATACCTAGTCTTGCAACTAGCTTCTCAAGCGTGAATTTCCTTATGCCCTACGGTATATAAACATTGTAATACAAAGCCGTTCTAGAAGGACGGGGTTTTAAACCCAATCTTCTGATAAATGACTTTACAATGGTCTATCAAATCGCTGTTTAAGACGAGTTGCTTTACCAACAAGGTCACGTAAGTAATAGAGCTTAGCTCGACGCACTTTACCTCGACGAATCACTTTGATGCTTTCAATTTGTGGAGAGTGCAGCAAGAAGGCTCGCTCAACTCCAATGCCTTGAAATACACGACGGACGGTAATAACGGTATTAACGCTAGAACCACGTCTCGCAATGATCACGCCTTCGTAAGGCTGAGTACGTTCTTTGCCGCCCTCTTTAATCCTAACTCCAACCTTGACAGTGTCTCCTACATAAATTGTAGGTAGATCTGTTTTGATATATTCCGCTTCAATTGAGCGGATGATTTCAGAAGCGTTCATGAGGAATGCCAAAAAAGTCGCGATCATCTATGTTAAAGCATCAATGATCTAATGTCTATATCTTTATCAAATTAATTTGATATATCGTTAAATGAAAGGCAACGCAAAGCGCTGTCTTTCATTTACGGATTTTGCGTAAGCTTGAGCTTGGAGCAAGTTCGCTATTATTTTGTTCAGTCTTACGGAGGTTAATGATCTCTAAGGCGGTGCCTCGAAGTGTGCGATCGCGATAAGGAATAGCAGCGCGAGTTTTAAGAAAGACGGCTTCAGTTTCGGAGATTGGTGGTAATGGGGTTGGTGGAAACGCCGCGATCGTGCTGGGAGATTTACGTCCGATTGGGGCGATCGCGCCAATTTGTAATCCTGCGTTGAGCATGGCGGCTCGGACGGCAGCCGATGAGGAGTAAGTGACGAGATAGCCGTCGGGTTTGAGGCAGTTAACTAAAAGCTGAATAAATTCGACTGTCCAGAGTTGGGGACAATGGGGTGGAGAAAAGGGATCAAGAAAAATGGCGTCAGCCCATTTAATTGGAACTTGACTAATCGTTTGTCGGGCATCACCAATGAGCAGTTGCAGAGATAGTTTCTCAGTTTTTACAATTTGGTCTTTAGCAGCAGTTTGTAAGATTTGGGCGATCGCTGGCTGCCAAATATCTACTAATCCCAAGGCGATCGCTTTCTGAGGAACTTCTAAATTATTTTCAAGGGCAATGATATCGAGATTAGCAGTGCGATCACTCAATTCTGAGACACAGGCGATCGCGGCGGCAGTATTGTAGCCTAAGCCATAGCAAACATCGAGAATGTTGAGTTGTGATTGAGTTCTAGCTTTTTCAGCAATTTTGGCAGGCATGACAAATTTAGCTTCGGCTTCGTGTTTTGCGCCATGCGAACTATGAAATGTTTCTTGAAAAGTTTCTGACCAGAAGGTAACAGATCCATCTTCAGTTGGAAAAATTGAAAGCTTATCCATAAGTCATCATCAAAGTAAATGGGGCGTTGCACGCCCCATTTACTTTAGAACAGGTCTAGATCAGTTACAGCGCCTTTGCTGCTAGTCGAAACTAGCTTGGCATATTTTGCTAAAACACCTTTGGTGTAGCGGGGAGCGGGAGGCTTCCAATTTGCACGACGGCTAGCAATCTCCTCATCGCTAACATTGAGTTGGATCAAGCGTTGAGGCGCGTCAATCGTGATTGAATCACCTTCATTTACTAAGGCGATCGCACCACCAACAAAAGCCTCGGGGGCAACATGACCAACCACCATGCCATATGTACCGCCAGAGAAGCGTCCATCGGTAATCAAGGCAACGGAGTCACCTAAACCAGCACCAATAATTGCACTGGTTGGCGCTAACATTTCGCGCATCCCAGGTCCTCCCTTTGGTCCTTCGTAGCGAATTACTAAGACATCTCCTGATTTGATCTTATTGGCAAGAATGGCAGTAAGACAATCTTCTTCTGATTCAAAAACACGGGCTGGTCCCGTAATAATTGGATTCTTGACACCAGAGATTTTGGCAACTGCACCTTCTTCGGCGAGGTTTCCTTTGAGAACGGCGAGATGTCCTTGCTTATACATCGGACGATCCCAAGGACGGATCACATCTTGATCAGCGCGAGGTTCGGCAGGAATATCTTTGAGAACTTCTTCGATAGTTTGACCTGTGATCGTGATGCAGTCACCATGTAATAAGCCATGAACTAAAAGCATCTTCATAACTTGAGGAATACCACCTGATTTATGTAGGTTGGTGGCTACATACTTTCCTGATGGCTTAAGGTCACAGAGTACGGGAACACGCTCGCGGATACGCTCGAAATCATCAATGTTCCATGCTACGCCTGCGGAATAGGCGATCGCTAAAAAGTGCAAGACCGCATTAGTCGATCCACCTACAGCCATAACTACAGAAATCGCATTTTCGATCGACTTGCGGGTAATAATGTCACTAGGTAGCAAATTATTCCGAATTGCATTCACTAAAACCGTGCCAGCGAGTTCGGTATTCGTAGCTTTTTCAGGATTAACCGCAGACATAGTAGAGGAATACATTAAGCTCATGCCCATTGCTTCAAAAGCAGAAGACATCGTATTAGCCGTATACATGCCACCGCAAGATCCAGCTCCTGGGCAAGCATTGCGCTCGATCGAGTTGAGCCTTACTTCATCAATTCGACCTGCGCTGTATTGACCGACTGCTTCAAAAGAGCTAACCACGGTCAAATCTTCGCCATCAAGATGCCCTGGTTCGATCGTCCCGCCATAGACAAACAAGGCAGGAATGTTCATTCTTGCCATGGCGATCATCGCTCCCGGCATATTCTTATCACAGCCGCCGATCGCTAAAATGCCATCCATGCTCTGAGCGCTACAAGCTGTCTCAATCGAGTCAGCGATCACATCACGGGATACGAGCGAATATTTCATCCCCTCAGTACCCATCGAAATTCCATCACTGACAGTGATTGTCCCGAAAACTTGGGGCATCCCATTAGCAGCGCGAATCCCTGCCTCGGCGCGGATCGCAAGGGGGGCAATCCCCATATTGCAAGGCGTAATTGTACTGTGAGCGCTTGCCACACCGACAATAGGTTTAGTAAAATCTGAGTCTTGGAAACCAACTGCGCGTAACATAGCGCGGTTAGGCGATCGCTGAACGCCTTCGGTAATTGCACGACTTTTGCGATTATCGGTGCGATTATCGGACATATTTCAAATCTCTTTAGTTATATTAATCATCTAAAACATTTTAGAATTTATTAGACCTTAAATTAGACTATCAGCAATTACTCAATGCAAGCTCAAAAGCTCTTGATCAATCATTTTCGCTTTCGCTCGGCTCTTTTTAGTGCAACTACATTGAGCATTGGACTTTTACTGTATGGTTGTGGCGAAAATAGAATTTCTCAATGTAACAAAGTTGTTACTGTTGCCAACAAAACTAAAGCTTTGACAGTTCCTAAAGACATTACAGGGTTTGTCCAACTTTCTGAAAATATCGATCAAATTCGTGTAGAGGTACAGGAGATCGCTGTTCAAGATTCCAAGCTCAAGGAATTGCAAACTCAACTGTCGGGTATGTATGGTGATGTCTCACTTGCGCTGAAAGCTCAAGCAAAAGCATCAGAAGCAAAAGATATCAACGCGCTGACGAAAGCGAAACAAGAATTAGATACTGCGGCTGGCAAGGAAGGCGAGTTAGCTGATCGCATTAATGCTTTATGTGCCAAATAGTCCTATGTGTCGAGTAATTAAGAAGCGCGCGAAACATCCTTTTAGTTTTTAATTAATTTCTGAGATTTTTAAACCAATCTTGCATTAATTCTTGGCATTCCTGTTCACGTATACCTGCGATCGCTTCAAGCTTATGAAATGAGATAGGGCTATCAGGCAAATTTGCCACTGTCCGAATCGCTCCTGCTTTTGGATCATCCGCTCCATAAGCTAAAGTGCTAATCCTTGCCTGCAAAATTGCTCCTGCACACATCGGACAAGGCTCTAAAGTGACATACAAAGTACAGTCAGTAAGATGCCAATCTCGTAACTCTCGCGCCGCTTCCCGAATTGCCACAATTTCGGCATGAGCCGTTGGATCTTGATCTCGCTCTTTCCGATTTACACCCGAAGCGATCGCCTCTCCTAACTTATTTACAACTATTGCGCCTACAGGGATTTCTCCATCTGCCCCTGCTTGTTTAGCTAAAGCGATCGCTTTAGCCATCCACAATTGATGTATTTCTAAATTTTTCATTACTTTATATATTGCTAAATATATTGCTAAGAATTCTTAGCAGTGCTTTCCTCCACTGCATAATTTTTAGATTTAATGTTACGTTTACTGCCATTTTTTTGCAAAATGGTATTAGTCCTGAATTGAGTCACCCATGTCCCTAGAACCGATCTCTTTAACCACACCACTTTTTTACGTCAATGATCGTCCACATATTGGTAGCGCTTACCCTACGATTGCTGCTGATGCTTTGGCAAGGTTCTATCGACTTAAAGGGCATCCTGTTATGTTTGTGACTGGCACAGATGAACATGGACAAAAAATTCAGCGCACTGCCGAAAAAAATAATTTATCTCCTCAAGAACATTGCGATCGCACTGTTGCCGAATTTTATTCACTTTGGGAAAAGTTTAATATTCGCTTTGATCGCTTTACGCGGACTACGGCGGTAAAACATCAAGCGATCGTTAACGAGTTTTTTCAACGAGTTTATAACGCAGGTGATATTTACTTAAATCAGCAAAAGGGTTGGTATTGCGTTGCTTGTGAGGAATTTAAAGAAGAGCGTGAACTTCCCGAAAGCCATCATTGTACGATCCATACCAACGTAGTTTGTGAATGGCGCGATGAACCAAATTATTTTTTCCGCCTATCAAAATATCAAGACGCACTCGATCAATTTCACGCTGCCCATCCTAACTTCATTCAACCTGAAAGTCGCCGTAATGAAGTTCTTGGCTTTATGAAACAAGGCTTACAAGATTTTTCGATTTCCCGCGTTAACCTCGATTGGGGTTTCCCAATTCCTACTGATCCGACCCATACGATTTATGTTTGGTTCGATGCGCTACTAGGCTATGTCACTGCGTTACTTGAGCCTGATGATGAACCCACCTTAGAAAACGCCCTTAAAAAGTGGTATCCCTTCAATCTACATATCATTGGTAAAGATATATTAAGATTTCATGCTATTTACTGGCCAGCGATGCTCATGTCTGCGGGGTTAGCTTTACCAAAACGAGTTTTTGGTCATGGTTTACTAACAAAAGACGGTTTGAAAATGGGGAAAACTCTTGGCAATACTATCGATCCCTATAATCTCGTTGATCGCTATGGTGCAGACCCGATCCGCTATTACTTCTTAAAAGAAATCGAATTTGGACGAGATGGTGATTTTAACGAAGAAAGATTTGTCGCGATTATCAATGCTGACCTTGCTAACAGCCTTGGCAACTTACTCAACCGTAGCCTTGGCATGGCAACTAAATATTGTCAACAAACTATCCCTACATATGATCCCAGCGATCGCAGTGAGGTCTCAGATTTAATCAGTCCAGTGATCGCTCAAGCTACTGCTTTAGGCAATCTCGTCACAATTGATTATCAAAATCTCAATTTTCGTGGAGCTTGCGAGAAAATCTTGGAATTAATCTGGAATTGCAACAAGTTAATCGATGAAACTACGCCTTGGAAGCAATTTAAAGCAGGCAAACAAAAAGAAGTTAATGACACACTTTACACCTTGCTTGAATCAGTAAGAATTGCAATTTATCTCCTATCACCAATAACTCCAAATATGACCCTTGCAGCATATAAACAGTTAGGTTTAAATTTTGATGAAACATCCCCACCTGATTGGAGTCATGCAGACTGGGGAATACTACAAAGTGGTAGCCACTTATTAGCGGCCTCGCCGATCTTTCAACGCATTGAAAATAAATAAATTGCAATTCATCTGTAATGAATTTTAGATTTATAGTTTTCTAATCTCGATATTCAATCTACTCCTCTAAGTATATTTACTTAATCGTGTAGTGTATAATAGTTAATAAGGTATAAAGAAAATTTATTTATCTTTATAACTCATCTCATAAAATCATCTTAAAAAATCACTCTATATTTATAAATTCTTTTTAATTTCACTTTAAATTTAATTTTAAATTTATGTTTTAGATTCATTGGCATATGTCAAATTTTCTTGTTGAAGTCCGCCTATAGCGACCAAGCGTAGTTTTAAACAAGCTATTTATAAGTTTATTAATTTGAATTATGTAAATACAGTTAAGTAAAAACTTTAGGACGGGTTCAAGTACAAATGCTAATACCAAAGCTTCATCCCGCTACACTAGATAACAAAAATTTTATAGGCAAACACATGCTACCTTTTGAACAAGACTCTGGGTTCAAAGCCGATCAGATTTTAGAAAATCGTGGGCGCGTTGCCATATTTATTGATGGCTCTAATCTTTTTTACGCAGCTCTACAACTCGGAATCGAAATTGACTATACCAAGTTGCTTTTATGCCTTACCGATGGCTCTCGTTTACTACGTGCTTTTTTCTATACAGGGGTTGATCGCACCAATGAAAAGCAACAGGGCTTTTTGCTTTGGATGCGTCGCAATGGATATCGGGTGATTTCTAAAGAACTTGTACAGCTACCAGATGGTTCTAAGAAAGCTAACCTTGATGTGGAAATTGCTGTTGATATGATGGCTTTGATCGGTTCCTATGATACTGCTGTATTAGTCAGTGGCGATGGGGATCTTGCCTATGCAGTCGATGCAGCGAGCTATCGAGGTGTTCGGGTTGAGGTGGTTAGCTTGCGCTCAATGACCAGCGATCACTTGATCAATGTCGCTGATCGATATGTTGATCTTGAAGCAATTAAAGAAGATATCATGAAGATATCTCGCCCTCAAACTCCATCTGCTGCTCCAGCGATCGCCGCTAGTTATACATATCGTCCCATCTCTGGCTTTGCAGCTTTAGAAAGCGATCGCGGTCATTAGAAAACATTCTTGACGATCACTAATTTTACAAACTAATTAATAAACATTGACAGAAGTTACCATTGTCAATATATTATAGAGTTCGCTGTAAAATATGCCTTCTTCGTAATTTGCTCCTGTCTGATTGTAGATAACCCACTGCATGAGAAGCGCGCTCTCACGAAGATTGTGTTGTACAGCCATTTAACATAAAATCAAAAACTGACAACTAATTGGGAGACTTATAGTGGCTCGCATTGCAGGAGTTGACCTTCCTCGTGACAAGCGCATCGAAATAGGACTAACGTACATATACGGAATCGGTCTGACTAGCGCCAAAAAAATCTTAGCAGCTACCAAAATAAATCCCGATACACGGGTTAAAGAGCTTACTGATCCTGAAGTAACGACTTTACGCCAAGAGGTAGAATCAAACTTTCAAGTAGAAGGCGATCTGCGTCGTCTTGAAGGTTTAAGCATAAAACGTCTAGTAGACATCGGTTGCTACAGAGGTCGTCGTCATCGTATGGGGCTACCTGTTCGTGGACAACGTACTCGCACCAATGCCCGTACTCGCCGTGGCGGTCGTCGCACAGTTGCTGGTAAGAAGAAAGCTCCAGGTAAGAAGTAAGTAAGGATTAATACGAAATAATGGCTCGTCAAACAACTCGTAGAACTGGCGCACGCAAAAATAAGCGTAACGTCCCTAATGGGGTCGCTTATATCCAGTCTACTTTTAACAACACAATTGTCACGATTGCAGACACCGTAGGTGATGTGATTTCTTGGTCTTCTGCTGGTGCAAGTGGCTTTAAGGGTGCAAAGAAGGGTACTCCATTTGCAGCACAAACTGCTGCTGAATCTGCGGCTAGAAGAGCAATGGAGCAAGGAATGCGTCAGGTTGAAGTGATGGTCACAGGTCCTGGCTCAGGTCGCGAAACCGCAGTTAGAGCTTTGCAGGCTGCTGGATTGGAAATCACTCTTATTCGTGACATCACCCCAATTCCTCACAATGGTTGCCGTCCTCCCAAGCGCAGACGTGTTTAATCAATTACGAATTAAAAATTACGACTCAAAAAATTAAGATCGTAATTCGTAATTTTCCAATTCTCTAAATTTCTCTTTTTGATTTTCGTTTACTCTTGCAGACAAAGTCGGTACAAATATGGCACAGTTTCAGGTTGAGTGCGTTGCATCCCACACAGAAAAAGACAATAGTCAGTACAGCCAATTTGTACTGGAACCATTAGATCGGGGGCAAGGCATTACGATTGGAAATGCGCTCAGACGAGTATTGCTCTCCAATCTTGAGGGTGCGGCAGTTACTGCTGTTCGCATTGCTGGTGTCAACCATGAGTTTGCGACCATCCCAGGCGTTCGAGAAGACGTATTGGACTTGATGCTCAACCTCAAAGAATTGGTACTGAAGTCTTACAGTTCAGTTCCCCAGATCATTCGGTTGGTAGAGCGCGGTCCAAAGCTAGTCATGGCTACTAGTTTTCATTCTTTGCCATCTGACATTGAAATCGTCAATCCTAACCAGTATATCGCTACTCTTAGCGAGGGCGCTACTCTGGAGATGGAACTTACGATTGAACGTGGCAAAGGCTATCGTTCGGTAGACCGATCCAAAGAAGATCATAGTTCTCCGATTGATACGCTCAAGATTGACGCTGTGTTTATGCCTGTGCGTAAGGTCAAATATGAAATTAAGGACGCTCGGATCGGTGATGCGATCAATAAAGAGAGTTTATTAATTGATATTTGGACAAACGGCAGCATTACACCTCAGGAAGCTCTTAGCCAAGCGGCTAGTGTGCTAGTGAATTTGTTCTCACCCTTGCAAGAAATCACCCTTGCGCCTTCATTGCCTCAAGAGCGTGATGAACAAGATGAGACTAAGCAAATTCATATCGAAGAGTTACAACTGTCGGTCAGAGCCTACAACTGTCTCAAACGCGCACAGATTAACACTGTTGCAGATTTGTTGGAATACACTCAAGACGATCTACTGGAAATCAAAAACTTTGGTCAAAAGTCGGCTGAGGAAGTTATGGATGCCCTCAAACAGCATCTTGGCTTGACCTTAACTGAGTCCAAAGCTTCTAAAATTATGTAAAAGTGGCAATACAAATATTGCTCTCAATATCCATCTAGTACACACCTATGCGTCACCGTTGTAAAACACCTCAGCTTAATAAGGCTGCCGATCAGCGCAAAGCTCTTTTACGTGCTTTGACTACTGAGTTAATCCTCAGAGGCGAAATCAAAACTACAAGAGCGAAAGCAGATGCTGTTCGCACGACTGCTGATCACATGATCACCCTTGCCAAGAACGGCTCTTTGCATGCTCGTCGTCAAGCGATCGCTTATCTATACGATATTTCGGTCAAAGATGGCGAACCTGTGAGCGATCGCCCAATGACCAAAACTAAACAAGAACAGTTGCCTGAAGCAGAACGTGTAACTACCTTGGTTGACTTATTGTTTACCCAAGCTAAAGAACGTTACGCTGATCGCAACGGTGGTTATACACGTATTGTTCGCACGGTTAGCCGTCGCGGTGACAATGCAGAAATGGCAATCTTGCAACTTGTATAAAGAAGAATGTTTGCGGCTGATTCTGATTCCTCCCGTCGTGTTGCTTTAGTTATTCAATATCTAGGTACACATTATTACGGGTGGCAAAGACAGCCAAATCATTCCAGTGTGCAACAAACGATTGAAGAAGCGATCGCAAAGATCTGCGGTAAGCAAACCGTTTTGCACAGTGCGGGAAGGACTGATACAGGCGTACATGCGGCTGCTCAAGTGGCGCATTTTGATACGACTAGCATGATCCCTCCCCATCGTTGGGCAAAAGTGCTTAATGTTTATTTGCCCGAAGATATCTTGATCTGCGGATCGGCTGAAGTTGCTACTGACTGGCATGCAAGATTTTCGGCAACATGGCGGCGTTATCGTTACACGATTTATACAGCCGCGATTCCGAACTTATTTGTAAAACAGTTTAGCTGGCACTACTACCTTGATCGCCTTGATGAACAGCTTATCCATCAAGCTTTGCAACCCATGTTAGGTGAGCAGGATATGGCAGCGTTCCAGAGGGCAGGTTCAAGTCGTCCTCATAGTCGTCTTGAGATTCAAGACGCTCAATGTTGGCGAGACGGTGATTTTGTCTATGTGGAAGTCCAAGCTAGTGGCTTTTTGTACGGCATGATTCGTTTGTTGTTGGGACAGTTAGTCGATGTGGGACGTTCTCGTCTCAATGTTGAATCTTTTACCAACCGATGGCAACAAAAACGCCGTATCGAAGTTAAATATGCTGCTCCCCCTCAAGGACTCTGCCTATTGGCGATCGGCTATGTCGATAATCCATTTGCTGAGTTTGCACCTAAAAGTTTGATAGACCACTTTCATAACTCCATTTCATAGCTCCGTTTCATAGATAAATCTCGCTTGTAGAGAAACTAATGACTACAACTACACTTACTCCTAATAAAAGCTACTTACCTAACGATCCTGATCGTAAATGGTACGTTATTGATGCAGAAGGTCAGCGTCTCGGACGTCTTGCTAGTGCGATCGCGATCATCCTGCGTGGCAAAAACAAACCAATCTATACGCCTCACTTAGATAC
>Ga0105048_10009475_pt1 | contig 15485 bp, 18 predicted proteins | sample MAT05_FD_78382 | JGI IMG/M metagenome (GOLD analysis project Ga0105048, IMG submission 78382) | Freshwater microbial communities from Lake Fryxell liftoff mats and glacier meltwater in Antarctica - MAT-05 | ecosystem: Environmental > Aquatic > Freshwater > Ice > Liftoff microbial mat | place... | reverse complement strand
TGATAGCATCAAGGCAGAATACTTCAAAGATAGTACTTACCACACCACCTGTGGCTGGAAGGGTATGGCAAGCTATTATACGATCGCCGTCAATGGGGAAGAAAACCCCAACGCTGCTTGGTATTACCCCGCTCCTAAAGATGCCGCCAAGAATATCAATGGATACATCGCCTTTTGGAAAGGAGTCTAAGTTAACTAGTTTTAACTCAATAACTTTAACTCAATAACTTTAACTTAATAACTTTAGCTTAATAACTTTAGCTCAAGGTCAACCATGAAACAATTTAAAATCGTGATTGAGAAACACCCCGATGGATACGTGGCTTATCCTTTGGGAGTTGTGGGGGCGATCGTTGGGCAGGGAAATACCTACGAGGAAGCTTTAGCCGATGTGAAGTCTGCCATCGCTTGCTATATTGAGGTATTTGGTCAGGAAATGCTAGAGGATAGTCCGGCGATCGAGGTGTTCATTACCGAGGCGGGAGTCACCGTCTGATGCTAAAGTTTCCAGTTGATGCCCCCAAAAAGCGAGTGATCAGAGCATTTGAATTATTGGGGTTTGAGATAGTTCGTGAACGAGAACATATTGTTATGAAACGCCGGAATGAGGATGGTACAGAAACACCGCTAGTTATGCCAAATCATCCTCATATTAAAAGCGGAACTTTAAGAGCAGTTTGTACTCAGGTTGGTGTTTATCGAGAGGAGTTTCTAGAAGCATACGATCGAAGCTAAGTCTGTGGGAGCCATCACATTTCTCTGGTCTGTAGTTATTATCGTGCCGTGCTTTTAAAACTAATGGTGGAAAGTCTACTTTTTACTTTAAAATAGCACTACAGTAGTAAATGTAAAATAAGCATAAAATTTGATGAATTTCCCTGAGTCTAAGCGTGTAATTTACAAGCATAACCCCCTTATTGAGGTTGTATGCCAGCTACGCTTTCCCACTATACTCAAAATATCAAACCAAGAGCCAGTTGAGTTTCAAGATGAAATTAGATTTCAATACCCTCTCTTTGAGAAGACGCAGCCACAAATTCCGTCAGATATGTTAAAGGTTGCTCAGCAGTTTGGCTTACCTTCATTCCTAGAAAGTGATGTTGTTTATAGTTTCAAGTCAGAAGATCAAAAGTGGCATTTGTCTATTACTAAAGACTTTATTGCTCTAGCTACTTCTTCCTATGAGCGATATGAGCAATTTAAACAGCGTTTTGAGGAGGCGGTAAAGATTTTTGAGCGTATATATAAACCATCTTTCTATACAAGAATAGGACTTCGGTATCGAGATTTAATTATTCGTTCAAAACTTGGAATTAAAGATAAGGAGTGGTCAGATTTAATCGCCAAGCATATTGCTTCGGAACTTCACGATCCAGAACTTTCTTCTTCTATTCAAACAGTAGTCAAGCATCTAATTTTAGAAGTAGAGAATGGACAAATTAATTTGAACCATGGAATTGTCAATGTGAAAGATACACAGGACAATAGTAATGAGACAAGTTACTTTTTTGATGCTGACTTTTATACAGAACAAAAAATAGAAGGAGAAGAGAATGTTTGGAACCTGCTCAACCAGTTTAACCAATCCGCAAGAAAGTTATTTAGATGGAGTATCACAGATACCCTCCACGATATTATGCAACCCCAATCAGTTAACTCCATATAATCAAGTGACTCCGCATAATCAAACCTCATTAGGTATTAATAATCAAAATAATGTTATTGATAGGGATAGTGGAAAACCAATTGTAATTCAATCTTCTTCTGATTTGATAATTTCTAATTCTTTTGTATCTTTCAGAACTGATTTGCAAAGCTTATCTCCAAATAATTTTATGCTATTGCTAAGATGTTTACTTATTATTAAAGCTCTCCCAGAGTCTGCCTTAGAAGAAGCTATTGAGGAATTAGAAGGAATTTCTCACTTCTATGCTAACCGAGCGACTCAAGTAAAATTGCCGCTGATACCCATAGTTAATATTAAAGGTGTGTTGAAAGCAACACAAGTTAGACCACCCATTACTTTAGAACCTTAATTAATTGTTTGGTAAATTATTTCATGGAAGAAAGGCTTATCTACCAACCATCAAAAAAAGATTTTTCATTGAGGCAAGGTGAAATATTAACGGGTGTTGTCCAGTATAATCCTGTTATTGAGCAGATATCACTGGAGTTGCAAGAGTTGCCTTTTACTCCTATTTCTCATCCTTATGCAATAATTGTCACGCAAGACTGTGATCTTGATTGGGACTATAAAGCTAGGAAAAATAGTAGTAATTCAGCTAAGATTCTAAATTCAATTGTTTTATGTGAAATTGATACAGCAGAGGGAATTAGAAATAATACCGATGGCATGAATCGAAAAGAATGGGATTTAGTAGTTGCTCATCGTCATGAAAGATTTTACTTCTTTGAGAAAATTTCTTCCAAGCATGAAATGGAACAAGAAGGGTTGCCTGAACTTACTGCTGATTTCAAAAAGGTTTTTGGTCTGGATGCAGCAACTTTGTATCGTCAAATTGAACTTGGGATAGTCAAACGGCGAACAGTTTTGATTAGTCCTTATTTAGAGCATTTTTCTAGACGATATTATAGCTTTCATAGTAGAGTAGCTCTGCCTTTTCAGTATGAAAGCGAAAAAGGAGGTTGAGCTGATTTCAGTTGTATGAAATAGTAGCTAAACTAGCATCAACGCTACAGTTTTAGGGCAAATTTAAGCATTATTGTCGATCGCCGAAATAAAATTGCTCATGAGGCTGATATAAACCCAGCATATAACTTGGGTGATAGATGGGAAATCAACGAAGAGGATGTTAATGATGCAGTTGATTTTATTGAACAGGTTGTTGAAAGTATCCATTCTATTCTTTAACCCTCGCTAAGTAGTGCTGGTTAAGATTCGATCGCAAAATTTGGTCGATTCTCAAAGCAAGAGGCGATGCCAACGCTACTCCCGGCGGCGGGGGTTATCTGGCAAGGGAAATCTAGGGGATAATAAAATTAGACAAGCTCAAGAAATCAATCTTAACCTAAAAAAATATGACTACAGCTACTTGGAATGGGGCAACCTTGGCAGAAAGTAATAGCACGATCGCGGTGGAGGGCAATCAATACTTCCCCGCTGATAGTATCAATGCAGAATACTTCAAAGACAGCACTTACCACACCACCTGTGGCTGGAAGGGCGTTGCTAGTTATTACACGATCGCCGTCAACGGGGAAGAAAACCCCAATGCTGCTTGGTACTACCCCACTCCCATGGATGCCGCAAAAAATATCACTGGTTATATCGCCTTCTGGAAAGGAGTCCAAGTAAGTTAATCAAATCCTGATTTGCAATTAATCCCAGAGAACCCTAAGTATGGTCTAAATCTATGAATAGCTGCAAGTCTTCATTTCTACCGCTGTTATTGTTGCCTAGCCTTCTTGCGGGTTCTCTGATTTCACCAGTCAGATATCAAACACCCTCAACCTTCTTTTGATTCTTTTTTCTGATTTGTAGGGGCGCAAGGCTTTGCGCCCTCTTCTTTGTTCTTCTTTGTACCCTTTAGGCTGATAGTTACTGCCGCTGCCGCTGGGCTTCGTAGAGCATCACTGCACTAGAGATCGCCACATTCAACGATTCCACTCCCCCCAAAAGCGGAATTTGTACCTGTTTATCCGCAAGGCTTAATAATTCTGAAGATAAACCCGCTCCCTCGTTTCCCAAAAGAATTAAAGTCGGTACAGTAAAATCTACTTGCCAATGGGTTAATTCTGCTCTGGGATTGGTGGCAACAACCTGCACACCTTGAGCTTGGAGCGATCGCACCACTTCCCCCAAATCTGGAGCAGTAACCATTGCCAACCGAAACCACTGCCCCGCCGAGGCTCTTAGCACCTTAGGGTTTTCGCTATCCACACTATCTCGACTTAGCCACAAACTTCGCACTCCCGTAGCTACTGCCGTACGGATCATGGTTCCCACATTGCCGGGATCTTGGAGAGTTTCTCCAGCTAGACCCAGAAAGTTGGGAGCGATCGGGGGTAAATTCTCCTCATGAGCTGAGGAACTAACTGCTGTTGCCACAACTCCATCAGGCTGCACCGTAGTTGCTAGGACTTGCAAAACTTCATCGGTTACCAGTTCAACCCTAGGGACTAAATTAATTGCCTTTCCCCATAGTTCCTCGTGACGTTCTTGCCATTGAGGAGTAGCACAGATAGTTTCTAGAGGATAATTTACCGCCAGAGCTTCTATTAATAAATGAGTCCCTTCCAATAAAAACAAACCCGCCTCTCGTCTGCCTTTGGGGGTGTGGAGTTGGCGGAAATATTTAACGAGGGGATTATTGCGGCTAGAAATTAGCACAGGGGTAGTCCTAAAGAAGTAATGATTTTTTAGCAAGGATTTCCCCCGCAGCGCGGGGGAAATCCTTACCGGTTTAGCACTACCAGCACAGGGTTAATAGAGTTATAAACATTATGGTAGTGGTTGAGGTAAGAATAAATCCTCCCATGCTAGGGATTTCTTACCATCTTGGCGGGGAGAGTTCTCGTGATAGCGAGAGATTGAATCGGATGCGGAACCGGGGACTTGAACCCCGAAGTCCTTGCGGACACAAAAACCTGAATCTTGCGCGTCTACCAATTCCGCCAGTTCCGCTAAAGTACGTTTACTATAGTAGCCTAATTCGCCTTAAAATAGATCAGAACATTCAGGGGTAAAAACCGGAATTAAGCAAGGATAGAATCCCTATGGCAACGACTTTAGCCCAAATCGCCTATTACTTAGATAACCAAGAGTGGAAGTATCGGATAGAAGAAGACTCCGATCGCATCATCACGGGTGTGCAGACTGACCATGTGGAAAATTTTCTGATCGTGATTCAACTAGATGAAGATGGAGAGTTTTTTAAACTCTTTGCACCTCAAATTATCTCTGATGTGATCAGCCATCCCCACAAGGAAGCAATCTTGCAAACCATGCTGAGTATTTCTTGGGAAACTAAAATGCTGCAATGGGAGTACGATCCCAGCGATGGTGAGATCCGAGCGATCATTGAATTTCCCCTAGAAGATGCCCCTCTGACGGAAAAGCAATTTAACCGTTGTTTGCGGGGCTTGATTCAAATTGTGGATGAAATTGCCATGCCTCGCTTGCAAGCAGTGATGGAGACGGGAGAAGACCCCGGTGATATTGAAGAAGGGGAAAGATTATTATTACAATTACAGGAGCAAGCACCGGGATTGTTAGAGAAATTAGAGAAAGCGATGCAAGCTCGTCGTGTCCGAGGCAAAGAAAATGACGATTTTCAGCCCTTATAATCCAGCCCGTTTTATTTGATAACCAGATCTGCGATCGCCCCTTATATACCTTTATGAAAATACTCCGGCAGCAGGTACAAAATTTTTACCCAGCTTTGATTTTGCTGCTAGGGGGAATCCTGATGGGCTGCGCGACCGCACCGATCGCAGCTTGGTATCTCGCTTGGATTGCCATGATTCCCCTCTGGATCGCAGTGCTGGAGCCGGAATATTTACTAAATCTTTTTTTTAACCTCTCTGGTTTAAGAGTAAGTCAGCATTCCATTCCTCCTAAAAACCTACCGAATATGCCCCTGAAGCAAAGTATTTTGTATGGTTGCCTCTGGGGAGCGGGTTATCATGGGTTGGCAATTTTTTGGATTACGGGAATTCATCCCATGACGTGGATGGGAGTGCCGTGGTTAGCTAGTTTGGCGATCGCAGCTTTTTGTTGGGTCTTTCTCACGATCTGTGGTGCGATCTTGGTGACGCTCTGGGTGCTGAGTATGCGATGGGCAGATAAATTAATTCCTCAACAATCTGTATCTTCCTCATCTTTGTCTCTTTTGTCTCTGGGGAAAATTTTAGGGAAAGTGATCTTAGGGACAGCCCTCTGGTGCTTGTTAGAAGGTTTATTTAGCCTAGGGGATCTGTGGTGGACTTCTCTTTCTTATACCCAAAGTCCGGGAAATTTGGCGATTTTGCAATTAGGGAAAATTTCTGGGCCCAATACAATTACGGCAGCGATCGTCCTCACAAACGGTTTACTGGCAGCGGGAATAATTAGTTGGGCAAAAAAGGGTCAAGCCTTGGTAGCTGCGGGAGTGGGAGTATTAATAGCTCTGCATATCTTAGGTTTGGGGATTTATACTCAACCAATCGCCGATGCTCCCAATCAATCAATGAAAATTGGGATCATTCAAGGCAATATTCCTAATACAATAAAACTGTATCCCGAAGGCTGGCGGAAAGCGATCGCAGGCTACACTTCCGGCTATGAAAAGCTGGTGGATCAAGGTGTGGTCGCAGTCCTAACTCCAGAAACTGCCCTGCCTTTCTTGTGGAGTGAACAGGTAGCTGGTCGGAGTAAATTTTACCAAGCGATTCTCAATAAGGGAGTGATGGTGTGGATTGGGGGATTTGGGCAGGAGGGCAATCGCCTCACCAATAGCCTATTCACAGTCACGGGCAAAGGAGAAACCGTTAGTCAGTACAACAAATTTAAGCTGGTTCCCCTAGGGGAATATATTCCCTTCGAGCAATTTATCGGTAGGTTTATCAATCGCCTTTCCCCTCTGGATGCCAAACTCCAAAAAGGAGCAGCGGATCAAATTTTGGATACACCCCTAGGGCGGGCGATCGCCGGGATTTGCTATGAGTCTGCCTTTAGTCGTCACTTCCGCCGTCAAGCTGCTGCGGGAGGAGAATTTATTATCACTGCTTCTAATAATGCCCACTACAGTGCCGCTATGCCAGCCCAACACCATGCTCAGGATGTCCTCCGGGCGGTAGAGAGCGATCGCTGGGCAGTGCGGGCAACTAATACGGGCTACTCTGGCATTGTGGATCCCCACGGGAATACCCTGTGGTTATCAGGTATTAATACCTACGAAACCCATGCCCACACGGTTTATCGCCGACAAACTCAAACTTGGTATGTACGATGGGGTGACTGGTTAACTCCCGTGCTATTACTGCTGGGATTACTTACAGTCACAGTAAACAGAGAATATTAAACAGGACATAGTAGGTTGGATTGACTCTCCTTTTGCGTTAGTAAGCCAAAGGTTGGAAGTTTTCTTGATTAATAATTGTCACGCCTTCTCCCGAAGGTTTAATCACAAATAAACCTTTACGCATGGCATAGCGATCGATCCCCTCGTTAATTTCAATTCCTGCCACCGCCCCGTAGGCTTGATAGTTTTGGTAATGAGGAAAGGAAATCTTAAACCGATGGAGCTTCTCGATAAATTCGTCGACATCATCTTGAGAAAGTCGAGATTTGCACTCTACAAGGACAAGTTCTGTATCATCCACCGCAAGGATATCAATTTCCATGGCAACACCTTGCCGTTTTGTACTAACGCGAGGATATATTTCTTTGACATCAATACCCCGTACTTGAAATAAACTCAAAACCGCAGGTATAACCAACTCTTCGACAAATCTGCCCCATCTAGTAGTCAAGGCATCTACAGCTTTACTAGTTCTCTCTACTGTTTTTTTTAGCTCCGCCATACTGCGATCGGCTTCGGCTTTTGATTCTGCAAAAAGGCGATCGCTTTCAGCTTTTGATTCCACCATATTCCTCTCAAAGTCAGCGGCGCGGCGATCAGCTTCGGCTTTTGATTCCGCAAAAAGGCGATCGGCTTGCTCTTGAGAGTTTTGGAATAGTTTATAAATGTCTTCAAGGGTGACAGGGCTAGTCATAAAGTTTGGGTCTCTAAGGCTTTCTATCTTTAAGTTCTATCTCAATATTTTGGATAATTGGCAGAGGATAATTAAGTTTCAAGCCCACTAAAATCCAGTCTTCTTCTGAGCGATTTATCACCCTAGGAGGCAAAATAGGGTAGTCCTAAAAAAGTAATGATTTTTAATAAGGATTTCCCCCGCGCTGCGGGGGAAATCCTTCCCGGTTTAGCACCACCCAAAATAGTAAGGTTTAGGCAGGAAGGAAAGGCTTACCAAAGCTATGATCTGCGTTAAGCGGGATGACTAAATCTACTGGCGTAGGTTGTTTAAGCAAGGGAGAGATGAATAGTTCAGGGTGTAAAGCACGGTAGAAATACTTAACAAATTCCGTGATTTCTGGGGTGGTCATCCCACTTTTTCCTAGGGCGATCATATCTTGCTCTGCTTCAAGTCGCCATTGCAGACAGGAATGGTAATCTTCTGGGTAGAGGAGAATTAATCTATCTAACTTTTTCCATAGGGGTAAGTAATTGTAGAGTTGTTGATTGCTATAGACAGCAAAAGCCCGATCGCTCTCCGTAACTATTTCTGGAGTTAGGGAAAGAGAAAAATCATAGTTATCCCTCGGCAAAACTCCGACAAACCAGCCCTCAAAGAGAATAATATCGGGGCTAGTTACTAATTCAGGGGTGGTGCGATCGCCCGAACCCTGCCAGAGAGATTTATCAAAGCGAGGCAAGGCAATTACCTGCTGGGGATTACCTCGGTGAATTTGATCTAAAATATCTATCCCCAATTGCACATCATGGGTTCCCGGTGGTCCCCGCCAACGTAGCTGTGGCTGTTTTAATTGTAGTTCTAACCTTTCTTGATAGGTTTTATATAAGTCATCCAGAGATAAACTAACCGTGGTATAACCTGCTAGTTGTAGCAAGTTCTTAAGTATCCGACAAAGAGTAGTTTTTCCTGTGCCTTGACCCCCAACAATTCCCTGAATTAAGGGGCGATCGATCGCCTGTTTCCAAGTAATAATTTGAGCCATTAAGTCTAGATAAATATCTGGGGTATCCTTTATTTTTTCTAAACTACCCAGATACTCTAAGATTTTCTCCATTGCGATCGCCCCATAGTTAGAAAAATTGTCCATACATCAATCATTTGGAGTGAGATAAAATAATAGTTATAGGAATGTTTTTTAGGATGCGAATTACTCCACAAAATATTCCTAGGATTGGCATAACACAGGAATTGGTAATGCAAAAAAATTGGGTAGGGAATTTATGAAAGCATGGAATGTCGTAGTAATGGTAGGTGGAGTAGCTATGGTTGGATTAGGGACAGTGATGGCGATCGCCAACCCAGAGCAACCGGCTTATGAGCAGTACGCCACAGGGCAGGTTAATAGTTATCTCAAAAACACTCTTTGTAATCAAAGTATCTTGGGAAACTTAATACAACAGCCTTGTAATTCTCTGGTAGAGACAGCAAAACCCCAAATTCAGGAAATTATCGTCAAAAATACTCAACGCCAAAACTTCATTTTTTTTAGTATCTATCGAACTGATTTATCTTTGAGCAAGCTAGTTCCTTTTGCCCCTAACTATCGGATTGAAACTGTAGGAGCTTTCCATAATTTCTATACTTATCCACCCCAAAAGTATTAAATTTTCTGGGAATAGTTAACAATTCTTCTTTCTGTTAACCTGCAAGGAACATCGCTGCCAACAAAGGGGAGCGATCGCTATCCTCGATATCTTCGTTTTTGCATCCAAGAAGAAGCAGAATAAACAGCTAAGGCAGTCCAAATGAAACCAAAGGTCACAGCGTGAGTGGCAGTGAAAGGCTCGCGGTACAGAAAAACTCCTAAGATAAGTTGCAAACTAGGGGCTAGGTACTGGAAGAAACCCATGGTTGAGAGCTGAAGCCGTTTAGCGGCATTATTAAACCACAGCAAGGGCAGAGAAGTTACCACCCCGCAACCGACAAAGAGGATTGTCAACCACCAACTACTGCCCCAATGACCCGATCGCGTAGCTGCTCCATAACCCAACAAAGCTAGAGCCACGGGAGTTGCCAATAGGGTTTCTACAGCTAAACCCACCATGGGGGATACGACTATAACTTTTCGCAATAGCCCGTAGAGACCAAAGGATAGGGCGAGAGCGATGGCGATCCAAGGTACTTGCCCAAACTGCCCAATGAAGTTAATTACTCCAATACTGGCAAGGAGTACGGCGATTTTCTGCCCTAGGTGTAACCGTTCACCAAGAAATACAAATCCCAGCAAAACACTAACCAGAGGATTAATAAAATAACCCAAACTGGTTTCTATCACTCGATCGGTGTTAACCCCGTAGATATAGATTCCCCAGTTGCAAGTGAGGAGAGTAGTAGAGAGGAGGAGGGCAGCGATGGATTTGGGCGATCGCGCTAGTTCCCGAAACTCTTGCCCCCTTCGTTGCAGAGCTAAAATTGCCGTCAACAATACCATCGACCAAACCACTCGATGGCTCAAGACTTCTACCGGGGAAATCTGCCCGAAGAACTTCCAGTAGAGCGGAAACAATCCCCAGGCGGAGTAGGCTAACAGGGCATAAATTGCGCCAGTTTGGGTATTCGTATCTGATGTTCGATGATTGTTCAAGGTAGCTGAGCCAAAAAGGTTTAGATTCTATCTTAGCGATCGCCTCACCCCTTTATCCAGCTACAATTTGAGTACAATCGACTAGTACAGTTCCTGAAAATATTTTGCGGGGGTACTTCTCGTCCTACAAAACATGACTATACCGTAGTTTAGATAGAGCTTTTGTTAGGGTTTCACAACTACAGGAGTGCCTAAACTAACCTTGGAATATAAGGAAATAACATCTCGGTTCCGCATTCGCACACAGCCATGAGATACCGCTTGCCCGATCAATTCTTCGTCTGGTGTACCATGAAAACCAATTTCATTAACTCCATCAGTCCAAAAACTAATCCAGCGTTGCCCCAAAGGGTTATCATCTCCCGGGGGAACAATTTCTCCAGTTTTAAAGTTTTCCCAAGCAGGATTTTCGATCATATCCCGGACTACAAAATTACCGGTAGGAGTTTCCCAGCCGCCCCTGCCGATCGCTACAGGATAGTTAGCAATCACTTCATTATTTTTGAATACGTAAACTCGCCGTTCTCCAAGGCGTAGCTCTAAGCGGATTAGTTCCGATACAACTATGGGGTTGGGAGAGGGAGCGATCGGCAGGTAAGCTTCCGCTGCACCTAGACCCGGCAGCGCCGGAATTTCGCTCTCCAAGAATTGATTATTTGGTTGATTATTGGGGGAGGCAATATCTCTAGTAATTTCTGGAGTTGGTGCTGGAACTACTAGCTGTTCTGCTCTGGCGGGAACTTGCCCTAGCATCAGAACTCCAGCACTAAGGCAGAAAAAAATAAAGTTTCTCGATCGCATTTTATTACTCATTGTGCCAGCTCGTTTTCTTGATTCATAGGATTAATAAGGTTCATAGGGTTCATAAAAAATTTTCATGCTTATTGGGCGATCGCTACTTACCTGACTGACACACTGCCGTACTCATGAGTTCCTGCATAAGTTATTTAAGTTACTCAGGTACATTTGCCGTAGATTCTGGAGCTGGTTTGGTCACACCCATGCGAATTTCTGAGCAGAAAGAAGCCATACTAAATCCCCCAAATCGCTTGAGAATACTATGACGTAACCGGAGATTGGGGCTGGCGAACCAGAGCCGCTCTTCTGAATACATCGTATCGTACTCCGTAATTAGAGTCAGAGCTTCATCATTGCCCATCACGTAACGTCCAGCCACAGGAGCTTTTTCCGCATAACCCATCTCTCGTAAAAGGATACCCTCATTGGGTTTTTCAGGATCGGGAATAGGCACAAGAACAGTAGAGCCAGAATGTTTTTCCTTGTCTTCATCCCATTCCATCAAGCCATCCCACACAACTCTTGCCCCACCAGTAGCAAGGTTGGGGTCTACCTTATTTTGTTCGCAGAGTTGAATTACCTCTGGGTGATCCTTGGGCAAAGTTTCAATCACAATATCAGATTTGCCACTTTCTGCTTGCTTAAAAGCGAGGTGATGACTGGTGCGCTGACTAAACCACTTACCAGCACTGAGGTCAAAAAACTCTTGAATATCCATTATTTCTATACTCCTAAAATTTAAACTTTCAAAAAATCACAGGAGTTTTCCTGCAAATTAAATATAACCAGGACTTACGCAAAACAAGCTGACCTCCGTTATTGGTAGTGGTAAGGTGGGCAATGCCCACCCTACTTATCGAGTCTGTGCGTAAGTCCTAATAACTTCATCGCTGAAATACTTAGCCCATTTTCAAAAAGGCGTTCTCAGGAAAACCCGCGCTCATTATATTGCAACCTCCAGTTTAATTGAGACAAAGCTAACTACGCTGGCTGAACGAAGTAGAAGCCATATTCGTCCTGATTTTGTGGCTATCACTATAACTTCTATTCATCCTACCAAGAAATTTAGCCTTGACTAGGATCGCTCCCTAATCTTTGCAAGGAAATAGTTGCGGCTTGAGAAACTTGGTCGTGGGCATCCTTGGCTAAATATTTGAGAGCGGAAATGCTTTTTTCTGTGTTGAGATTTCCCAGAGCTTCAGCGAGACGTTGACGGATTAGCCAATCGGGGGATTGGGCAAAACGTAGAATGCTCTCTACTGATGCGATCGCCTTGATTTCCCCTAGGGCAGAAATGGCAGCTTGTTGGATTACCACTTCTTCGCTATCTAAGGCTCTGGTTAAGAGTTGTTCAGCTCTAGAATCTTTGATATTGCCTAAAGAAACTACAGCACTAAAACGAACTAGCCATTGGGTATCTTCATAAAAAGCACGGGAAAGAGGTTCGTAGGCACGGGGATCGGCGAGATAGCCCAAAGCTCCGGCAGCATCGGCTCGCATTCCATAGTCGGGGTCATTTTCCAGAATTTGCACCAAAAGGCCGTAACATTCGGCGGTAGATTTGACTCCAAGGGCAAAAACTGCCATCGATCGCACCTGCAGAATCGGATCATTCAAGACTTTTTTAATTAAAGGTACGGCTTCAGCAGCATCAATTTCTCTCAGGGAAGCAAGAGCCACCATGCGATCTTTCAACTGGGGACTGTCTAATTTAGCTGATATTTCTATTAATCTAGGATCATTCATAGGGGTTATGTTTTACAAATCTTTACTTAATTCTAATCTATTAGCTCTATTTAATTCTGGAATCGGTGTTGCTAAATAGTGAGACAATAAAAAATTAGATATACGTCTAGGTACTTTATCGAGGAAAATTTTGCAATGAAAGCCACCGAAGCCAAGCTACTCGCCTTTATCAAAAGATCCCCTCAGTTTGTGATTCCCATATACCAGCGCACCTACTCCTGGACAGAAAAAGAATGTCGAGAGTTGTGGGATGACATCCTCCGAACTGGCGACGATGATCGCATAACTTCTCATTTCTTTGGTTCCATTGTCTATATCGAAAAGGGGCTTTATCAGGTATCAAGCCAGTCTCCATTGTTAGTAATTGACGGACAGCAACGAATTACAACAGTTACATTACTTATCGCTGCCCTAGCAAAGGCTCTTGGAGATACGGAAGAACCAGTGGAAGGTTTTTCTCAGCGCAAATTGCGAAATTATTACTTACTCAATCCAGACGAGGATGGAGAACAGTACTATAAGCTAATTCTCTCGCAAACAGACAAAGATTCACTCCTAGCTATTCTTAACAAAACCGATCAGCCTAAAGATTATTCAATTCGTGTTACAGAGAATTTCAAGCTGTTCGAGTCGCTGATTGAGAATATTGAGAGTAAATATGATCTAGCTACTGTGTGCAAAGGATTAGCAAAATTACTAGTTGTAGATGTTACTCTTAGCCGAGATCAGGATAATCCCCAACTTATTTTTGAGAGCATGAACTCAACGGGTCGTGAGTTAAGTCAAGCTGATCTAATCCGCAACTATATCCTCATGGGACTTGAACCTAAACTTCAGACTAAGCTTTACAAACAGTATTGGCGACCGATGGAAGTAGAGTTTGGACAGGAGGCTTATGGTATACACTTCGATAGCTTCATGCGCCACTTTTTAACAGTAAAGACTGGGACTATTCCCAATCAAGGAAAGGTATATGAATCATTCAAAGCGCACGCCCGATCGCCAGAAATAGCCAAGGCTGGTGTAGAAGCCCTAGTAGCTGATATTCGTACCTTTGCCCGTTATTATTGCGCTATGGCTTTGGGTGCAGAAGCAAACACTAAACTCAAACTGGCTTTTCAAGACCTGCGAGAATTAAAGGTAGATGTAGCTTATCCTTTCCTATTAGAGCTTTATCACGATTATGCTTTAGATGAATTACCCAGGGCAGACTTCTTAACAGCAGTAAGACTAGTTGAGTCCTTTGTATTCCGCCGTGCGATCTGTGCTATTCCCACCAGCTCACTAAATAAAACTTTTGCCACCTTGACAAAAGCTTTAAAGAAAGACCGCTATATTGAAAGCCTTCAGGCTTACTTGCTGCTACTGCCATCCTATAGGCGCTTTCCTAATGATGAAGAATTTAAGCGAGAACTGCAAACAAAAGACCTTTATAACTTCCGTAGTCGTAGTTACTGGCTCCGACGTTTGGAAAATAACGATCGCAGGGAAATAGCCGTAGTTGATGAGTACACGATCGAACACATTTTGCCCCAAAACGAAAACCTTTCCTTGGCATGGAGGACTGCCCTAGGGGAAGATTGGCAACGAATTCAACAGACCTATCTGCACACCCTTGGTAACTTAACTCTTACTGCCTACAATTCAAAATATAGTGATAAAACTTTCCCTGAAAAGCGTGATATGGAGCAGGGGCTGAGGGAGAGTCCCTTGAAATTAAATCAGGGACTAGGGCAAATTGAGAAGTGGGATGAAGAGGCTCTTCACCAACGAGCAGATCGGCTGGCGAAGATGGCAGTAGATGTGTGGAAAGCTCCTAAACTGGAAGCTAGTGTGCTGGATTGCTACAAAGCTAAACCGACTCAATCAGGCTATACCATAGCTGATCATCCGTATCTGCAATCTAGAAGTATGACTGAGGTGTTTCAAGCATTTCGGAAGGAAGTTCTTGCCCTCGATCCTTGTGTAACCGAAAATTTTCTGCTACATTATGTTGCCTATAAAGCTGAGTCTAACTTTGTAGATATAGTACCCCAAGCAAGGCGGTTAAAAATTTTTCTAAATATGCCATTCCCAGAAATTAACGATCCGAAAGGCCTTTGCAGAGATGTATCTGGTACTGGACGGTGGGGTAATGGTGAGGTGGAAGTTCGATTAGTATCGCTGGAAGATTTGCCCTACATTTTGGGGCTGGTGCGGCAGTCCTTAGAAAGACAGATGGGAGGATAATGCGATCGCTCATCCTGAAGGAAATCTAAAAGGAAATCTAAGCAGCATTTAATCCAACGCACCTAATGATCAAAATCTATACCCAAATCGACTCAGGGCAAAAATGGTTAGGACAATACCGGGGCTGCTTGCCAACTTTTGCTTGTGTTTTGGGGTGTACGGATACGGGGTTATTGCCGGGTATTTCTGCTGCTGGGGCGACTCCAGAACTAGGATTTTGTTTTACAAAACTTTACTTAATTCTAATCTATTCCTTTTAGGTGATTAAGCAGAAAGTTTCTGTCTAATAAGGCAATTTCTGAGAAAGAAAGTACTGAAAGCTGTAAAATCCCAAAAGAAAATATAAACAGTAAAAAGAAAAATAGTGAGA
>Ga0105048_10009473_pt1 | contig 15487 bp, 9 predicted proteins | sample MAT05_FD_78382 | JGI IMG/M metagenome (GOLD analysis project Ga0105048, IMG submission 78382) | Freshwater microbial communities from Lake Fryxell liftoff mats and glacier meltwater in Antarctica - MAT-05 | ecosystem: Environmental > Aquatic > Freshwater > Ice > Liftoff microbial mat | place... | reverse complement strand
GTACGTGCAATAAAAAAAACAATAGTAGCTATACTGGCACGGTAGAATAGAGTGAAATTAACTAAGAACATAAAAACTATCACCTAAATAGGATATTTCGCCTTAGCTACTTTTATTTTCATAAGAGTGACAAGAAACAATACATTTGGTGTGTCGGTTATTCCGGTACGCAGTGGCATCCGTATAGCCCTTCACCCATTCTATGCAAGATATTGAACCCTATTACGGCTGGGAGAAATACTACGTCGCTTCCGACGATGAACACTCCCCGTTTCATGAACGGGAGTACAATCTGACCCAGTACGAAAACACCATTTATGGGTACTACATCCACCCGCTCTGGGACGAAATCGGCTCCGAAACGCTGTACTGCAAAATCCTCTTCACCGATTACAACCGTCGCTATACCGTTATCGAATTGTTTGGCGAGTGGAACGACACGCTCCACAACGACATCATGTTCCTTAAACGACAAGTGGTTGACCCCCTCGTTCAGAAAGGAATCAACCACTTTATACTCATCGGCGAAAATGTATTGAACTTCCACGGCTCCGACGATGCCTATTACGAAGAATGGTTCGAAGACGTAGAAGACGGCTGGATCGTGGGCCTCAACTTCCCGGAATTTGTGGAGCGCGAATGGAAAAAATACCACCTCGATTATTACATCAACTTCGGCGGTACGCTCCACCTCGAAAACTGGCGAACCCTCAAACCCGTTGGGCTTTATACGCTCGTTGATAGCCTGATTATGAGGAGGCTTGGGGGGTAAGCAACGCCTTCATCACCTTCCTGAACTTTTCGACTTTAGGTTTCGAGACTTCATACACATACGGGTTGTCGGGGTGGACCCGGTAGTAGCCCTGATGATACACCTCTGCCGGATAAAACGCCTTGAACGGCACAACCTGCGTAACCACCGGGTCATCGAAATGCTCCGATTCATTGGTGCGCCGGATAGCGGCTTCGATGCGGGCTTTTTCGTCGGGGGTGCGGTAAAAAGCAACCGAGCGGTATTGAGTACCCCTGTCCGGTCCCTGCCGGCTGAGCGTGGTGGGGTCGTGGGCCGCGAAAAAAGCCGTTAGCAACGTATCGAACGGAATCACGTTGGGGTCATAATACACCTGCACCGATTCTGCATGGCCAGTTTGGTCGCTGCCAACCTGCTCGTAGGTTGGGTTTGCCACTTCGCCACCTGCGTAGCCCGACACCACCTCATGCACACCCCGGAGGCTTTCCAATTCTTCTTCTACGCACCAGAAGCAACCACCGGCCAGCGTGGCAACGGCTTCGCCCGGTTTAAGGGCGGGTAGTTTGGCGGGCGAGGTATCGGGCACCCCGGTGGCCGGCACCCCGGTGGCCGTTTGGTTGGTTGGTTTTTGACCGCATCCAGCCAGCAAAGCAAGGCTCAGGAGCGATAGGTGAAATAGTTTCATAGCTATTACATAACACATTTATCTGCCCTTTCATTTGCAAACGGCCCGCTTTTTTGACTATTTACCGGTTCATTCACAATCCCTTACTATACTACCTTACACGATGAGCGAAGAACAAAAGACCCAAGCCGAGCAGGCAGGCAGCAAAGTGGACGAGATCAAGGCGGCAGCCGCCGAACAAATCGACGCGGCCTCGGCCAAATTGAGCGACCTGAAAGAGCAGGCCGCCGAGAAAATTGCCGAACTATCGGCCAGCATCGACGTGGACGGTATGAAGGCCCAGGCCGCCGAAAAAATCGCCGATTTGCAGGCATCAGCTACGGAAGTAGCCGCCCAGGCATCGGCCAAATTAGACGAAGTCGCCGGGGAAGCCTCGGCCAAATTCGATGAACTCAAAGCAGCCGCCACCGAACAACTGGGCGAGATGCCCGAAAAACTAAATGAACTGAAAGCTGAAGCCGGTGAGAAGTTCGACGAACTGAAAGCCGAAGCCGCCGAACAACTCGAAGCTGCCGGGCAAAAGTTCGACGAGCTTCAGGCCGAGGCAGCTGTTCAGGTAGAAGCGGTCAAAGAAAAAGCAAAGGGTTTGTGGGGAAAACTATTCGGGAAGTAGGGCAAAACGTTTTGACGCAGAGAAGCGCGGAGTTGCACAGAGAAATTTCTTAGAAAACCCCGCGTTTCTGCGTGTCAAAACGTTTTGCAGTATAAAATTGGAATCTCGTTGCTACAAAATTATATTTATACCCAAAATTATCCTTGATCCCATGCAAGCCGCTACTGAGCCTAAATCGTCTTTGATGACCCTCGTTGATAAATTCTACGAATTTGAGCGGTCACAACCTACCAAGCTGTTTCTTCGCCAACCCGTTGGCGACTCTTTCATTGATTTCACCTGGGCGGAGACCGGGCGGCAGGCTCGTGTGTTAGCCACCTACCTGCACTCGCTGGGTTTGCCACCGGGGAGCAATATTGGGTTGGTCTCTAAAAACTGTGCCCATTGGATCATCGCCGACATTGCTATCATGATAAGCGGCCACGTGTCGGTGCCGTTTTATGCTACCCTCACGGCGGCCCAGCTCCATCAGGTGCTCGACCACAGCGGTTGCCCGGTATTGTTTGTGGGTAAATTAGACGACTGGAAAGGCATGAAATCTGGTGTCCCAACCGATATTGTCAGTATTCAGTTTCCTGATTATGAGGGCCCCGACGCTGATCTGGTGCAGTGGAACGACATCATGGGCCAAAACGAACCTATGGCGGGTGAGCATTATCCTGCTCTCAACGATCTGTTCACCATTATTTATACCTCCGGCACCACCGGCAACCCCAAGGGCGTAATGATGAATTACCGGGCAATGGCCGAGGCTTTGGCCAAAACCCGCCCCCTGATGCAGCACGACCTGCCCGAAACACGCTTTTTCTCGTACCTGCCCCTGTGCCACATTGCCGAACGTAACCTTGTAGAAGCCACCTGCCTAATGACTGGCGGTACTATTTACTTTGCCGAAACGCTCGAATCATTCGGTAAAAATCTGGCCACTGCCCGCCCTACGCACTTTTTGGCAGTGCCCCGCATCTGGACCAAATTCCAGTTGGGTGTTCTGGCCAAAATGCCCCAGAAAAAAATGGATATGTTTTTCCGCATTCCCATTCTGGGCAACATCGTGAAAAAGAAAATTCGGGAGGGGCTGGGCCTGAACGATGCCAAACTGATTCTGACGGGAGCCGCCCCCATGCCTACCAGCCTGATTAAATGGTTCCGGCGGTTGGGCATTGTTATTCAGGAAGCTTACGGCATGAGCGAGAACCTCGGCGCGGTGTCGATGATGCCGCCGAACAAGATAAAAGACGGAACCGTGGGGCAGTTGTATCCCGGCATGGAAGCCAAAACTGACCCAATTACTGGCGAAATCGCCACCCGGGCCGACTGGAACATGGTTGGCTATTACCGCGAACCGGAGCTAACGGCGCAAACTCTCCGCAACGGCTGGCTCTATACCGGCGATGTTGGGGAACTGGACGATGATAATTATTTGAAAATCACGGGCCGCGTAAAAGAAATGTACAAGACCGCCAAGGGTGAATACGTAGCACCGGCCCAGATCGAATTTGGCTTTTCGGATAATAACCTGATCGAGCAGATTTGTGTGGCCGGTCAGAATTTACCCCAGCCGGTAGCCCTTGTGGTACTTTCGGACCTTGGCCGTGCTGCCAACCGCGACAGTGTTACCGAAAGTCTGTCGGCCACTATGGATGCTCTGAACCCTAAGCTTCACTCCTACGAGCGTGTCAAAAAAGTGGTTGTTGTGCGTGATATCTGGACCATCGACAACAATATGCTGACGCCAACCATGAAAACAAAACGCAACATCGTCGAAGCTCATTACAACCCGTTTATGGAAGGTTGGTACGAGCGGACGGAATCCGTGGTTTGGGAATGATTATTTAACAAAACCCTCTTATCTTTCAGGCCGTAAACGCAACTGTTCTTTCAGCCTTTCTGTCTCTCTGTTTGAACGCCTTATCACTTCTTTCGTATGCCTTGGTTATCTCCCTATTCGCAACCCCTGACGACCGCCCAGGCAACGCACCTGCTTCGGCGGTCAACGCTCGGACCAACACTCGCTCAGGTCAAGCAGTTTACGGGTCTCAAACCCGATGCTGCCCTTAAATTGCTGCTGGCCGACCAGCCTATGCCTCCCCCACCGGTGGATGTGGTGACCATGAAAACGTTCATCAACCTGCCCTTCAATGTGGATATGCAGGGCCAACACGCCAACTTCCTGAAAAACTGGTGGCTCGGCCTGATGATTAATGAACAAACATCAGTTCGGGAAAAACTGGCTATTTTCTGGCAAAATCACTTCGTTTCAACCTACGCCACAGTGTCGGATGCGCGGTATCTGCATCGCCAACTCGACCTGATTCGCCAATATGCGACGGGGAATTTCCGGTCGTTTGTAATCGACATGACCAAAGACCCGGCCATGTTGCGCTACCTGAACGGAAACGTTAACGTAGCCAACAGACCCAACGAAAACTACGGGCGCGAACTACAGGAACTGTTTACCATCGGGTTGGGCGGCAACTACACCGAAGATGACGTGAAAGCTGCGACCCGTGTACTCACGGGCTGGGCCGACACGGGTTTTCGTAACGTAACTACCGCTGATATTGTTGTTGCCTTCCGGGCGAATCAGCACGACACAACCGACAAAAAATTCTCGGCAGCCTACGGGAATTACACCGTGAAAGGCAAAACCGGGAATACAGCAGGCGACGAAGAACTGGCCGACATGGTCGACATGATTCTGCGTCAGCCTGAAGCAGCCCGCTTCATTATCCGAAAACTGTACCGGTTCTACGTGGCTACCGAGATCACACCGGCCATCGAAACTAACTTCATTGAGCCATTGGCAAAAATCTATCGGGACAATAAGTACGAGCTCAAACCCGTGCTGACGGCCCTGTTCGGCAGCGATCATTTCTACGAAGAAAATCAGCGTGGGGCCATTATCCGCTCCCCTCTCGAACTCATGGTTGGGGTCATGCGGCATTTCAACCTGAAAGCCCCTGAGTCGGGAACAACGCCATTTAATTCACTAGGCGATTACCTGCGGGGCCGCGCCCGTGAGCAACAGATGGACGTTTTTGAGCAATCGACGGTGTTTGGCTACCGGCCCTATTACGACACGGGTTTAGACCGCATCTGGATTAGCGCCAACACCCTGGCATTGAGATCGTTGTTTACGGACCAGTTTTTGCGGGGTCAAATCAGATACAATAATATAACCTATGGACCTGATTCAGTGGAGGTTATCAGGGCACTCCCAACACCGAGTGACCCCGAAAAGCTGATTGAGGACCTCACTAACCAGCTATTTGCTGTACCCCTGCTGAAATCACAGCGGGATTTTCTGATCGATCAGATATTGGTGCCGGGGCTTCCGCGCTACGAATGGGAACTGGAATGGACCGATTACCTCAAAAATCCCAACGCAGCCCGCAAGATGAGCATCAAAACGAAGCTCGACAACCTGTTCATTTTCATGTTCCGCATGGCGGAGTTTCAAATGTCTTAATCCAACCGAGCCAACTCTTATGAAACGTCGCGATTTCATTCAATATGCAACTGCCGGTGCCATGACTCCGGTGGCACTTGGTGGCTACAGTGCCCAAGCCTATGGTCAGTCGTCGTTACTGAACTCTTTAGCATCGGTAGCCGATACCAACGACCGGGTGCTGGTTCTGATTCAGCTCAACGGCGGCAACGACGGTCTGAACATGATTATCCCGCTCGACCAGATGAGCGTGTACAATAACATCCGAAGCAACATTGCCATTCAGGAAAGCAAAGTAGCCCGCCTAACCAACACACTCGTGACGGGTATTCACCCCGCTATGGCAGGGGTACGCGATCTGTTTAATGAGGGGAAAGTGTCTATTGTTCATTCGGTGTCGTATCCGTCAGCCTCGCAGTCGCACTTTCGGGCCAGCGACATCTGGTTTACGGGGGCCAGCAGCAACCAAACCCTCACAACGGGTTGGTTGGGACGGTATCTGGACACGGAATTTCCCGGCTATCCCGAAAAATACCCCAGCGCGGCTATGCCCGACCCACTCGCCATTCAGATCAACTACATTACCTCAACAGCACTGCTCGGCCCATCGCAGTCGATGGCGATTGCCCTGCAAAACCCCGACACATTTGCCACGCTCGTGGGCGACAAGGTGAGCATCGACCCCAGCACAACGGCCAATACACCCTCCGGACGCAGCATTGCTTTTATCCGGCAGCAGCAGATTACGTCGGTGCAGTATGCCGGGCAGATAAAAGTCGCAGCCGCCAAAGGTAAAAATTTAGTGGCCTACCCCACTGGCAACTCCTTAGCCGACCAGTTGAAAATTGTGGCCCGGCTGATTCACGGAGGAATGCGTACCAAAGTTTATTACGTGTCCATTGGCGGCTTCGATACCCACGCCACCCAGACCGATGCCACCGATACAAGCATCGGCGCCCATGCCAATTTGCTCAAGCAGGTTTCTGACGGCATCAAAGCATTTATGGACGACCTGCGGGTGCTTGGTATCGACAAGCGGGTAGCCGGTATGACATTTTCGGAATTTGGCCGGCGGGCGGGGTCCAACAGTGCGCGCGGCACCGACCACGGGCAGGCGGCTCCGCTATTCGTGTTTGCCGGTGAGGGTATCAAAACCCAGTTTGTGGGCAAAAACCCCAACCTCTCGGACCTCGACAATAACACGATTAAAATGCAGACCGATTTCCGCTCGGTTTATTCGGCGCTGCTCACCGATTGGCTTGGCGAAACAACCAATACCTCAACCAGTGTGCTGCTGAAAGGCTACGACCCCGCGCCCATGTTCCGGCAGATTGTGGCCGCAACGGAAGACCCATTTGTAACCTTCCGAATGTATCCGAACCCGGCAGTGAGCGATGTCATGATCGAATCGGAATTATTCGGGCCGGGTGGTGTCCAGTCGCTGCGAGTGGTCGACATGACCGGGCGGCAGCTGAACGTGCCGGTGGAGCGGCTCAACAACGATGCTTACCGCCTGAGTGTGCGCGAGCTACCCATTGGCAATTATGTAGTGGCGGTGGAAGCTAATAAGCGAAAACTAACAAATCGGCTAATGGTAAGTCGGTAAAACCTACCTCGAGTTTTGGAAAGGCGCGTGTTTGGTAACCTGTATCACCGGGTAGACCAGACACGCGCCTTTCTGACTTTACAGGATTAAAATTATTAATCGGTATCACCAAAAAAAACACTGATTTAAAGAAAATAGGCATGTATTTGCTTAAAAATAAACAACTATATTTATAGTAATACACATTTTTACATGTTTTTCTTGCAAAAGTCGATTTTTTTAAATCTTTTTGTTCTGTTAATACGTTAACAAACTAACCGGAAATTAGCTTTCACAAAGCAATATCCCTACAGACAAAAGATCAACTTCATTCGATAAATTAAGTACCGTTATGTTGACTACCGATTTTCAATCAATGGATGTACGGGAACAGCTTAGCCTTACCTACAAAGAAGGTACGCTACTGTCGAGCCTTACAAGCAACACTCAAATGCGGAGTCTTTATTACTTAGATTCCCACTTTGTCGATATTACCTGTGTACCAGTTTTAAAAGGCTGGTTTACAACCTGGCAGGTTTCATCGATCCGTCATTATCTTGATATGCCTTCCAATACACTATGTCTTGACGAATTCATCGCCGGCTATTCGGTAGATGACCTGATGAAATAGACAGGGAAATAGCCACGTTTAGACCTATAACAAACAGGGAGGGCCATTATTCATTCCAATGAATAATGGCCCTCCCTGTTTTCAGCCGGTTTCTATTGACTTAGCTGTAGCCGGGCCCCTATCAGAAAAACCAAACGGCCACCCGAATCGTAACGAATACGTTGGGCATAATGGAGCATCAAAGAAGGTAATGTAACGCTATGCCGAATCAGGACGGGGTCCGTGCTGACGGGTATCCGATTACACGACCATACTGCCGGGTCGGTCCAGTTACCGGCAGAAACAGTTTGCATAATCGAGCAGGACTGCACCGAGACCGTCACCGTCACCGGGCTACCCGCAACAAGGCCCGTTCCGCAGGTATTACTCACCCGGACAAGTGAATAGCTGGTTGTGTTGGCGGGCGAAACGCCCACCACGTAGGGGGAACCGCTGATGCCATTAAAACTTTGACCGGTGTTCAGCGTTAGGGCAAAAGGCGGGCTTCCGAGCAACGTCACCAACAGGCTTGTGGTTTGACCAGGCATGATGATTACGTTGCCGCTGAGCGTGGCGGTGGCCGTTTGGCAGGGCGTGCTGAAATAACCGGATTCTGAAAACGGCGACCGTTGCCCATTGGCGCATATAGCCTGAAGCTGAATGTAATAGCCCGTGTTTCCTGTCAATCCGCTTAGGCTCCCCACTGAGCCGGTGTACGTTGTATTATTGAGCCAGACCTCCGGTGTGATTGGCCGATACCGTAGCTTATAGCTTTGGCCCGATTGCGTTGACCAGCGGATGGTGGCTGCATTGGCCGTAACGACCGAGGCATAGGGATTGGCAGGCATTCCGCAACTGGCCGTAAACTGACGAACGGGGGTAAAGCTTGTGGTTCCTCCGCCGGGGCAGTTCGTTTGCACCTGCCACTCATAAACGCCGTTCTCACTAAGACCAGCCACTGTAAAGCTGATTGCATTCAGGTTATTCTGCGTATTCCAGGTGGTGTTACCAACAAATCGCCAGCGGAGGTTATAGGTGACCGGAGCCGACGAGGACCATTGATAAGCCCAGGTTAGCTGCGCCACCGACATATTCAGCGTTTCGGCCAGGAGGTAAGGTTCAGGACACGTCAGCGTGAACGACTGAACCGCCGAAGGAGTGATGGGTTGGCCCTGCGAACAAACTGACTGTATCCACCACTCATAAGCCTGCCCGTAGGTCAGCCCGTTGAAATTATAAGCCGTGTAAACGGCGGGAATAGTAGTCCAGGTACTCATTCCGGCCTGTCGCCATTGCAAGGTGGCCGAATAAACGTTGGGTGGCAAGTCCCAGGCCACCGAAGCGGTGGTTGTTCCCCGACCAATCAGCCGCAGGTTGGTGGGGGGCCTCCCGCAGTCCAGTAGTACCTGCACCGAAATACTACGGCTGTAGGGATCGATGGAGCCACAGGCGTTGGCCAATGCGGCAAGCCCTACATACCAGTCAAGATAGTAATAGTTAGAATTAGTGAGGGATGTAGTAAAGGAAAAAGGGGAGGTTTGCACGTTGGTAAATTCCTGACCGTTGTTGAGAGTAAACGACCAGGGAGCCGCTCCGCTCAACGAGGCTACCAGCGTGATGGGGATACCCGAAAGAGCCGTTTGGGGGCCGGTCAGTGTGAGCAGCCCTGGCGGGGCACAACTGGCCGTGGTAAATGAAACTGGCACGGTGTAAGCACAGAAATAACCGTTTGAGCCAACCGGCCCCAGCCGGATTTCATAGGCTGTATTACGCTCCAGATCAAGAATCGTGTACTGAGTGGTGGCTGATCCTGACGAATAGGCTTGAAACCAGCCAGTGGCTCCTGCCTTTCGCCATTCGATATACATAGCGGTTATTGTTGGGGCTGACCAACTCACCCGTACCGATTGGGCCTTGATGTCTGAGACAATCAGCGTGGGCAAGATGCAGTTCGTGTAGAAGAATTGTGTTGGCATAAAAGCCGATTGTGACCCATTGGAACAGTTTGTCTGAACGCTCCACTCAATGGTTTGTCCACTTGGCAAGCCCGTCAATAGCAGTGAGCTTACGGTAACTAACTCCGACAGCGTCCAGACAGAGGCATTGGGTAAGCGCCACCGGACTACATATTGCTCCCCAGATACTGACCACCAGGTAACGCGGGCTGTTGTTGAGCCTACGGACGAAGCATAGCCACTAAAGGGGGGACTACAGGCCGTGGTGAACGTTCGGATAGCCGAGAATGCCGATGAACCTCCGGCTCCGCAAAGGCCTCTTACCTGCCATTCGTAAACCTGCCCAGGCGTAAGATTGCTCAATAAATAACTGGAAGCTGACAGATTCGGCACGATTGTCCAGTCGGTGACACCCTGAAGTCGCCAGCGAACCTCATACGAACTTGCTCCGGCCCAGCCCCAGCCGAGGGTGGCGGTTGATGTCGCAATTTGTTCGTAGAGATCATCTGGCACCGGACAGGTTAACGTAAAACTGCGCGGTGCCGAATACGCCGAGGTCGTTCCGTTTGGACAGAGCGTGGCCACGCGCCATTCATAGGCACTTCCGAGGGTTAGATTGTTGAGGTAAAAGCCTGGATAGAACTGAGAGGGGGCGGTGTTCCAGTTGGTTGCATTGGCGGGTTTCCATTGAAGATAATAGGCCCGGTAGCCGAGGTTCTCCCAAATCAGGTAGGCCGAAGTACTGGTCAAATCCGTTTCGATCAGGTCATCTGGTGGCGCACAGTTGATGGTTACACTCACCGAATTCCCCATCGAACCGCTCAGGCAACCCGATGTCAGTGCCAATAGCCGGTAGGCAACGTTAGCGGTAGGAGAACCCGTTACCACCGCCGTAGGTGAAGTGAAGGTCAGCGAATAGTATTGGCCTGGTAAATTATAGTCATTCTGAGCGGGAGTCACCTGCGTATTGACAACCCAGGGTCCATCGCCGGTAAACGATAGGGTCAGAGCCACGGGCCGCCCACTGACCGACGTAGCCGGAACCGGCCCCTTCAGCGTGGCTGTAGGGGTTTGCCGGATGCTTAGCGGAGGTGTTTGATCGGGGTCGATATCCGGCGCGGCAGTTGATAGCCGAATTCGGTAGGCCGTTCCGGTTGGTAGTGATCCGGGAAGTTCTACGGTCAGCAGCCCTCCCAAACCGATTGTCAGCAGCAGAGGGGCGGCAAAACTCCCACCTGCGTCTGAAAGTTCGGCCCGCACCGACACGGTACTGAGGTTGCCTCCACCCGTCAGGGTATAGGGAATCAACAGCGATTGCCCTGAACAGTAACTGAGGCTGTTTAGTTGCTCCACCCGAATCCGGGCCTGGCTGTTGGCAGGTTCAACACGGATACCAAAATCCTGCACGGCACCCTGAACCGGCACAAAACAGGCCGTTGGCGCTGTTTCGCCATCGCACACCACCACCCGCATCCGCAGGGTTTGCCCAGTGGGTGCATTGGCCGGTATGGCTACTGTTCCGGTTTCGTCGCCAATCTGGGTGCTGAATGCCCGCTCGGTGGCTTCATCAAACGAGCCATCATTATTCCAGTCTACATAAACCCGGCGATAAAGATTGTTAAAGGGGGCATCAATAGTGATTGTGTACGACTGCCCGGCCCGTAAAGTAGCCTGTTGATTACAGCTCATATCCTGATAAAGGAGCGGCTGGAAGCCATAAAAATTTGTTTGGCTATCCATAGTCCCGATTCTTACCCGCGCAATTCCTTCCACCTGATAGTTTGTTACCGTACTTGAAAGGGCTGAGGTGGGCTGGCAGGCCACTGGAACGAGAGCCTCAGCCGTTGTCGGCGGAAAAGCGTAGGGCGAATTAACAAACCGGTTCAGGCTGCCCGCCAGATAACCCCGCATCCGGGCGATTTGGCCGGGGGTAAAAATATACTTGCTACAGCCATAACTCATAATGTTTCGCCCAATCCGGCCAAAAGCCCGGCCACTACAACTGTTGATGGTAGCCTCCGACTCCGTTGCGCAGACCAGCAGCGGCCGATCTTTCAGGTGCGGGTCTGTATCGGCCACTTCGTCGCCCTGCGTGAAGGGATTAGCATTCGGTGGGCAGTTAACATTGTCATCGCCACCCTGGAAAGTATGATGCAGAAACAGCACGTGGCCCATTTCGTGCGCCATCAGGTCATTATAGGGGCCACTGGAACTTATATAGGGCGCACTGGTTGTAATCTCCCCGCCAAACCCAGCCCAGCCCCCGGCCCCCGTTACCCGCCAGAAAACCCGCACGATAACGGCCTGTTGCCCCATCTCATTGAGCGCAGGGCCAGCCAGATTACGTAGCTTCTGCTGAATGTCGATATCCTTATAATCAACCCCCGCTACCTGATAGCCCGGTACGGAGCGGCCATCGATCCGTACCACCCCATTGAGGGGCAGACAGTCAGGGCCACGACGGGCCATCACAAACTGAATGCGGCTATCAGTGCCACCATCAGCATACAACGACGAACTGGCCCCAAACTCGCGATTCATAAGTTCCACCTGCGCCTGCAAAGCCGATTCGGCAACATTACTGCCCGTGCCGGTTGGTTCACCGAGGTGATACACCACAAATAAAACCGGAATTGTTAGCAGGGCATCGTTGGCCGCTTTGTCGATCGTTTGAATGGCTCTCGCATTTAGCACAAACTGACGATACATCGAATCCGTTACCATCCGTTGCCGGGTGTAGTCATCGGTGCCGCAGTCAGTAAAGGACTGCGAGAAAACAGACTGGGCTACCAGCCAAAAAAGCAAGGTGCAAGTGTAACCCGACCAGGGACTTATTAGACGTAGTGAGGACATTGTGCCAGAATAGTTTATGGTGAATGAAAGACCGGAGGCAATAATTTCAAAGGTATCCAACAACGGATACCTTTGAAATTTACTTTATTATTCGGTGATTTACACAAGCCACCAGTACAATACCCAACGGCTCAACTATCGAAAACCGCCTTTCGGTTGTACCTTCGCGTCTCTGACAAAACCCTCTAAACCGATTTATATGCAACAGAAAATCCGGCGTGAAGACGCCCTCGACTACCATTCCAAGGGTCGCCCAGGGAAACTAGAAGTCATCCCTTCAAAAGAATATAGCACACAGCGTGACCTGTCACTGGCCTACTCGCCGGGTGTGGCCGAACCCTGTTTAGCCATTGCCGAAAATATCGAAGACGTTTATAAATACACCGGCAAAGGCAACCTCGTGGCCGTTATCTCCAACGGAACGGCGGTTCTGGGCCTTGGCGACATTGGCCCCGAAGCCGGTAAACCCGTGATGGAAGGCAAAGGATTGTTATTCAAAATCTACGCCGATATCGACGTATTCGACATTGAACTGAATACGAAAGACGTCGACGAATTTGTGCGTACCGTGAAGATTCTGGAGCCGACCTTCGGCGGGGTGAACCTCGAAGATATAAAGGCCCCGGAATGTTTCGAGATCGAGGAGCGTCTCAAAAAAGAGATGAATATCCCGATCATGCACGACGATCAGCACGGAACGGCTATCATTTCGGGCGCGGCTTTGTTAAACGCGCTGGAACTGGTCGGGAAAAAGATCGACGAGGTAAGAATCGTGGTGAATGGTGCAGGGGCATCGGCCATTTCGTGTTCCAAACTCTACATTGCCCTCGGAGCCAACGTCAAGAATATCGTGATGTGCGACTCCAAAGGTCCCATCCGTTCTGACCGCACCGATTTGGACGAACGCAAGGGCATTTTTGCGACAGACCGCGATGTGCATTCGCTGGAAGAAGCCTTTGTGGATGCCGACGTGTTCATCGGACTCTCAAAGGGCAACGTGGTGAGTCAGGCGATGGTGCAGAGCATGGCCAACGACCCGATTGTGTTTGCGATGGCCAACCCCACCCCCGAAATCAGCTACGAGGAAGCAATGGCGGCTCGGCCCGATCTGATTATGGCAACGGGTCGTTCCGATTACCCCAATCAGGTGAACAACGTGTTGGGTTTCCCCTATATTTTCCGGGGTGCGCTTGATGTTCGGGCTACGGAAATCAACGAACCTATGAAACTGGCGGCTACCTTGGCCCTGGCAGAGCTCGCCAAAAAGCCCGTTCCCGATCTGGTAAACCTGGCTTATAGTACTGACAACCTGATGTTTGGGCGTACTTACATTATTCCTAAACCTGTTGATCCACGCTTGCTGGTAACGGTGGCACCAGCCGTCGCGCGGGCTGCCATGGAATCGGGCGTGGCCAAATACCCGATCACCGACTGGGAAGCCTACGAGGGTCAATTGGCCCGGCGATTGGGACAGGACAACCGGATTTCAAGGGTAATTCTGAACAAGGCTAAGTCGGCCCCAAAACGAGTTGTTTTTGCCGATGCCGAAAACCTGAAAGTGTTGAAAGCGGCTCAACAGGTGCTGGACGAAGGCATTGCGCACCCCATTTTATTGGGTGAAACGGCTATGATCCGGAAGATGATCGAACAGTATAACATCGACCTCGGCGACACCCCGATTATTGACCCCCGCGCCCTAGAGCAGGAAGCCATGATTGGGCAGTTTGCAGATATGTACTTCCAGAAACGGCAACGGAAAGGGGTAACTATCCGCGAAGCCCGCCGACTTATGTACTACCGGAATTATTTTGGGGCCATGATGGTAGAAACCGGCGCAGCCGACGCGCTTATTTCGGGCCTGACACGCAACTACCCCGACACGATTCGGCCTGCCCTCCAGGTAATTGGCCGCGACAAAGGTGTGAAAAAGGTGGCCGGTATGTACATTCTGCTCACCAAACGCGGGCCGCTATTTTTCTCCGACACCACCGTGAATTTCAACCCCACCGCCGAGGAGATTGTGGAAATCACCGAACTGACCGCCAAAGCCGTGGAGCAGTTCAACATTAAGCCCCGCATTGCGCTTGTCACCTACTCCAACTTTGGCAGTGCCAAAGGCGACGATGCCGAGAAAATGAACAAGGCCGTGGAAATGTTGCATCAGCGCAACCCCGACATGGTGGTGGACGGCGAAATTCAGGCTCACTTAGCGTTCAATACCGACTTGCTCAAGCAAAATCACCCCTTCAGCAAACTCATCGACGAAGGAGCCAACACCCTGATTTTTCCGAACTTATCGGCCTCAAACATTGCCTATAACCTGATGTCTGAAGTAGGCGGAGCGGACGCGATTGGCCCCATTCTGTTGGGCCTTCGTAAGCCGGTACACGTGTTGCAGCTCGGCTCGTCGGAACGCGAAATCGTGAACATGGTGGCCATCGCGGTGGTGGAAGCACAAGGAAAATGAGAATCTTAACCGGTATCCAGTCCAGCGGTCGTCCGCATTTGGGCAACATTCTGGGGGCTATCGCTCCCGCCATCAAGCTATCGCAGGAAGCAGGTAATGAGTCGTTTCTGTTCATTGCCGACCTGCATTCGCTCACCACGCTGCGGGATGGCGAGTCGCGCCGGGAGTTCGTTCGGGCCATTGCCGCTACGTGGCTGGCTTTTGGCTACGACACCACCCAAAACACGATCTGGCGGCAATCGCGGGTGTCCGAACATGCGGAGTTGGCGTGGTATCTGAACTGCTTCACGCCCATGCCAATGCTTGAGAACGCCACGTCGTATAAAGACAAGGTGGAAAAGTTGGGCAGTTCGGCGGTAAGCGCGGGGCTGTTTACATATCCGATTTTGCAGGCGGCTGATATTTTGCTGTACGATGCGGATTTAGTACCGGTGGGTAAGGATCAGCGGCAACACATCGAGATGACCCGCGATATTGCATCGTCGGTGAATCATCAGTACAATTCGGAGGTGTTCGTGTT
>Ga0105048_10009472_pt1 | contig 15489 bp, 13 predicted proteins | sample MAT05_FD_78382 | JGI IMG/M metagenome (GOLD analysis project Ga0105048, IMG submission 78382) | Freshwater microbial communities from Lake Fryxell liftoff mats and glacier meltwater in Antarctica - MAT-05 | ecosystem: Environmental > Aquatic > Freshwater > Ice > Liftoff microbial mat | place... | reverse complement strand
GTCGTGGAGGATCTTGCGCGCCGCCGAGCCGGCCGGGTAGCCGGTGAGGTACCAGGTCACGTGCTTGCGGAAGTCGAGCAGCGCCCGCTGCTCACCGAGGTGGTCGACGAGCAGCGCCGAGTGCCGGGCCATCGTGTCGAGCACCTCGCCGAGCGGGGGAGGGGCGGCCGGCGCCCGACCGGCGAACGCGTCGGCGAGGTCGCCGAAGAGCCACGGCCGGCCCAGGCAGCCGCGGCCGATGACCACGCCGTCGCACCCCGTCTCGCGCATCATGCGCACGGCGTCGGTGCCCTTCCAGATGTCGCCGTTGCCGAGCACCGGGATGGTCGTGACCGCCTGCTTGAGGGTGGCGATCGCCGACCAGTCGGCGGTGCCCGAGTAGAGCTGGGCCGCGGTACGGCCGTGGAGGGCGACTGCAGCGCAGCCTGCCTCCTCGGCCACCCGCCCGGCGTCGAGGTAGGTCGGGAGCGAGTCATCGATGCCGATGCGGAACTTCACCGTCACCGGGACGGCACCGGCGTTGTCGACCGCAGCGCCGAGGAGGGCGGCGAGCAGGCCGGGACGGGCGGTCAGCGCGGCCCCACCCCCGTGGCGGGTGATCTTGCGCACCGGGCAACCGAGGTTGATGTCGATGTGGTCGACGTGCCCCTCGGTGGTGAGGCGGCGGACGGCCTCGCCCATCGAGCGGGGGTCGGAGCCGTAGAGCTGGATCGAGCGAGGGGTCTCATCCGGACCGAACGCGGCGCGCGCCCAGCTCTTGTCGCTGTCCTCCACGAGCCCCCGGGCGGTCACCATCTCGCTCACGAACAGACCGGCCCCGTGATCGCGGCAGATGCGCCGGAACGCCGTGTTGGTGATCCCGGCCATCGGCGCCAGCACCACCGGCGGCGAGACCTCGAGCGGCCCGATGCGCAACGGGGCGACGCTCACCGAGGCCGGAGCAGCAGCTGTCGGCGTGGCGCCGGGGCCGGAGCGGACGGTGTCGATCACCCATCCAGCGTGGCTGGCCCGTGGCCCCACCGTCCAACGGACGTCCACGGCCGCCCCCGACGCTCACGGTCCGAGGGGTGGGTGCGGCGTGCTGAGGGTCGTGGGGGAGTCCCGGTGTAGGTTGCCAACCATGACCGCGCAGATGCTCGACGGTGAAGCCGTCGCCGCCCAGATCAAGGCCGAGCTCGTCCACCGGGTGGAGCTGCTCATCGACCGGGGCCTCACCCCGGGGCTGGGAACGGTGCTGGTCGGCGACGACGGTCCCTCGGCCAACTACGTGGCCATGAAGCACCGGGACTGCACCGAGCTGGGCTTCATCAGCCGCCACGAGCACCTCCCGTCGTCCGCCACCCAGGCCGATGTGCTGAAGGTGATCGCCGAGTTCAACGGCGACCCGTCGGTTGACGCGTACCTGCTGCAGTACCCCTTCCCCGGCCACCTCGACTTCGAGGGCGCGCTGCTCACCGTCGACCCGGACAAGGACGTCGACGGCATCCACCCCGTCAACCTCGGCAAGCTCGTCCAAGGGGTGAGCGGGCCGCGGTCGTGCACGCCGGCTGGAATCGTCGCGCTGCTCACGCACTACGGCGTCCCCATCGCCGGCCAGCATGTCGTCATCGTCGGGCGCGGCCTCACCATCGGCCGCCCACTGGCCAACCTGCTCACCCTCAAGAGGCCCGATGCCAACGCGGCGGTCACCGTCGTGCACACCGGCGTCGCCGACATCGGTGCGTACACCCGCCAGGCCGACATCCTCGTCGCGGCCGCAGGTTCACCGGGCCTCATCACCGCCGACATGGTCAAGCCGGGCGCCGTTGTGGTCGCCGCCGGCGTGTCCTTCGAGGGCAAGACCATCGTGTCCGACGTCGCCGAGGACGTCGCTGAGGTCGCCTCCTGGTTGTCGCCGCGGATCGGCGGGGTGGGTCCCATGACCCGCGCCCTGCTGCTGTCCAACGCCGTCGACGCCGCCGAGCGCCACGCCGGGTGAGCGGACCGGACACCTTTGCGGGCGCCACCGCCGTCCGCCCGGATCCCGATGTCGGCGGACGCTGGCACGCGGACATCCCGCCGGGCTGGAACTCACCCGGGGGCATCCACGGAGGCGTGCTCGCCGCGACGATCCTGCGCGCGGTGCAGGCGGAGGTCGCCGATCCCGGGCTCCGGCTCCGGTCGGCGCACGTGTCGTTCCGGTCGCCGCCGACCGACCCCAACCTGGTGGTCGATGTCACCGTCGCCCGGCGCGGCGGCATCACCGCGCACCTCGAGGCGACGGCTCGGGGCGCCAGCCAGACCGACCCCTCCACGGCGGTCACGACGCTCTTCACCCGCGACAAGCTCGACGACACCTACCTCGACGCGGTCTACCCGGATGCGCCCCCGCCCGACGACACGGTGCCGTGGTCCGGGGCCAGCGACGCCTTCGTGGATGCGCCCCTGTCGAAGCCGCCGGTGTTCGACCACCTCGAGATGCGCTCGGCCGACGGTGGCGATGCGTACTCCGGGCCGGACGCCCCGCTGGGTCGCCGGGCCTTCGCCTACCGGTGGGCGCGGTACCGCACCCCCGTCGCCGATGCGGCCGGGGCGATCGACCCGCTCATGCTCGTGCCGATCGCCGACTTCCCGGGTGTGGCCGTCTGGTCCCGCTACCGCGAGGACGAGACCCTCACGTTCGTCACCAGCCTCGAGTTCGACATCCACTTCCTCGAGCCGCCCACCGACGAGTGGATCCTCGGCGAGGTGCGCTCGCGGTGGATGGGCGGTGGCTACGCCTGGACCGAGACCGACCTGTGGAGCGGTGACCGGCTGGTCGGCGTGTCGAGCCAGATGATGCTGCTGCGCTCGATGGGCATCCGTACCGCCAGCCCCTGACCCAACGGGTTGTGGCCCGAGGGTCCGAGGGTCCGAGCTCCGGCGATGCGAGCGCAGGGAGCGGCACGGCCGTCCGCCCTTCGGTTCGGGCCGACGCCGGGGTGGGCCTCCGTGCCGGGGGCCGGCTGCGAGCGATCGGTCGCCTACGCTTCGTTGCCTATGGCCAAGATCCGAGACTCGCTCGCCGCCGGTCAGACCTTCTCGTTCGAGTTCTTCCCGCCGAAGTCCGACGAAGCGGCCCGAGACCTCGAGAAGACGATCGGCGAGCTGCAACCCCTCGACCCCTCGTTCGTCTCGGTCACGTACGGGGCCGGCGGATCGACCCGGGAGCGAACCCGCGACATCGTCGTGCACATCCAGCGGGACCTCGGCATCACGTCGATGGCGCACCTCACCTGCATCGCCCACACCCGTGAGCAGCTCGCCGACCTCCTGGTCGAGTACCGCGAGGCGGGCATCGACAACATCCTGGCCCTCGCCGGCGACCCGCCCCAGGACCTCGACGACTACCCGCGCGAGCTCACGTTCGCGACCGAGCTCATCGAGCTGGTGCGCGAGGTCGGGGACTTCTCCGTCGGTGTGGCCGCGCACCCCGAGCTGCACCCGCGCTCGGGAGGCGACCGCGACCTCGACCGTCGCTACCTCGCCGCCAAGTTGGCCGCGGCCGACTTCGGGATCACCCAGTTCTTCTTCGAGGCCGAGCCCTATCTGCGCATGATCGACGAGCTCACCGCGCTCGGCAACGACACCCCCGTCCTGCCCGGCATCATCCCGGTCACCAACGCCAAGCAGGTGAAGCGGTTCGCCCAGCTGGCGGGTGCCGACTTCCCGGCCGGACTGGCCGAGCGGTTCGACGCGGTGGCGAACGATCCCACCGAGGTCCGCAAGGTGGGGGTCGCCCTCGCCACCGAGCTGTGCCAGACCCTGCTCGACGAGGGCGTGCCCGGCATCCACTTCTACACGCTCAACCGATCCACCGCGACCCGCGAGATCTACGCCAACCTCGGCCTCGGCCTCGGCGCCGTCGGCGGGTGAGCGACCAGGCGACGAGCGCTGACTCCCGGGGCGCCGCCCCCGCCACGAGACCGCAGCGACGTTCGAGCTCGTTGCTCAGCTGGGTCCTCACCGTCGGCATCGCGGTCATCGTCGCCCTGGTCGTGCGGGCGTTCGTGTTCCAGATGTTCTGGATCCCGAGCGAGTCCATGACCCCGACCCTCGAGAAGGGTGACCGGGTCCTCGTCACCAAGCTCGGTGACGTCACCAGCCCGACCCGCGGCGACATCGTGGTGTTCAGCCGACCACCTTCCCTCGCGAGCGGCGAGGAGCACCTGATCAAGCGGGTGATCGGCCTTCCCGGCGACCGGGTGGCCTTCGTCGACGGCCAGGTGTTCATCGACGAGGCACCGCTCGCCGAGCCCTACCTCCCCGAGGGCACCGAGACCATCGACCTCTCGACGCCGGGCTGCACGCTCGAGGCGCCCTGTGCGGTGGGCCCCGGCCAGCTCTGGATGATGGGCGACAACCGCGACCAGTCGGCCGACTCGCGGCGCTTCGGTGCCATCGAGTCCTCGACCGTGGTCGGTCGGGCCTTCGTCACCGTCTGGCCGATCAGCCGGTTCGGCGGTCTGTGACCGAAGCCGGGTCGGGGTCGGTCAGTGCGGTGAGGGCCGACGGCGCAGCAGGCCCTGGGACGTGGCGGTGGCCAGCAGGGTGCGGTCGGGGCCCAGGACCGAGCCCACCGAGGTGACGCCGCCGTCGGCGACCGAGCCGCGGCTGCGGAGCAGGCGCCACTCGGTGGAGGGCACCAGGTGCGCTCCCGGACGCCACGCGATGGAGAGGTCGAGGCTGAGGAGGTCGGTGTCGGTCCAACCGGTGACCTGACCCGGCGCGTCGAACAGGTGGGCATCGAGGTGGAGCACGTCGGCCATCTGGGCGAACGGGAGCGGGTCGCGACCGAGGTCACGCGGTGCCAGCATCCGGGCCCAGAGGCTGATCTCGGGCCGGCCCCGGGCGAAGCCGGCCCACGAGGTCGGGTAGTCCACACCGGCACGTTCGGCGAACAGCAGCGCCGGCCACTCGTGGGTGAGCCAGTCGACCGGCTCGGCACCGTCGGGACCCGGCCCCTCGGAGGTCTCCTCCACCGCGACCGCCGCGGGTGCGGCCCAGCCGTCGGCGAGCCACGCGGTCGCGAGGAGGATCGCCCGGCCGTCCTGGCGCACCGTGGCCCGAGCGGCCGCGGCCGTCCGCCCCGTGCGGAGCGGTTCCACCTCGATCTCGACCGGGCCGACGACGCCCGCCTCGAGGAACGTGACCGCCAGCGAGGCGGCCACCGGGTGCACCGAACCGGTCAGGAGGGCGCCGAGAGCGAGGGCTGCGGTGTAGCCGCCGAAGGCGCGGTCGCCGAAGCACCAGCGCTCCGGCAACCGGCGGGTGAACCCGCCGTCGATCGCCTGCAGGGTGAAGTCGTCGGGGTCGAGCACGCCGGGAACGGTATCGCCCCCGACGACGGCCCCGCCGGGGTCAGCAGGGGTGAAACGGCGAGATCGAGAACCCGAGGACAGGTGTGCCACAGATCCGGCCACGGCGGGGCGCCCGGGAGAGGGGGCCGGTACCGTGAGAGGTCCAGCAACCGGCTTCGCCGCAAAGGGGGGTCCCGTGAGGGATCAGGACAAGCTCTACATCAACGGCGCCTGGGTGCCGTCCACCGGCACGGGCACCATCGAGGTCATCGACGCCAACACCGAAGAGGTGATGGGTCACATTCCCGAGGGGACCCCCGACGACGTCGACCGCGCCGTGCAGGCCGCCAAGGAGGCGTTCAAGACCTGGGGCTTCACCGATCGCGAGGAGCGCTCGAAGTACGTGGCGGCCATCGCCGCCGGTCTCGCCGAGCGCAGCCCGGAGATCGCCGAGGTCATCTCCCGCGAGGTCGGCATGCCGGTGCTGTTCTCGAACCTCATCCAGGCCGGCCTGCCCGCCGGCAACATGGCCAACTACGTCCAGCTCCTCGACGACTTCGAGTTCGAGCAGACGATCGGCAACTCGCTCGTGGTCCGCGAGCCCATCGGCGTGGTGGGGGCCATCACCCCCTGGAACTACCCGCTGCACCAGATCGTGGCCAAGGTCGCGCCTGCCCTCGCGGCGGGTTGCACCGTGGTGCTCAAGCCCAGCGAGGTCGCTCCCCTCAACGCCTTCATCTTCGCCGAGATCATCGACTCGGTCGGTCTCCCGCCCGGCGTGTTCAACCTCGTCACGGGCGTCGGCCCAGTTGTGGGCGAGGCCATCGCCGCCCACCCCGACGTCGACATGGTCTCGTTCACCGGCTCGACCCGGGCCGGCAAGCGCGTCACCCAGGTGGCGGCCGAGACCGTCAAGCGCGTCGCCCTCGAGCTCGGCGGCAAGTCGGCCAACGTCATCCTCGACGACGCCGATCTCGAGGCGTGCATCCCTCCGGGCGTGCAGTTCGGTGCGTTCATGAACTCCGGTCAGACCTGCTCGGCCCTCACCCGCATGGTCGTGCCCCGCGAGTTGCAGGACACGATCGTCGAACTGGCCGTGGCCAAGGCCGAGTCCATCAACGTCGGTCCGGCCGATTCGGGCGCCGACCTCGGCCCGCTCATCTCGGCCGCACAGCGCGACCGCGTGCGCAACTACATCCAGCAGGGCATCGATGCCGGCGCCACGCTCGCCACCGGCGGGATCGAAGCCCCCGACGGCCTCGACACCGGCTACTTCGTGAAGCCCACGATCTTCGCCGACGTCACCAAGGACATGACCATCGCCCAGGAGGAGATCTTCGGTCCGGTGCTCGTGATCATGCCCTACGACTCCGAGGAGGAGGCGCTCGAGATCGCCAACTCCACCGTCTACGGCCTCGCCGGCGGCGTGCAGTCGGGGGACCTCAACCGGGCCAAGGCCTTCGCCCGCAAGATGCGCACGGGTCAGGTCGAGGTCAACGGCGGCGGGTTCAACCTGTCGGCTCCCTTCGGCGGCTACCGCCAGTCCGGCAACGGCCGCGAGCTGGGCCCCTTCGGCCTCGAGGAGTTCCTCGAGGTCAAGTCGATGCAGCTCCCCGCCTGATCACCGGGTCTCCTGTTCAACCGATCGTCTGGCGCCTCCCGCCTGCTGACGAGCGTCGCGGCCGCCCTCCGGGGCGGCCGTTCCGCGTCCGGGCCCAGGTAGCGTCTCGCCATGGACCCGGAGCTCATCGACCACCTGGACGCCCGCATCAACGCCTTCGGTTCGGCGCTGTTCTTCGACGAGCTGACCCTGCAGCACGGCGCCGCCAACGGGGTGCCCGATGCGATCGTCCTGTACGCCGCCGGTCGAGCCGGCGCCATGGGCGATGTCAACGCCGCGCAGGTCACCTCGGCCTTCACGTTCTTCGCTCCCGGTGTCGTCGACGAGGTGTGGCCCTCGGTGCGCGCCTTCGGCCGGCCAACGACGATCGCCGGCGTCTTCGCCGACGCGATGGCGGCCGCGGCCCGCGTCCGCTGGGACCGTGACGCCGCGGACGTCGTCGCCCGTCACGGCGCGGTGGTGGTCGACGGCGTGGTACCCCTCGGTCGTTCCCTCTTCGCCGGCTGGCAGGCGATGGCCCGTCCCGACGATCCGGAGGGCTCGGCGGCCATCGTGGTGATGGCGCTGCGGGAGCTTCGCGGCGATACCCACATCCAGTGCATCGCCGCCGAGGGGCTCCTGCCCATCGAAGCCGAGATCGTCACCCGCGGCGTCCCCGGTGCCGAGCTCCACGGTTGGCCCCCGCCGCATCCGGACCCCGAGCAGTTCCGCGAGCGGGTCGCGGCCGCCGAACGGGCCACGTCCGAGCGGATGCAGCGCGCCTACGGCCTCCTCGGCGACCACGACCTCGGTGCGCTGCGCGACGCGGTCCGTAACCTGGTCCTGCGCTGATCGGGGCCGTCGCGCTCGGTGTCGGCCCGGAACGAGCGATGGACTCGGACCCGGGCTCGGTAGCCTGACCGAGCCCTGCCGGGCGTGCCGGTCACGCGATTCGAGGGTGACGGCCGGTCTGGGAGACGATGCACCGGCAGCGTCCGGTGTCCGCATCCGGTCGTGACGTGGGGGCTGGGCCGAGGTGCCCGGTGAACGGAGAGGGAGACGTGGAGAAGCAGCGCGGCGTGTTCGGGCGGGGGATCCGCCTTGTGATCCGCTACGTGCGCGCCGAGCCGTACACGTACCTCACGTCCCTGCTCGGCGCGACCATCTACGCCCTCGCCGCAGTGGGCACCACCGTCATCCTGGGCAACGTCACCAACGACGTGATCGTGCCCGCCTTCACCACGGGCACCACCGCCGAGCAGGTGCGCGGCGCGGCACTCGCCCTGCTGGCCGCCGGGTGGGTGCGGGCGCTGTCGATCGTGCTGCGCCGCTACTTCGCCGCCCTCACCACCTTCCGCACCCAGGCCCGCCTGCGTCGGGAGGTCACCGGCACGTACCTCGAGGTGCCGATGCGCTACCACCGTTCCCAGCCGACCGGTTCGCTGCTCGCCCACGCCGACGCCGACGTGCTCGCCGCCACCGAGCTCCTCAACGCCTTTCCCTTCACCGTCGGCGTCCTCGTCCTGGTGTTCTTCGCGGTGATCAGCCTCGTGCAGGTCGATCTCGGGTTGACCGTCATCGCCCTGCTCCTGTTCCCGTCGCTGGCGCGCATCAACCGCATCTACACATCGCGCGTCGAGGAGCCGGTGGGCATCGTGCAGGAGCGCGTCGGCCAGGTGTCGCGGGTGGCCCACGAGAGCTTCGACGGCGCGCTCGTCGTGAAGACCCTCGGACGGGCCCCGCAGGAGATCGAGCGCATGGGCCAGCGGGCCGACGAGCTGCGTGAGGCCCGCATCGAGGTCGGTCGCATCCGGGGGACGTTCGAGCCCACCATCGATGCCATCCCCAACATCGGCATCATCATCCTGCTGCTCATCGGCTCGTGGCAGGTCAGCACCGGAAGCCTCGACACCGGCGACCTCGTGCAGGGCGTGGCCCTGTTCAGCCTGCTCGCCTTCCCCATGCGGGTTGTCGGGTTCTTCCTGCAGGAGATGCCCCGCGCCGTGGTCTCGATCGCCCGCATCGACGGCGTCCTGGCCCAACCGAGGTCGCCCGAGCCCGAGACGGGGACCGGGGTGTCGCTCCCCGATGGTCCGCTCGCCGTCGACTTCGACCACGTGAGCTTCTCGTACGAGGCGGGCGTCCCGGTGCTCGAGGACCTCACCTTCTCCGTGGCGGCGGGGGAGACCGTGGCCATCGTGGGGTCGACGGGGTCGGGCAAGAGCACGCTCTGCGATCTGCTCGTGCGCCTCGCCGACCCGTCCACCGGCACCGTTCGCATCGGAGGGGTCGATACCAACGACGTCGACCCCACCGAGCTGCGCGACGCCGTGGCCATGGTGTTCCAGGAGACGTTCCTGTTCGCCGAGTCGGTCGGCGAGAACATCGCCATGGGTGAGGCGCACGGCCAGGACGACGTCGTCGCCGCCGCCCGCACCGCCCGCGCCGAGACCTTCGTGCGGGCGCTCCCCGAGGGCCTCGACACCATCGTCGGCGAGCGGGGTGTCACCCTGTCGGGCGGCCAGCGTCAACGGGTGGCGCTGGCTCGGGCGTTGCTGCGGCGCCCACGGGTGCTCGTCCTCGACGATGCCACGTCGGCCGTCGATCCGCTGGTCGAGGCCGAGATCCTCGCCGGCCTCCGCGAAACCCTCGACACCACGACGCTCGTGGTGGCCCACCGGGTGTCCACCATCGAGTTGGCCGATCGAGTGCTGTTCGTCGACCGCGGCCAGCTCGTGGCGACCGGCGCCCACACCGACCTGCTCGTCACCGTCCCCGCCTACGCCCGCATCGTGCAGGCCTACGAGACGGGCGACGCGCCATGACCTCGCTCGGTTCGGTGCCCACCGGCTCCGGCACCCCCGACGAAAGCGACGACGCGGCGCGCGACGCCGAAGGTCGCGCCCGCCACGACGCGGCCGCCCAGGTGACCCATCCCGCCGCGGTCGATGACCTCGCCCCCGATCTGGCGTTGCACGACGAGTCCGAGCCGGGCGGCGGTCCCCGCGCCGACGAGCTCGTGCTCGGCGCCCCGGAGGAGACCGGGGGCGCGGTCGCCGTGCTCCGTCGAGGTCTGGCCGCCAGCCCCGAGCTGCGGGTCGGGTTGCGGTTCACCGTCTTGATGGCGGTCTTCACCGCCGGCGGCCGCATCGTCATCCCCGTGCTCATCCAGCAGATCCTCGACGAGGGCATCCTCGGCGGCGAGGGGTTCCGGCCCGGCTTCACCCTCGCCGCCTGCGGGTTGGCGCTGGTGATCACCCTGGTTGTGCTGTGGCTCAGCCGCCTCACCTACATCCGACTGGTCACCGCGGCCGAGTCCATGCTGCGCAACCTGCGCGTGCGCACCTTCGCCCACGTCCACGAGCTGAGCGTCGCCGACCACAACGAGGCCAAGCGCGGCCTCCTGACCGCCCGGGTCACGAGCGACATCGAGACCATCGCCCGCTTCGCCCAGTGGGGTGCGGTGGCGTGGGTCGTCAACTCCGTCGTCATCGTGGGGGTGCTGGGGGTGATGGCGGTGTACCAGTGGCGCCTGGCGCTGCTCACCATCGCCGTGCTCCTCCCGCTCCTTCCCCTGATGAGGGTGCTGCAGCGCAAGCAGCTCAAGGCCTACGACCAGCAGCGCACCCAGGTCGGCCAGACCATGTCGGCCATCTCCGAGAGCGTGATGGGCGCCGGGGTGATCCGGTCCTACGGCATCATCGGTCGCTCCCGCCGGCGGCTCGACGACGCCATCCACCTCCAGTACCGGGCCGAGACCCGCGCCGCCCGGTACTTCGCGCTCATGTTCCCGCTGGGGGACGTCTTCGGCTCGCTCGCGCTCGCGACTGTGCTCGCCGCCGGCGCCTGGTGGGGTCCCGGCTGGGGCATGAACGCCGGCACGTTGGTGGCCTGCCTGTTCCTGGTGAACCTCGTGCTGTCACCGGTGGCCGAACTGGGCGAGATCCTCGACCAGACCCAGACCGCGATCGCCGGCTGGCGCAAGGTGCTCGACGTGCTCGACATCCCTGTCGAGGTCATCGAGCCCGAGCCCGGCGTCGCCCTCCCGCCCGGACCCATCGAGGTGCGCGCCGAGGGGCTCGAGTTCGCCTACCGCGAAGGCGGGCGCGTGCTGCACGGCGTCGACGTCGTCCTGCCGCCGGGCATCGACGTCGCCATCGTGGGCGAGACCGGATCGGGCAAGACCACCTTCGCCAAGCTGCTCTGCCGCCTCGCCGATCCCACCGCCGGGCGCATCCTGCTCAACGGCCTCGACCTGCGCGAACTGGCGCCCGACAGCCGCCACGAGGTGGTGCGCATGGTGCCCCAGGACGGGTTCCTGTTCGACGCCACCGTGCGCGACAACGTCATGATGGGCCGCGTCGGGGCGACGGCCGCCGACGTCGACGAGTCGTTCGAGCGCCTTGGCCTCGGCTGGTGGGTCGAGCGGCTCGCCGACGGTCTCGACACCGAGGTGGGCGAGCGGGGCGAGAACCTGTCGGTCGGGGAGCGCCAGCTCGTCGCCCTGGCCCGCGCCCAGCTCGCCAACCCCGGCCTGCTCATCCTCGACGAGGCCACCTCCGCGGTCGACCCCGAGACCGAGCGGGCCCTCGCCACCGCGCTGGCCCGCCTGGCCGAGGGTCGCACGACGGTCAGCGTCGCCCACCGCCTCTCCACCGCCGAGTCCGCCGACCTGGTCCTGGTGTTCGACCAGGGCGAGATCGTCGAGCGAGGCCACCACGACGAGCTGGTCGCCCTGGGTGGCCGCTACGCCGCCCTCTACGAGAGCTGGCTCGGCAACACCCGCACGGTGCCACGCGACAACGGGCGCGACGTGCCCGACCCCGCGACACCGGCCGGCACCGAGGGTTGACCGACCCGATCGGCGCCGATGTCCTCACCGTGGCGTTGCTATGGTCTTCGCGTCGAAGCACGTCGACGCAGAGGTGCTCGCTCGACCGGCCGTGGTCGAACGGGCGACGACGAGGGGGAGCGCACATGAGGGTTCGTTCGAGCGCTGCGGTGACACTGGCCGCACTGGTCGCGATGGGAACCGCGAGCGCCTGCGAACCGTTGCTGCCGCGAGTCGCCATCACGGTCAACTCGTTCGCTTCGGGTACCGATCACGCACCCGGTGACGGCGCCTGCGAGGTCAACCCCGGCGTCGGTGACTGCACGCTCGAAGCGGCGATCGACGAGGCCAACGCGGTGCCCCGGGCGGCGATAGCCGCTCCCGCGGGTACCTATCCGGGCGCCGACCTCCTGGTGACGGGTGACGTCACGCTCAACTGGGAACAGCCCGAGGCGGTCGTGCTCGGCGACACCACCATCACCGTGGCCGACGGAGCGTCGCTCGCGGCCGAGGGGCTCCAGACGCGCGTGCCCGACGACATCGCCGACGTCGGCTACGTCAGCCACCCGGTCCGGATCACCGTGGCCGGATCGCTCCAGCTGCGCAGGAGCACCATCGTCGCCTTCGACCTCGACAACCCCGACGCGGGGCCGGCGCTCACGGTGACGCCGACGGGCGGCGCGCTGATCGACACGAGCGTGCTCGTCGGGTTCTCCAGCGCCGTCGACAACGCGCGGGCGGCGGTGTTCCAGCAGTCGTCGCTCTTCGCCCTCATCGGGAGCACGGTGTCGACCAGCCCCGGCGCGCAGTCGGTCTTCCGTCTGACGGCCGTGGACACCGTGCCGTCGTCGGTGAGGGTCCAGTTCTCCTGCTCCGGGCCCAGCACCTCGCTCGGGTACAACGGCCGCGATCGCCTCGGTTGTGACTTCTCCGACCCGACCGACCTCGAGCTCGTGCAGGGCTACGGGTTCGATCTGGTCACGAGCCAGGTCATCACCGGCGCCGGTGTCGCGCTCGTCGATGCCGTCCCGATCGGCCAGGCCGGGTGCACCGAGACCTCCACAGATCTGCTGGGGAACCTCCGGGGCAACGACGGGAACGGCGACGGCATCTCGGGTTGCGACATCGGCGCGGTCGAGTACCAGCCCTGACAACCCCCGACCATCGGCGCCGACCGATCTGAGCGATCCCAACGGGTCCGGCCCGTTTTCCGTCGCGGAAGGGCCCGTGAGTAGATTCGACGGGGCGTGGCGGCCCCCTCCTGGGTGCTGCCGCAGACGCCCGCCGTCCGCTTCCCCAGGAGTCCCATCGTGAGCACCACCGAGCCCGTCCGCGTCGCCGTCACCGGGGCCGCCGGCCAGATCGGCTACAGCCTCCTGTTCCGCATCGCGAGCGGTCACCTGTTGGGACCCGACCAGCCCGTCATCCTGCACCTGCTCGAGATCCCGCCGGCGCTCGACGCGCTCAAGGGCGTCGTCATGGAGCTCGAGGACTGCGCCTTCCCGCTGCTGAGCGGCGTGGTGCAGAGCGACGACGCCAACGTGGCGTTCGAGGGCGTCAACTACGCCCTGCTCGTCGGCAGCCGCCCCCGCTCGAAGGGCATGGAGCGCAAGGAGCTCCTCGAGGCCAACGGCGCCATCTTCACCGTGCAGGGCAAGGCGCTGTCGGACAACGCCGCCGACGACATCCGGGTCCTGGTGGTCGGCAACCCGGCCAACACCAATGCCCTCATCGCCATGAACAACGCGCCGAACATCGCGAACGAGCGGTTCACCGCCATGACCCGCCTCGACCACAACCGGGCCATGGCCCAGCTGGCCATCAAGACCGGAACGACGGTCAACGACATCACCAAGATGACGATCTGGGGCAACCACTCGGCCACCCAGTACCCCGACCTCTTCCACGCCGAGGTCAGCGGCACCATCGCCGCCGATCTCGTGAACGACCAGGCCTGGATCGCCGACACGTTCATCCCCACCGTGCAGCAGCGCGGCGCGGCCATCATCGAGGCGCGGGGCCTGTCGAGCGCCGCGTCGGCGGCCAACGCCGCCATCGACCACGTCCACACCTGGGTCACCGGCACCGCCGAGGGTGACTGGGTCTCCATGGCCATCCCTTCCGACGGCAGCTACGGCGTCCCCGAGGGCCTCCTGTCGTCGTTCCCCGTCACCACCAACGACGGCGAGTACTCGATCGTGTCGGGCCTCGAGCACGACGAGTTCTCCCAGGCCAAGATCGACGCCACGGTCGCCGAGCTCGTCTCCGAGCGCGACACCGTCGCCGAGCTCGGCCTCATCTGATCCGAAGCCCGGCGAAATTGCGAGGCTGCCGTTCCTGCGAGTCTGACGTTCGCCTGTCGTTTTGAGGCTCGCAAGAACGTGAAGTCCGCAATTTGGGATGACCGAGACGGCCGGTCACCGCACGAGCGCTGGCGCTACTTGAGGAACTTGCTGGTGGTGTTGTCGGCGAGCACCTTCCCGCCGGTCTGGCAGGTGGCGCAGTAGTTGACCGTGTAGCGGTTGTACTCGGCCGCCCGCACGACGTCGCCGCACACCGGGCACGGGTCGCCCTCGCGGTGGTGGACCGATCCCGGCCGCTCCTTCGACGAGCTCATGTCGGCCCGGCTCCGCTCGGAGGCGAGCGACTCGGCGATGCACGCGCCCATGGCGGTCCAGAGCCGCTCGGTCTCGTCGTCGGTGAGCTTCGTGGCGTTGGCGAACGGCGACAGCTTCGCCCGGTGACAGATCTCGTTGGCCAGGCGGCGACCGACACCGGCGATGATCCGTTGGTCGCGCAGCAACCCGTGGATGCGCATCGAGTGCCCGGTGAGGACGGTGCGCAGCCCGGCGAGGTCGAGGCCGTCCGCATCGGGGCCGAGACCGACGAACGGTTCGGTCGTGGCGAGGTCCGAGCCCGCAGGGATCACCCACACCCCCGCACGCTTCTCCTTGCCCGCCTCGGTGAGCAGCAGCGCCGAGCCGTCGGCGAACACCCAGCGGGCCAGGCCCCCCTGGGGCTTCTTGGCCTGCTTCTCGTCGGGCCTGAGGCGACCGCCCTGCATGAGGTGCACGACGAACCACACCGACTCGAACCGCACCATCAGGTACTTGCCGCGCCGCCCGACGTCGATCAGCGCCTCACCGACCGCGGCCTCGGCCGGGGGTGAGAAGGTCTTCAGTGCGGTGAACGACAGGGCGGTGAACCGCTCGAGGGTGCGGCCGCCGAGCTCGGCGGTGAGCCGTTCGGCGTGGGCCTCGATCTCGGGGAGCTCAGGCACCCGGCGCCCTCGGCGCGAGATCGGCGAAGGTGGTGGTCGCCCGGAGCTGGGCCGCGCAGTCGTCGATCCCGGCGAGCACGCCCTGGTGGGCGATCTGGAACCGCACGTCGCCACCGAGGCGGAGCCGGCCGGCCATGAACGCCGTCTGCGCGCTCTCGTGGTGGGCCGCGACAGCCGCAGCGGTCCGGCGATCGGTCCGCAGCGTGAGGTCGGGATCGGGGTGCACGCCCGGCACCACCCGGTTGTCGCCGTGATCGAGCACGACGGCGTAGGTCACGGCGGTGCCCGGGCCGTCGACGACGGTGGGGTGGATCGTGAACTGGAGCACGACGCGGGTGTCCGCGGAGGCGTCGCGCAGGCCGTCGTGGGTACGCACGAGCTCGTCGAACCCGGTGATCCACTCGTCGCTCAGATGGTCCATGCGCCGCCCAGGCTACCGATCCGGGCCCGCCCGCCGGGC
>Ga0105048_10009471_pt1 | contig 15489 bp, 11 predicted proteins | sample MAT05_FD_78382 | JGI IMG/M metagenome (GOLD analysis project Ga0105048, IMG submission 78382) | Freshwater microbial communities from Lake Fryxell liftoff mats and glacier meltwater in Antarctica - MAT-05 | ecosystem: Environmental > Aquatic > Freshwater > Ice > Liftoff microbial mat | place... | reverse complement strand
CTGGCCGAGGTGCACGCCGGCGAGGTGGACGTGCTGGTGGGCACGCAGATGCTGGCCAAGGGGCACGACTTTCGCCGCGTCACGCTGGTGGCCGCGGTGAACGCCGACGGCGCGCTCTTCAGCAGCGACTTCCGCGCGCCGGAGCGGCTGTTCGCCCTTTTGATGCAAGCCGCCGGCCGCGCCGGCCGCGATGCCGAGCAGGCTGCGCGCAGCGAGATGTGGGTGCAGACCTGGCACCCCACCCACCCCATCTACGCGGCGCTGCGCAAACACGATTACGAAAGCTTCGCCGCCACGCAGCTGGCAGAGCGCAAGGCCGCCGGCCTGCCGCCTTTCTCCAGCCTGGCCCTGCTGCGTGCCGAAGCCCGAACGGCCGAGGCTGCGACCGGTTTCCTGCACGACGCTGCCGCGTTGATGGATGCGCAGCAGGCCGGCGTGACGATCTACCCGCCCGTGCCGCCGTTCGTCGCCAAGCTGGCCGACGTGGAGCGGATGCAGATGCTGCTGGAGTCACGCTCACGCGTGGCGCTGCAGCGCGCGCTGGCGGCCTGGCTGCCGCAGCTGAACGGGCTGCGCGCCGCTCACAAGGGTTTGTTGCGCTGGGCCGTGGACATCGACCCGCTGGCGATCTGAGAGCCCAAGCCGCGCTGCGCCTGCAGGCCGAACCAAGGCCGCAGCCAGGAGACGCGGCGCGCCACCAGGTAGGTGACGGTGCAGCCGGCGGTGGTGATCAGCAGCACTGCCAGCGCCTCCAGCCCCTGCGGCCAGCCGCGCGGTGCCAAAGTGTGGGCAGCCACCACGATGAGCGTCTGGTGGACGATGTAGAACGGAAACACGGCCTCGGTGAGCAAGCGGCGGGAACGGCCGTCACGGCCGCGGAGCCAGCGCCGGGCGAAGCCCAGCGCGGCCAGCACCGGCAGCCAATGCCGCGCCCCGCCCAGCAACAGCCAGAGCTGCTGGCCCCAGCCCGGCAACTGGTTCCAGCCGCCCAGCTGGTCCAGCAGGCGCGGCATGCCCAACAGCAGCAAGAGGGCACCGCCCAGCGCCCACCAGCGCAGGCGCATCGCGGCGGCCCATGCGCCGTGGCGGTCGTCAGCGTGGCCGAAGAGCACGGCGCCCATCAGGAACATGCTGCCGTAGAGGCCGTGGTTGAACCAGTCCCAGACCAGGTTGTGCGTGGACGGAAAGTCGCGCAGCAGCGCCAGCCGCACCACGGCAAACAACAAGCATGGGCCCCACAGCAGCCGCGCGCCCTGTGTCACCACCGCCCAGCGCGGGTGGGCTGCAAAGGCGCCGCCGCGCCAGCGCAGCACAGCCAGCAGCAGCACCGTGTAGACCCACAGGTAGGACAGGAACCAGAGGTGGTTCCAGGTCGGCAGAACCAGGCAATCGCTGCCGCGGCAGAAGCTGCCGTCGGCGGCGAAGTAGCGCGCAAGAAAGTCGAGGTAGCTGCCCGTGTAGCCCACCTTCTCCATCACTTCCAGGTAGGGCTGCGGCGGCACGATGACGGCCATGCCCAGCAGCAGCGGCAGCAGCAGACGCTTGCTGCGTTCACCCAGGCCCGACGCAGCACTGCTGCGCGCCAGCATCAGCCCGGTGGCAGCGCCGGAGACCGCGAACACCAGCGCCATGCGCCAGGGTGAGGCCAGCGACATCCAGGCTTCCAGCGCCGGTACGGTTTTCGGCGACTTCACGTGCCAGTCCCACGGCACGTAGAACATGCCCAGGTGGTAGACCATCAGCAGCGCAAAGGCGGCAATGCGCAGCCAGTCCAGTTCGGTGAGGCGGTGGTCGGTGGTGGTCATGGAGCGGGCGCGGCAGGGCGACGGGGGGTTGCAGAAGACCAGCAGCCTGCGGCCTGCGGCTCGGCTGCGGCAGGCGAAGTGACGGGCCGCAGCCGCGAGGTGACGAACCGCCGGCCGCAAGGGGCGGAAGCAGGGGGCGCGGTGGAGGGCGCCGGCCGCTATGGGACGACCGCGCGGGACGCGCTGCTTACACTGCAGCGCGATGTCCCACCCGTCCGAGCTGTGGTTGCAGCGCTACCTCGCCGTCCGCCGCCCGGTGGAAGTTTCGGCCTGGGTGCTGGCGTGCGGCCTGCAGATCGCGGCCAACAGCGTGGTCGTCATCACCGACGTGCGGCGCGCGAGGCTGCCTTTCGAGCCCTGGGAAATCGTCACCTGGGAGGCCAGCAGCAACCTGATGTGGCTGGCGCTGGTGCCCTTCATCGTCTGGGCGCTGGACCGCTGGCCGCTGCGCTGGGGCCAGCTGCGCCGCCACCTGCCCTGGCATGTGCTGGCCAGCGGCGTGTGCTCCGTGATTCACGTGGGCGGCATGGTAGCGCTGCGCCAGGCGGTGTATGCCGCGCGCGGCCAAGCCTACAACTTCGGCCCCTGGCTGGACGGCCTGGCCTATGAAGCGCTGAAGGACGTGCGCAGCTACGCCATGCTGGCGCTGACGATCCTGGCCTACCGCCTGCTGCTGTGGCGCTGGCAGGGCGAGGCGCGCTGGCTGGACGCGCCCGACCCGCCCGCCACGGCCCCACCAGAAACTGCGGCTGAACCGGTGCGTGTACTGCCGCCAATTCCCGAAGTGCCGCTTTTGCTCTCCACAGTGCCCGAGCGCCTGCTGGTTAGAAAGCTGGGCAAGGAATTCCTGCTGCCAGTGGCCGAGATCGAATGGGTGCAAGCCTGTGGCAACTACGTCAACCTGCACCGCCAACAGCACGACTACCCGCTGCGCACCACGCTGGCGGCCATCGAGCAGCGCCTGGACGCGGCGCAGTTCGTGCGCGTGCACCGCAGCTACCTCGTCAACCTGGCGATGGTGCGCGTGATCGAGCCCACCGAAGCCGGCGACGCACGCCTGCGCCTGCCCGACGGCAGCACCGTGCCCTGCAGCCGCACCCACTTGGACGCGCTGCGCCTGCGGCTGAATGCCGAGCAGGCGCCACCTATCGACAAAGCGTGTTGATGCAGCGATCGAACCCCCAGGGCTCGAGAAGGGCCCTGCCCCTGCGCTGATCAGCCCGCCAATTGCAGCACCAGCACCAGGCCGGCCACGGGCAGGCGCTGTTCTTCGCGCAGCACCAGCGGCCGCGCCTGGCGCACCACCCAGCCGTGTGCGGCAGACAAGGCGCGCAAGCCGGCTTCACTGTGGGCGTAGCGCAGGCTGCGGCGCAGCACGTAGGCCGCAGGCCCTTCTTCATGTTCGACGGTGAAGGCAAACACGCCGCCCGGCGCCAGCACGCCCGCCACCGCCGCGAAGACCGGGCCCAGGTCGCCGATGTAGATGAAGACATCGGCGGCCACCACGACATCGGCGCGGTCGCTGCGCGCCAGCAGGTGCTGCACGATGTCGGCTTCGTGCACCGCGTCGTAGCTGCCGCCGGCACGCGCCTGCGCCACCATCGTGGGCGAGAGATCGACACCTTCCACCCGCCGTGCGCGCGTGCGCAGCAGCGCGCCGCACAGGCCGCTGCCGCAACCCAGGTCCAGCGCCAGCGCGGCGGGGCCGCTGTGCCAGGCGGCGGCGGCGTTGACCACGGCTTCGTGGCCGCAGTAGCGCAGTTCTTCCAACAAGTGCTGCTCGAAGCCTTCGGCGTAGGGGTCGAAGAGTGCGCGCACGTAGGGCGGCGGTGCGCTCGGCGGCGTCGGCCCGTCGGCCACCGCGGCGCTGAAGTAGGCCAGCAACGGGCCGTCGCCGCCGGCTTGGCGCGCACGCTGCAGCGCCTGCTGCGCGGCGGGTGCATCGCCCAGGTCGTTGAGCAGCAGCCCCAGGTGAATCCAGCCCTCTGGCAGCTGCGGCGCCAGGGCCACGGCGGCTTCGTAGGCGCTGCGCGCCTCGGGCAGGCGGTGCAGGGTCTGCAAGGTCTGACCGAGCAACAGTTGCGCGCCAGCCTGGGCAGGCTCGGCGAGCAGCAAGGCCTGCAGAACAGCCAGCGCCTCGGCGTGCCGGCCCAGGCGGTTCAGCACCAGCGCCTGGTGCTGGCGTGCGGCCGGCAGCATGCAGCCCGATGCAAAGGCCCGCTGCAGGTTGGCCAGCGCTTCGCCTTCGCGGCCCAGCTCGCTGCAGGCCAGCGCGCGGTGGCACCAGGCGTCGGCTTGTCGATCATCGGCGGCGAGGGCTTCGTCCAGCGCGGTGATGGCCTCGGCAGGGCGGCCCAGGCGCAGGCGCACCGCGCCCAGGTTCACCAGCGTCGAGGGCCGACCCGGCAGCATCGCCAGCGAGGCTTGCAGCGCCGCTTCGGCAGCAAGGTTGTCACCGGCTTCGAGCAGCGCCACCCCTTTCAGGAAATGGTCGCGGGCGGCTTCGAAGGGGCTGGTCATCGGCGAGGTGGGCAGTGCTGCCGGCTGGGGCTGGGCAGTGTAGGCCGCGCTTCACCTCAGCCGGGCAGCACACGCTGCAGCTGCAAGGCTTCAGCCACATGCGCGGTGTTGACGGTGTCGCTGGCGGCCAGGTCGGCGATGGTGCGCGCCACCTTCAGGCAGCGGTGCAGGCGGCGGCCGCTCCAGCCCAGGCTTTCGGCGGCACTGCGCAGAAAGCGTGCGGCGGGCTCGTCGAGCGAACAGAGTTTGTCCAGGGCGCCTGCGGCCAGGCGGGCATTGGGTACACCCTGGCGCTGCACTGCACGCGCCAGCGCCAGCGCCACGCGGGCTGCCACTGCGGCGCTGGGCTCGCCTTCGGGCAGCGCCAGCAACTCGGCGGCCGACGCGGCCAGCACTTCCACCTGCAGGTCGATGCGGTCCAGCAGCGGCCCCGACAGCCGGCCCTGGTAACGCGCCACCGCTTCGGGCGTGCAGCGGCAGTAGCGACCGCTGCGCGCCGGCGCGCCCAGCCAGCCGCAGGGGCAGGGGTTCATCGCCGCCACCAGCTGAAACTGCGCTGGGAAACTGGCCCGGCGCGCGGCGCGCGAGATGGTGATGACGCCGGTTTCCAGCGGCTCGCGCAGCGCTTCCAGCGCCGTGCGCGCGAACTGCGGCAACTCATCCAGGAAGAGCAGGCCGCCGTGCGCCAGCGAAATTTCGCCAGGCTGCGGCGGTGAGCCACCGCCGACCAGCGCCACCGCGCTGGCGGTGTGGTGCGGGCAGCGCAGCGGGCGTTGTGCGAAGGGCGCGGCATCGGCAGCGCTGTGGTGCAGGCCCTGCAGCGCGGCGCTGGCCAGCGCTTCGCCTTCGGCCAGCGGCGGCAGCAGGCCGGCCAGGCGCTGCGCCAGCATGCTCTTGCCGGTGCCGGGCGGGCCGATGAGCAGCAGGCTGTGGCCGCCGGCGGCGGCAATCTCCAGCGCACGTTTGGCGCCGGCCTGGCCTTTGACGTCGCGCAGGTCGGGGCCGGCAGCGGCGGGCAGGCGCGGCCAGGGCACGGCTTGCGGCAGCGGCACGGCGGCGTCACCCGGCAGCAGCGCGGCCACCACCTCGGCCAGCGTGGTGGCCGCGCGCACATCCACCCCCGGCACCTGCGCGGCGGCGCGGGCACTGGCCGCAGGCAGCACGAGGGTGCGCACGAGGCCGCAGCGCTGGGCGGCCAGGGCCAGCGCGAGTGCGCCCCGCACCGGGCGCAATTCACCGGCCAGCGAAAGTTCGCCGGCGAATTCGCAGCGCGCCAGACGCGCCGTGTCCAACTGCCCTGCCGCCGCCAGGATGCCCAGCGCGATGGGCAGGTCGAAACGGCCGCTCTCCTTGGGCAGCTCGGCCGGTGCCAGGTTCACGGTGATGCGCTTGTTGTGCGGGAAGCTGAAGCCGCTTTGCTGCAGCGCCGCGCGCACCCGTTCACGCGCTTCCTTGACCTCGGTATCGGCCAGGCCCACCAGCGTGAAGCTGGGCAGGCCGTTGGCGAGCTGCACTTCCACCTGCACTTCGGGCGCTTCCAGACCGTCCAGCGCCCGGCTCGTCACTACGGCCAACGTCATCGCCATCTCCTTGGTTGGCGAAGATTCTGGGCAGCCGCCCCGGCTTGCGACATCCGCACCAAGAGCGTGCGAAGGGGGTGTCTGCACCGCCTTGGTGCGGCCTGAACTCACCCGAAAGAAGGATTCGGCGCGCGTGCCCGCTTGCTGCGCTTTGACTGTGCATTGCTGGGGCGCCGTGGCGGGCCATGGCCGTGGCATGGAACCTGCAAACCCCAACCTCAGACCCCTGCGTTGCGCGCCGCGCGGCGCTCGGGGCGGCATCACAACGTCTAAGGAACACGACCATGAAGATGGTGACTGCGATCGTCAAACCCTTCAAGCTGGACGAAGTGCGCGAAGCCCTCAGCGGCATCGGCGTCCAGGGCATCACCGTCACCGAAGTCAAGGGCTTCGGCCGGCAGAAGGGCCACACCGAGCTGTACCGCGGCGCGGAGTACGTGGTCGACTTTCTGCCCAAGGTGAAGATCGAAGCCGCGGTGGACGAAAGCATCGTCGACCGCGTCATCGAAGCCATCGAACATTCGGCCCGCACCGGCAAGATCGGCGACGGGAAGATCTTCGTCACCACGCTGGAACAGGTGGTTCGCATTCGCACCGGCGAGACCGGCAAAGACGCGCTGTAAGCACGCATCCCCACGAGAGCCCACAAATGAAAAAACTTCTTGTCTTGTTGACCCTGGGCGCTGCGCTCATGGGGCTGGGCGGCAGCGCGATGGCGCAGGATGCCGCTGCTTCTGCTGCGGCTGCGGCTTCGGCGGTGTTGGAAGCTGCGCCGGCAGCGGCAGCCGCGCCAGCCGAAGCAGCACCTGCTGCAGCACCGGCCCCCGTGCCCAACAAAGGCGACACCGCCTTCATGACCATGGCCACGGCCTTGGTCATCCTGATGACCATCCCCGGACTGGCGCTGTTCTATGGCGGCCTGGTGCGCAGCAAGAACATGCTGTCGGTGCTGATGCAGGTCTTCATGATCTTCGCGCTGGTCTCAGTGCTGTGGGTCATCTACGGCTACAGCGTTGCCTTCACGGGCGGCAACCCCTTCTTCGGCGGCTTCGACAAGCTGTTTCTGAAGGGCGTGACGCCCGACTCCATCGCGGCCACCTTCAGCAAGGGCGTCTACATCCCCGAGCTGAGCTTCATCGCCTTCCAGGGCACCTTCGCCGCCATCACCGTGGCGCTGATCGTCGGCGCCTTCGCCGAGCGCATCAAGTTCAGCGCGGTGTTGATCTTCGCGGTGTTGTGGTTCACCTTCAGCTATCTGCCAGTCGCGCACATGGTCTGGTACTGGGACGGCCCCGACGCCATCACCGACGCTGCCAGCCTGGACGCGGTGACGGCCGGCGCCGGCTTCATGTGGGCCAAGGGCGCGCTCGACTTTGCCGGCGGCACCGTGGTGCACATCAACGCCGCCGTGGCGGGGCTGGTGGGTGCCTACATGATCGGCAAGCGCGTCGGCTACGGCAAGGAAGCCATGGCGCCGCACAGCCTGCCCATGACGATGATCGGCGCCTCGCTGCTGTGGGTGGGCTGGTTCGGCTTCAATGCCGGCTCCAACCTGGAAGCCAACGGCATCGCCTCGCTGGCCTTCGTCAACACCGTGGTGGCCACGGCTGCGGCCACCCTGGCCTGGGCTGCCGGTGAAGCGCTGCTGAAGGGCAAGGCCTCGATGCTGGGTGCGGCTTCGGGTGCGGTGGCGGGCCTGGTGGCCATCACCCCGGCGTGCGGCTTCGTGGGGGTCGGCGGGGCGCTCGTCATCGGCCTGATCTCGGGCCTGGTGTGCCTGTGGGGCGTCAGCGGCCTGAAGAAGATGCTGGGTGCAGACGACTCGCTGGACGTGTTCGGCGTGCACGGCGTCGGCGGCATCGTCGGCGCGCTGCTGACCGGCGTGTTCGCGAGCCCGACCCTGGGTGGCCTGGGCGCCTGCGACTACATCGCCAACACGTGCGGCGTGTTCCCGGGCATCGGCGCGCAGGTGTGGATTCAGGCGCAGGGCATCTTCTTCACCGTGTTGATCTCGGCGGTGGTGGCGTTCGTGGCCTTCAAGATCGTCGACCTGACGGTGGGCCTGCGGGTGCCGGAAGACGACGAGCGCGAAGGTCTGGACATCACGTCGCACGGCGAAACTGCCTACAACAAGTGATATTCGGGACACCCGGGCCGGGACGGCCCGGGCGCGCGAATATCTCGCCTCGATGGACGCGACAGGCTGCGCCTGCGCGTCATCTCGGCGCACTTGAAGAAGATGCTGTCGCGGACTCTGATTCTTTTGTGGGGTAGGGTTCGGGTACTTCATTCGGAGGTGCCTGGCCATGCGCTGCTACCTGTTCGGGTTCGTGCTGTTGTTGCCGCTGGCGTGCTGGGCCGAGCCCATCGGCGAAGTCGACACCGTCTTCAAGCTCATCGGGCCCGACCACAAGATCGTCGTCGACGCCTACGACGACCCGGGCGTGGCCGGCGTCACCTGCTACGTCTCGCGCGCCAAGACCGGCGGCATCAAAGGGGCGGTGGGGCTGGCCGAAGACAAGTCGGAAGCGTCGATCGACTGCCGCCAGACGGGGCCCATCTCGTTCCCCAAACCGCTGCCGCGCCAGGAAGAGATGTTCAGCGAGCGCATTTCGCTGATCTTCAAGCGGCTGCGCGTCGTGCGCATGGTCGACAGCCGGCGCAACACGCTCGTCTACCTGACCTATTCAGACCGCGTCATCGAAGGTTCACCGCAGAACAGCGTGACCGCGCTGCCGGTGGATGCCAGGCAACGCATACCCGTGAAGTAGGCGCCGCACGCCGCAGCCCCCGCTCTGCCAGAATTCCCGCCCTGCCCGGCCGCCCTGGCCCTGGCGCACCCAGCGAGCAAGCCCATGGTCCCCCACCTCACGACCGCACTCACCGGACCCATCAACGAGCTCGAGCAACGCGTTCTCGAGTCGATGCCCGCCATCGAACGCTGGTTCCGGCTGGAATGGATGGAGCACACGCCACCGTTCTATACCTCGGCCGACCTGCGCAATGCCGGCTTCAAGCTGGCGCCGGTGGACACCAACCTCTTCCCCAGCACCTTCAACAACCTCACGCCCGAGATGTTGCCGCTGGCGGTGCAGGCGGCCATGGCGGCCATCGAGAAAATTTGCCCCGAGGCCAAGAACCTGCTGCTCGTGCCCGACCAGCGCCAAGGCAGCTTCTACCTGCAGAACGTGGCCCAACTGGTGCAGATCTTCACCCAGGCCGGCCTGAATGTGCGTTTGGGCTCGATCGACCCCGATCTGGCGGCCCCGGTGCCGCTGGCCCTGCCCGATGGCGGCGAACTGATGCTGGAGCCGCTGCTGCGCACGCGCGGCCGCCTCGGCCTGAAAGACTTCGACCCCTGCACCATCCTGCTGAACAACGACCTCAGCAACGGCGTGCCGCGCGCGTTGCAGTACCTGCACGAGCAGTACCTGCTGCCCCCGTTGCATGCGGGCTGGGGCGTGCGCCGCAAGAGCCGGCACTTCCAGAGCTATGAAGAAGTGGCGAAGAAGTTCGCCAAGCTGCTGGGCATGGACCCGTGGCTGATCACGCCCATGTACGGCCAGTGCGGCAAGGTGGACTTCGACACCGCCATCGGGCTGGACTGTGTGAAGACCAACGTCGATGCGCTGCTGACCAAGGTGCGCCGCAAGTACAAGGAATACGGCATCAACGAGAAGCCGTTCGTCGTCGTCAAGGCCGACAACGCCAGCGGCCAGGGCATCCTCACCGTGCGCGACGTGAAAGAGCTCGACGACCGCGACCGTGTGATGCGCGGCCGCGCGGGCCTCGTCAGCGAGGGCCAGGTGCCCGACGAACTGATCATTCAGGAAGGCGTACCGACTTACGAGCGCATGAACGACGCCGTGGCCGAGCCGGTGGTGGTGATGATCGACCGCTACGTCGTGGGTGGTTTCTACCGCGTGCATGCCGAACGCAGCGCCGACGAAAGCCTGTGCGCGCCGGGCTCCCGTTATGTGCCGCTGGCCTTTGCCGGCAGCAACACGCTGCCCAAACCGGGCAGCAAACCCGGCGCGAGTGCGCCCAACCGCTTCTACATGTACGGCGTGATCGGCCGCCTGGCCATGCTGGCCGCGGCCTACGAGATGGAAGCCACGGACCCCGACGCCGAGAGCTACGAGTAGGCCGCCTCGGGTTGCAGGAAAGGTCTTCTGCAGGGTCTTGCTGCAGTGCAGCAAATTCCTCTGGCGCAGGGGCACAATGCGGCAGCTGTCCATCATGAGCCGCCCAGACGTACCCCGTACCCCTCGTGCGCTTGCCGCACTGACGCTGGCCGCCATCGGCGTGGTGTACGGCGACATCGGCACCAGCCCGCTGTATGCCCTGAAGGAAGTTTTCGCCAGCGGCCGCGTGCCGTTGACGCCCGAGAACATCCTGGGCATCCTTTCGCTGGTGTTCTGGACGCTCACCGTCGTGGTGTCTCTGAAGTACGTGGTGCTGATCCTGCGTGCCGACAACCACGGCGAAGGCGGCCTCATCGCGATGCTGGCGCTGGCCTCGCAGGCGGTGAAGGACAAGCCCAAGCTGCGCGAGCGTCTGCTGTTGCTGGGCGTGTTCGGCACCGCCATCTTTTTCGGCGACGGCGTCATCACGCCGGCCATCAGCGTGCTCTCGGCGGTGGAAGGGCTGGAGGTCGCAGCACCGGCGCTGCACAGCTATGTCTTGCCCATCACGCTCGTGGTGCTGACGCTGCTGTTCTGGGCCCAGCGCTTCGGAACCGCCGCGGTGGGCCGCCTGTTCGGGCCCGTGACGCTGCTGTGGTTCACGGTGCTGGCGCTGCTGGGGGTGGTGCACATCGTGCAGCACCCGGCGGTGCTGGTGGCGTTGTCGCCCCATTACGCCCTCGGGTTCATGTTGAACCATCCGGGCATCGCCTTCATCGCCCTGGGCGCGGTGATCCTGTGCGTCACCGGCGCCGAGGCGCTGTATGCCGACCTGGGCCACTTCGGCAAGCGGCCCATTCGACTGGCCTGGTTCCTTGTGGCCATGCCGGCGCTGGTGCTGAACTACTTCGGGCAGGGCGCCATGCTGCTGCTGCACCCCGCGAACGTGACCAACCCTTTTTACGAGATGGCGCCGGCGTGGGCGCTGTTTCCGTTGATCGGGCTGGCCACGCTGGCCACCGTCATCGCGTCGCAAGCGCTCATCACGGCGGCGTTTTCCGTCACCAAGCAAGCCATACAGCTGGGCTACCTGCCGCGGCTGCGCGTTCTGCACACCAGCGTGCGCCAGGCCGGGCAGATCTACGTGCCCTTCGTGAACTGGGCGCTCTATGGCTGCGTGGTGTTCGCGGTGGTGGTCTTCGGCAGCAGCAGCGCGCTGGCCCACGCGTACGGCATTGCCGTCACCATCGACATGACCATCACCACGGTGATGACCTTCTTCGTCATCCGCTACGCCTGGAAGCTGCCGCTGGCGCTGTGCATAGCGGCCACCGGCGTTTTCTTCACCGTCGACATCGTCTTCTTCGCCGCCAACGTCGTGAAGGTGCTGGAAGGCGGCTGGTTCCCGCTGCTCATCGGCGTGGCCTTGTTCACGTTGATGGTGACGTGGAAGCGCGGCCGCGCGCTCCTGGGCGAAAGGCTGCGCGAGGAGGCCATCGAACTGGATGCCTTCCTCGAATCGCTGTTCATCAGCCCGCCCCTGCGGGTGCCGGGCACGGCGGTGTTCCTCTCTGCCGAACAGGGCAGCACGCCTTTTGCGCTGCTGCACAACCTGAAGCACAACAAGGTGCTGCACGAGCAGAACCTCTTCGTCACGGTGCAGCACCACGAGGTGCCCTGGATAGGCTTCGACCGCCGCTGCCAGGTCGAGCCCCTGGGGCACGATTGCTGGCAGGTGACTCTGCATTTCGGCTTCAAGAATGAGCCCGATGTGCCCGAAGCCCTGGCCTTGCTGGGCAGCCGCGGCGTGCAGCTGGAAGCGATGGATACCAGCTACTTCCTCAGCCGCGACACCGTGGTGCCCAGCTTCGGCGGTGGCATGGCGCTGTGGCGCGAAAAACTCTTCGCCAACATGCACCGCAACGCCGCTGCGGTGGGCGATTTCCTGCACCTGCCCACCAACCGCATCGTCGAGCTGGGCACGAAGATCGAGATCTAGCGCCCGGCTGCCTGTTTGGCTGAACTTATTGGCTGAACTTACTGGCTCAGGCCGAGCGTGTAGGTGCCGTCCACCGGGCCCTTGCCGCCGGCCGCGTACCCCACGCGCACGTAGACGGTGACCGCCGCCGCGCCCTTGTTGGTATGAGCCACCGTCTCCGCCTGGCCCATGCCCAGGAAGTTCGCGACCAGGCGCACGCCAGCCGCGTTCAGCATCTCGAGGTTGTAGTCACCGCCCGGGTTGGGCGTCATCGTCGCCGTCAGCGTCTTGCCTGCACCGAGCTCGATGCGGAAGAAGTCCGTGTCGCTGCGTTCACTGCGCTCGGGCGTGTCCATCGTGGCGTTCACCTGCGACGGGAACACCGACACCAACTGCGCCAGGTTCGGTCGGCCGTTGCTTTCCACCTCGGCCAGTTGCGTCACCACGGCCGGCGTCAGGTTCAGGAACACCGCCGACACCGGGCCCCAGGTGCCGCTGGCGTCGCGCGCACGCACGAAGACCGTGTGGCGCCCCGCTGCCAGGCCGCTGGTGTTGATGCTGCCCGCCAGCGCTTCGGTGGTGCTGTTGAAGCTGCCGTCGGTGGCCAACAGCGTGCGCGGCACGGCGGCGGCGTCCCAAGGCGGGGTGTCGATGGTGTACTCGGCGCCCGCCACCGCCTGCGTGGCCTCGGTGCCGTTGACGGTGCTGAAACGGGTGTCGGAAGCGCTGGCCGTCAGCGGCACTGCAGTGCCGACGGCCACGCCCGCACCCGAGGCGGCGCCGGCCAGCGCGAGTGCGCTGATGTCGGGCCCGCCCGGCGTGATGTAGGGCGTGCGCGCCACTTTGGCGGCATAGATGAACGCCGGCAGGTTGCCAGGCTTTACCGTGTTCTCGTAGATCGAACAGCTCTGGAAAAACGCCGTGCCGAGCTCGAAGGTGAACGCGGCCACGCCGAGTTCACCGTAGCTCGGACCGTCGCTCGTGCCATCGGTGGGGTACAGGCCGATGGACTGCGTGGGTTCGTAACCGTTGAACCAGGCGAAGCGCCGGCCCAGCGTCTGCAACGCGGCGCCGTTGGGCGCAGCCGCTGCGGTGGCGCCCCAGGGCCACAGCACGAGTTGGCTGAAGCTGTGGATGTCGATGTGGATGCCGCTGGTGTCGGCGGGCGCGGGGTCGTTGATGCCGGGGCCGCGGCGGTCGGGCCAGAGGCTGCGTGCGTAGTTCTGCACGGCCTGCGTCTCGGGCTCGCTGCCGGCCGACGGGCCGCGGTAGGTCAGGCTGCAGGCGCTGCCGCTGCTGCCCTGGCCGGCGGTGCTGTTCCACTGGAACGTGAAGTTGCGGTTGAGGTCGACACCGCGCGTGTTGCTGTTGGCGCAGAAGTTGTTGTTGACGTTCTTGCGCCAGCTCAGACCCGTCTCGGCCCGCTTGCGGCCGTCGGGGTTGGTGTGGAACATCAAGTGCACTTCGTGGTGGTCGACGATCCATGTCGCATCGGCATCCACGCCGTAGCCGTTCACCAGCCACTTGGCGAACTCCAGCACCAGCGGCGCGGTGGTGAATTCACGGGCGTGGATGGCGCTGTTCAGGAACAGCTTGGGCTTTTCACTGCCGGCCGGGGCCGCCACGGCGCTGTTGGTCAGCTTCAACACCTTGATGTCGTAGCCGCCCTGGCCCTGCGTCTTCAGCCAGCTGCTGCCGGCGGTCACCCAGCTGGCAAGCGTGGGCTGCGCGGCAATGAGCGCGTCGCCGGCGGCAAAGGTCTCTTCCACCGTCTCGTAGCAGGCATAGCCGGGAATGGACAGCGGCTCGGGCTGGCCAGCCATGCGGCGCGTGCGCTCGATCTGAAACATCGTCAGCGCGCGGTTGCGGCGCTCGATGAACTCGGTGGCGCGCTCGAAGCGAAAGCCGAAACGCTGCAGCTGGCGCATCTCGCGCTCGTCCAGCTGCAGGATGAGAAAGCCACCCTTGTAGTCGCTTTCCAGCAAGTTCGCGTGGAAGCTGATGGCCGCCTTGCGCGCCACCTCACGGTTCGGAAAGTAGGCCTTGTAGACGTTGTAGACCGACTTCTCAGCCTCGAGCTCGTCGTAGACGGTGTCGCCGCTGCCTGTGCCTTGCGCCAACACGCCCGTGGATGCGCAAGAAAGCGCGCCGAACACCAAAAACAGCGACAGGCTGACGCCCGAGAGATGGGGAGTGAAACGCTTCAAGGGCCCGCTCCTGCCCGCGACGCGCAGGCTGCCGGACGATGATAGGCCGGCCTAAGCGGCGAGCAAGCCGCTGAACAGAGGGTCGTGACGGCTGCGCGGACGGTAGCGGCCCAGGCGCCTGGCGATCTCGGCGATGTGCTCGGGCGTGGTGCCGCAGCAGCCACCGGCGATGTTCAGGAAGCCCGCCTTGGCGAACTCTTCCAGCAAAGAGCCCGTGACGTGCGGCGTCTCGTCGAAGCCGGTGTCGCTCATCGGGTTGGGCAGGCCGGCATTCGGGTAGCAGCTGATGTAGGTGTCGGCCGCGACCTTGCTCAGCTCTTCGATGTAGGGCCGCATCACCGCTGCGCCCAGAGCGCAGTTCAGGCCGATCGCCAGCGGCCTGGCGTGGCGCACGCTGTGCCAGAAGGCGGCGACCGTCTGGCCGCTCAAGATGCGGCCCGAGGCGTCGGTGACGGTGCCGCTGATGACCACCGGCAGGCGTTCGCCGCTGTCTTCCATCAGTTCGTCCAGCGCAAAGATGGCGGCCTTGGCGTTCAGCGTGTCGAACACGGTCTCCACCAGGAAGATGTCGCAGCCACCTTCCAGCAGACCTTCGGCCTGTTCACGGTAAGCGGCGCGCAATTCGTCGAAGCTGGTGTTGCGCGCGCCGGCGTCGTTGACATCGGGGCTGATGCTGGCGGTGCGCGGCGTGGGCCCCAGGGCACCGGCGACGAAACGCGGCTTGTCGGGCGTGCTGTATTCGTCGGCCGCGCTGCGTGCGATGCGCGCGGCAGCCACGTTCATCTCGCGGGCAATGTGGCCCAGGCCGTAGTCACCCTGCGCCACGCTGGTGGCGCCGAAGGTGTTGGTCTCGATGAGATCGGCGCCGGCCGCCAGGTACTGGGCGTGGATTTCGCGAATGACGTCGGGCCGCGTCATCACCAGCAGGTCGTTGTTGCCTTTCAGGTCGCTCGGGTGATCAGCGAAACGCTCGCCACGGAAGTCGGCCTCGGTGAGCCGGTGACGTTGAATCATGGTGCCCATCGCGCCGTCGATGATGGCGATGCGTTCTTTCAGCAGCGCCGCCAGGGCAGCGCCCCGGGTATAGCGGGCATGGGGCTGGGCGTGGGAGGGGGTGCGCGCGTTCATCAACTGATTGTAGGAAAGCGGCTGCAGGCGCGTGCGCAAGGGGGCTGGCGCGTGTGCATGGGCCGGCTCAGCCGGGCGCCGAGTGTGCTGAAGGCGTCGGAACTAGAGCGTCCGTATGCGGTGGCGCCGCTTGCGCCGCTTCTTCGG